>Ga0209968_1000081_pt1 | contig 17084 bp, 16 predicted proteins | sample InoplaM2AM_FD_187579 | JGI IMG/M metagenome (GOLD analysis project Ga0209968, IMG submission 187579) | Arabidopsis thaliana rhizosphere microbial communities from the Joint Genome Institute, USA, that affect carbon cycling - Inoculated... | ecosystem: Host-associated > Plants > Roots >... | reverse complement strand
TTTCATCTCTGGCAAAAAGAGGACCCCATCCCAACCGGTCGCGTGACCTTTCCACAATCAGTGGGGCATGAGTTTCCCCGCAGGAAAGACTAAGTTGAATAACCCTATCGCCGAGTTAAGGCAAGCAGCAGAAGGTTCTCTGACTGCTTGCCCCGGCGAGTGGAATGCAAAGGGTGGATCGAGCGTGTCTTTCTTCGGCCGCTCGACGGCTCATCTTGAGGAGAGCGGATGCGCCTAGGTACAGTGCGCTTGGCGACCATGTTGTTGATCCAGCTGATGCCATCCCTCGTTTGGCCGGCTGACTCAGAAGTGTTGAGGCCGCGAGTCCCTCTTGAGCAGCTGGACACCGCCAGGCAGGTGACCAATCCTTATCCCGCGACTCCTGAAATCATCGAAGAGGGCAAGCAGCTTTTTGAGGGAAAGGCCTTTTGCCGGACCTGTCATGGCTTCGACGGCAAAGGCCTGGGATCCGACATCGAGCCGGGAAGTTTGAAGGGGCCATTGCCGAGAAATTTCACCGACAAGGATTGGCAGACAGCTCGGACAGACGGCGAACTCTTCTGGATTCTGAAGAACGGAAGCAAGGGGACAGCGATGGCGCCGTTCATTCCCCTTGTGTTGACGGAAGAGGAGGCCTGGAAAGTGATCACCTACGTCCGATCATTCGCCCGGCCATAGAGGATTCGGATGACCCGGGGGATGCGGGCAATGGGACTCATTGCAATCAGGTGAAATCATCGGATCGTGACGGATAGCCAAAGAGTCCCCCAATAACACGACATTTTTGCCGCTCCCATACAGCATGCGTGTCTGCTGACAAGGTAGAGGACAGGGATGAAAAGAGTTTCGACATGCCTGTGAGAAGAGGAATTGCCATCGGAGGCACGCTCGTCCTGCTGATCGCTCTCATGTCGTTCCCCAGGTTGTTGCTCGGGAGTGACGAGAATCGAGCCAAGGAATTGATCCAGCAAGCCTGCGTCCACTGCCATCGCCTAGAGGGAAAGGCTGAATCGCGATTTAACCTGAGGGCCCCCGACCTTATCTGGGCCGGCAGCAAGTATCAACGCCCGTGGCTCATCCGCTGGCTAACGGGTCAAGAAGCCCCGCTCTACGCAAAAGGATACCGATGGGATCTGAGCGAGGGGGCAGCGAGACATCCAGTCGTGACCGAAATGGAGGCGACGGCCATCGCCGCTTACTTCGAGAAACACAACAAGGATCCGCGCGTGACCGTCGGGGCGTTCGACGTATTGAAGGTAAGTAAATTCGAGACGACGTTCGGCGGGATGGCCTACAAAGCGCATGCCTGTCTCGGATGCCACACGATCGAGGAGAACGGCAAGCTCATCGGCGGTCCGCAGAGTACCGCACTCCAGAACGCCGGGCAGCGATACAACTTGGACTGGCTGTATCGGTTTGGACAGAATCCGCAGGACTTCATCACCCATACCGGGGAATTTCTCGCCGACGCGACCGACCCGCAATTGCGTGCGGTGATCGGGTTCCTCGCCGCCCAGGGTGTGAAGAACTTCCACTACTACGAGCCCTGGACGAGTCAAGAGTTCACCAACGCGAACGCCGATCGCGGCAAGGGGCTGTACAAGGAGTATTGCGCGCAGTGCCACGGCTTTACGGGAAAGGGGGACGGACCGGCAGCGAGTGGTCTTGAACCGAAGCCTGCCATTCACGCCAATATTCCGTTCGAGAAATTGCCGACGGATTACCTCTACAACGTCATTAACCACGGCGGCGCGGCGATGGGAAAATCGCCGAACATGCCTTATTGGAACCTCACGATCGGCCAGCAGGGCGTCGCCGATGTGATCGCCTATTTGAGAGCGACGTTCAAAGGCGTCCCGGACATGGCGGCCGCTGCCGGCGGCGGCGAGGGAGAGGCGTGTATACAACCGCGCAAAACGGTCCAAGCGCCTGGAGAATTCTTGGCGAAGACCAATTCGCTACCTGCCTCCGAGGGGGCCATCCAGGCGGGGAAAACACTGTTTCTCAAGACTGCACAACCTGTCGCCTGTGCCATGTGTCATGGCGAGCAGGGCAACGGCAAGGGTTTTATGGGAGCGGCACTGGTTCCCCCACCGAGAAACTTCACTTGCGGCGCGATGATGAAGAACATTCCCGATGGCCAACTGTTCTGGATCATCAAGAACGGATCGCCAGGAACCGGCATGATGTCGTTCGCCGGACTGCCGGACGATCAAGTCTGGCAATTGATCCACTATATCCGTAGCCTGGCCAAGTGAGACAAAGGTGTGGGAAGAATGCGTTTGTATGCCGGCCGGCCATGAGCCGTTACGTCATTCAGGCCGCCAATTGCACATTCCGGCGCTTCCACTCGATGTAGGTTAACTCAAGGAGAGAAATGTAGTTTTCGAGTGAAATTCGATCAAAATAAGTCAGCGGCAGATCGCTTTCCATGGCCTCTCGAAAGTTCTGAATCGCCAGAAACAGCTGATTCAGTTCGGATGTTTCCATAGGACGCATGATGCTCTCTTAGATCTGTGTTAGCGAGGAATCTTAGGAAGAATCTAATATACTTCCACTGGTCTGTCTATCAGCACCGGCCTACATGAGAAACACCGTATGGGTTACGATGTCTGCCCGCCGGCGGGGCGAAACCCGCTTGACCTTGTCAGTGATGAATGGAGTGCTATGAAGTCGGCGAAGATGAGAACATGTCCGCTCAGGACATCTTGTCACGGGTTACGTGGCCAAAAAAACATTCTCGAGTCATGGTCGACCCGAAAAAGCAACATAATCTCATAGGTGTCTGGCAGACCCCACGAATCGGGCTTGGTTCCGTCCCTTTGGCCTACCGTTTGCTTCTTATATTACTTGCTTCCCTCCGCTCACAACAAAGGGTGCCTCTTTCCTAAACTTAAGAGGCATCCATTCGTGATTCGTGCTCTGACTACTCAGTAGATATCAGACGAATCCAACAGGGGCTTAAAAAAAATATAGGGAGATATCCATGCGCAAGCGTGTGGTGCCAGAGCATCCACAGGGTGCGCTGGCCGATGAAGACTGGCTCCATGTGGAAGGACTTGCGGAAGTCGAGGTGACGTCAGAGGCTCTCGCGTATCCTGTTGAGGGTGCCTTCTTCTCCGAGCCAAGTGCGGGATGGCGCGCAAGCGGGCCGGGGCCACAAACGATCAAACTTCACTTTCAACCGCCGCAACAATTGGCAAGGATTGCGCTCTATTTCGTGGAATCTGAGATGGAACGAACGCAGGAATACACGTTGCGGTGGTCGCACGGTTATGGCGAGTCCTTCCACGAGATCGTGCGGCAACAATGGAACTTTAGTCCCCACGGAGCCACGTGCGAAGTTGAAGATCATCACGTGGAACTTCCCTCAGTGGCGATCCTTGAACTGACAATTATTCCCGATGTCCGGATTGGGTCCAAGGCAGTGGCTTCTCTGGCGCATTGGAGACTCGCTTAGAGAGGTGCTACTTCCTGTGCCTTCTTAATGGTTGGCTCAAAACATGGAAGCCAGACCTCGTCCTCTTGGTATTACACCGATTCCGCGCTGGTTCCTCGTCTCTGTCCTGTTGATTCTGCTCATTTCAGTCACGAGTGTCATTCTGAATCGTTCGACCGTTCACCATCGCATTCAGCAGTATCTGAAAAGCGAATTCGGGATTGAAACAAGCGCGATCCATGTGCAGTTAGTCCCTACCATTGCTCTCGAAGTCTTCGACCTACTCTTGAGGGATGACACCACCTCCCAGCCGATTCTGCGAGCTCCCCGAGCGTCTCTTTCAGTACGCCTGTGGCCCCTGCTTACTCAGCAAACGCGAATATGGGAGCTCAATGCGCTTCAACCCGAGCTGGTGATCCGCAGAGATCGGGATGGAGTCTGGCATGTCCCATTACGCGATGAGAAGCACACATCCCAACCGACGAGCAACACCGCCGATCCCAAATGGGTGATGGCCGGTTTTCACATAGTGGACGGGAATCTTCTCATCTTAGACGAAGAGCGACTGGCAGCAGGGGGAATTAGAATCCATCATGTGCAAGGTGTGTTTGAGAGTCATCAGGCACAACATCAAGCCGAAATCACGCTCGCCGCTAAGACCGAAGACGGCGGGGATCTTCAAATTCATGGCTCTGCGGCCCTCGAGAAGAAACTTGGGCCGGATCGTTCGACCACGACACGGCTTCCGGGTCAATTCGAAGGCACCTTTGGTTTTCAGCATTTTAATCTCGCCTACTGGCTCGAACGCACGGGGCAGTCTATTCCCGCTCGAAACAATGAGCCGATCTGGCAAGGGAATCTCTCTGCCACCATCCGTCTTGATCTTCTGCAAGACACTCAAGGCTTTAACGTCACGATTACCGATATGCAGACGGATCTAGGGTGGGTGGTGATTCGCGGGGACGGCACTATCGAACACGCGGGCAGGAATCGTCCGGTCTATGCCATACGGTTCTCGACTTCTCCCATCGGTTCGGACAGTGTTTTCGCACATGTTCCTCCTTCATGGATACCGAAAACAGTACGCGACGTTGTTGATGCCCATGATTTGGAAAGCACGGTCGAGCTGGTATCTGCGGACCTCAGAGGGTCGATCGACGTGCTTCGGGACCCCGATGAGTGGAACCTCGTTGCCAGGCTTAGCCATGGGAGTGGGATCTGGGGAGACAAACGGACGCGTATTCACGATCTCTCTGCCACAGTAGCGATGGACCCGCACAATGCAGACATTACACATTTTGCCGGGGAGGTGGATGGTATCCGGATCACCAGCACCAAGCTCACGGTGTCAGATTTGGATCTAGGGCCTGCGGTGGACGCTCACCTTGTCGGCGTTGGTCAGCTTGAAGACATGCTGGGTGTTCTTCAACAGTTCGATGGAGGAACAGTGGGCTCCTCTGTTGTGCGCAACGTGACGGACCTCACTGGGACACTTCACATGACAGTTCACGTGGCCGGGCCACTCCTTCCAAGGCCTTCGTTACGACTCATGAAGGCGGAGGTGCAGGGCCAGGAGTTGGGTGCTCGGTTGACCAAGAACTTCGCAATTACGCAATTGAATGGAAGCATTGCGGCCGACTCACGCATGCTCGGAATCAAACACATCCAGGGCGTGATGCAGGGTATCGACTTTGAGGCACAGGGAACTGTCGATCTCGATGCAGGCGCCCGGGTGACCAATCTCACTATGGCCATGCGGGCGGATGGCACCGCAATGCGGGATCTGCTAGTGACGAACTTTGCGGTCCGTCCTGACATGCGCATCGAAGGCCCCACTCGTGCCATTCTTTCGCTCTCAGGCACAGCAGGTGCGGCACACTGTCGGAGCACGATCGATCTCACTGACACAGACCTCATGATTCCCTCGGTCCTTCACAAAACCAAAGGTCTTCCGGGAAGATTAGAATTTGAAGCGACCATCCTCGATGCCAAACGCGTGATCATTGAAGAGGTCAAATTGATCCTCTTTGAAAGCGAAATACAGGCTACGGGGCAGATCGAGCTAAGTCCTACGCCAAAGTTCCACGTTCATGTGAAGTCCGGTCCAATTTCACTACCAGCACTTGTTAATCGGGGTGTCAGGATTCCCATGGTTGAGGGCATATTCGAAACCTCTGCCGAAGTCAGCGGCGAAGGCATGGATTGGAAGTCATGGGTTCCTTCCGGTTGGATCACTGTTCGGAGCGGGGTCGTCACGCTTCCAGGCCTAGACCACGAACTGAGGGACGTGTCTGGACGATTACAAGTTACTCCAGGGAGCGCCATACTGGACGAGTTATCTGTCCAAATGGGCAAGAGCGATGTGAAATTAACGGGGATAGTCGAACATTGGCGTCATGATCCGCGAGCGACGTTGATGGTGGAGTCCTCTCATTTCGATACGGCACAATTGTTTTCAAACACTAACAACAATTCAGCCGCAACGAGCGCAAATCTGCAGGATTGGATCCGATCGAAAGACACGACCGTCGCGTTTGTGATCAAACACCTACGGTATGAACAATTGGTCCTACGAACGGTTTCCGGTGAGATCAAGGTGGATCCGCAGAAGGTAAAGTTGAACGAATTTCAGGGTGAAACTCCCAAAGGCGTGTTCTTCGGGCGAGGTGAAGGACGTTTTGGCACTCGGCAGCGAGTGGATCTCGAGGCAGAATTGGACGTGGATGGAATACCGGCACAGGATCTGCTCTCGAGTAGAGAGGGCGAGACAGAGCCTCTTCAAGGAAATCTCTCTATGAACGGTGTCATGCAAGCCAGAGTTGAGGCCGACAGATCAATCTGGAACACGCTAAGCACTGCTCCCCACGGCATCACGATCAAGGTTTTGGATGGCCGACTTCAACAAGATCCGGTGCTGACGAAAGTTATTAAAATCCTGAATCTTCCTGCCGTCCTAATCGGTCAAGTGGATTTGAATCAAGACGGCTTGCCATTTTATTCGCTCACGGCCCGGGTGGTCGCGAAAGATGGGCTGTTTTCGTCCGAGGATATTGTTTTGGATAGTCCCATTATGAAAGTGACGGGCGCGGGCAGTGCAGATATCAAGAACAGTGGTTTGGACTTGGCCCTCGCCGTGAGTCCTTTGGCGGCGTACTCAGAGTTAATAGGGAAGATCCCTTTATTCGGCCCGCTCTTGAGCGGCGAGCGCCCCGGATTATCCACTGCACTGTTCGAAGCGAAAGGTCCACTGCGCGATCCAGAAGTCTCCTATCTGCCGCTGGAATCATTCGGGAAAGGGTTGACGGGGTATCCACGCCTTGCGATTGATGTGCTGGTCAACACCATTAAGCTACCGGAGACCGCGCTGGCTTACGCCAGTCACTGACCCTGCGCACTCGAACAGCTTCAGCCAGGATTGTTGATTTTGATCCAACTCTGTACGTTGGGGTTGTATGATTGCCCTATGGCCGACACTATTCGTCAGCGGGTTGGCATTGATCGGTGTGAGGGGTCGTTACAAACATTATTCGCGCTGACACTGATGGATCTGGCTGAGTTTGAGTGGCGACGCCCGGACGGCCACGGATGGGAAGTAGGTCGGTGGCCTGGCTTGCGGCTGACCTTGCTGGCGCAACCGGAATCTGGACCGCACCAAGCCCCATTTGCGATCTGTCCCCTACCGGGAAACGATAATGTGGTCCCCTTCATTCTGCTGATATCGCTACGCCAAGCAATTCCCAGCTCATTCTCGGACACCCAGGGGACCTCAGTGTCGATCTTCACATTGACACCGGTGCAGATACAGCGTGATCCGAGGTCTTGCGCACATCGTGTGTTCGATCGTGCAGTACAACTTCAACTTCGTCACGTGGAAGCTCGGTATGCACGATATCGTCAGGCCCTGCCAGGCCTTCCTTGCATGAAAGCCACGATGGAAATCGCCGCGCGCTTCACTGCTCCGATGTCCGGCATGGAGACAGGACTGGCAGAACCAAACAGAATGACAAAAGGCTCATCCCTTCTCACGACTTTCCCATAACTTCAGCCCTGGCCTTCTAAATTCCTCACCTGCTGCCCCTGTGAGATCCCCTCGCGGGTCTTTCCGGATAGTCGACTCCCCCTCTGTGGGGCGTAGGCTGAAAGCATGAACATTCATACTGAACACAAAGCTCCCATGGGATACTTGATCTCCCGATGCTGGATGTGCCGCGGCATGCTCACCTTAGAGACCGCGGTCGATGTATACAGTGGCGTATCCGTCGAGCTGCTCGTCTGTCACACGTGTGACTGCCGCTGGTACGCCGGTGACAGGTCGAAGTTGGCCAGGGCCGCTTGAACAGCGTGCAGCGACAGAAATACGCACCTAGAGAGATGGAGATTTCACACGAACGAGTCGAGGCTTGCGAACCGGTGGTCGGGTAACGACTTGCCGTTTCGTTGGCCATCGCTTCTTGGCCGGAAGTCGAAGGGCGATCGGTGTTCGTTGGGCCGAAGAGCGATACAGGGCTTGAACGATCTGGACATCAATTAATCCTTCCGTGCCGGAAGGTTCCGGTTCTTTGTTGCGTCGAATACAATCTGAAAAATAGATCAACTCTGCGGCAAACTGATCGCTGGCAGGAAACCGTGTGGTCTTGGTTTCCCCGTTCACAGTGAGTCGATGAACCAGTGGGCCGACGTATTCAAATGCAGGATCTATTTGTAAGCGCCCTTTCGTTCCGACGACCTCATAGGAACTGACATCTGTCGCGCCGAAACTACAGACAAAACTCGCAAGTCGTCCATCTGGGAACAGCAGTAGCGCGGCTGACATTTCGTCGACTTCTCGGAAGCGCCGGTCCGTTCCTCGTACCGAGAACGTGCTGACTTCAATGGGATTGTCCTGGAACAGATACCGAGCCGCATTGATGCAGTAGACGCCGATGTCATAGAGAGACCCGCCTCCCATGCTTCTTTGAGTGCGAATATCCCCCGGCCGCACCTGCATCGTGAACGTAGAGTTGAACATGCGAAGCTTGCCCAGCTTTCCCGAGCGAACAATGTCGACGGCTTTCACGTTAGCCCTTTCCAAATGGAGCCGATAGGCGACCATCAACTTTACTTTGGCCTGTCTGGCAGCATGAATCATCTGCCGACATTCGCTTTCAGTCACGGCCATTGGTTTCTCGCACAGGACATGAATGCCAGCGCGAGCGGCACGTGTCGCGTATTCGCAATGCAAGCTGTTGGGTAACGCAAGATAGACGGCGTCAATATGACCCTCGCGTAAGCACCGATCATATTCCTCGTATGAATACGTGTGCGGAACACGGTAGCGCCTGCTCAGCTCTCGCAATTTGGTGTTGTCATCAGAAATCAACGCCGTGAGCTCCGAATGTGCGGCATGGGCAAAGGCAGGCAAGACCGCCACTTGTGCAATGTGACCCAGCCCAACTACGCCGTAGCGGATTGGTGACCGCCGATACGATCCGTTTCTTCGGGTGGTATTCATGTGACGCTGGGCGAGTTGCGTACGTCGTGCATTCTCTCCAATGAGCTTGAGGATGATCAGTCGAAGAAGAAACTGGTGATTTCCCTGACGGTCTTGCCTGGGCTTTTTCCCTGTTCCTGAATTCAGCCATTGCGCGTAGAGTCACGCATGACATGGCAGACTGGATCTCTAAAGAAACGCTCCTATGGGTTTCGACTGCATCAGGCATTGGACTTCTGATTCTCGCGATCGTCATTCCGTGGCTCATCGTGAAGATGCCGGTTGACTACTTTTCCCGTCCCACCCGCTACAATCGGTTAGATCGGAAGCCTGCGATGGTCCGCATTCCGCTACGCATTCTGAAAAATATTCTCGCAATTGTTCTGTTGGTTCTCGGTGGAATCATGTTTCTCACGCCGGCCTCGGGGTTATTTCCCATTCTGCTTGGCGTCGTGCTCGCCGATTTTCCCGGAAAACACAAACTCGAACGCTGGATTTTGTGCCGAGATAGCATCCGGAACAGCATGAATTGGCTCCGACGGAAATTCCGAAGGAAACCGGTCGAAATGCCATCGAGAAGATTGGCCGCCTGAACACCGCGTCCTACTTGGACTCCGTGATTCGTATCTGGGATTCCAACCGCTCCTCGTCTCTCCGCACAGACGCCATCACATTTGTGGCTTGATGAATCGTGTGTGATTCAGCGACTGGGGAGCTTTGCCTGCCCATGGGAACTTCGATCGCATCGTCCTAGACAGGGACAAGGGCCTGTCCCAGTGTGGTTTTGTGAGGAGCTAGGCCTAAATAGACAGAGGCACGACACACCATACCCACAACAACAGAAAGAGGGATGACATGGGATTGTTCACTACCAACCCCGTCTTCGACATGCTGAAAAAGGATCATAAGAAGGTTCAGGAATTGTTCGACCAATTTGAAGCGGCTGAGGATTCCCGTTCGAAGGTGCGAATCGTGCAGGACACCCTCAGGGAGCTTGAAGTCCATGCAAAGCTTGAGGAGACACTCATTTACCCGGCAATACGCGAGAGGATTGAGGAAGAGGAAGTGATGGACGAAGCGCTGGAAGAGCACCATGTCGCCCATGTGTTGATCAATGAATTGAAACGAATGAAACCAAGCGACACTCGTTATCAAGCAAAGTTCACTGTGCTTGGTGAAAGTATCAAACATCACGTGAAAGAAGAGGAAGGCACCATGTTTCCCGAGGCCGAAAAAGCCGATATCAATTGGGAAGAGCTCGGGCAAGAAGCTATGAAACGGAAGGACACGCTGATGGCTCGTATCAGGAACGAGGCCTCCCGTTCGAGCAGCAGGACAACAACCGCTAGAAAGCGGCGGTCAAGGTCTCAAGCGCGTCGCTTCAAGAAGGCTGCCTAGCACGAGGGGCCTGAAAGGACATCAGATGGCCACACGTCACGCCGATAAACCCAAACGAGTAACGGTACGAGGCCTGTCCAGGCCGCGAAGACGGGACCGAGCAGGCAGCGAGCTCTCAAGTGGCAATGCCCAGCATTCTTTCGTCCGCACTCAGGATAGTTCTATGAGTCAAGAAGAGCGGTTGGCGAATGGCTTGAGCATTTTTGGCATCGGGCTTGGCCTTGCGGAACTGCTGGTCCCTCGTCGACTGGCAAAAACCATCGGAGTCCCTTCTGAGCATCACCGCATCATCCGGGCGATGGGACTGCGGGAAATCGCGAGTGGCATCAGCATTCTCATGCAACGAACACCGACGGCGGGCCTGTGGTTGCGAGTCGCTGGTGATCTGATTGATCTTACCTGCCTTGGAGCCGCTGCCATGTCAAAGCGTGCCGACCATCGTCGGATTGCAGCAACGACTGCCGCCGTAGTCGGCGCGACGGCGTTGGATTTTGTATGCGCACAACAGCTCTCCCGTGGGGTGAGAACACGAAACGGTACGATGCCAGTGATTGTGAGTCTCATGATTGACCGGTCTCCAGAGGATCTCTATAGCTACTGGAGGAAGTTTTCAGATTTTCCCTCATTCATGAAGCATGTGATATCGGTGAAACCCACCGGCGAACGCCAATCCCATTGGGTGGTGACAGGCCCCTTCGGCGCGACAGTCGAATGGGATGCCGAAATTACCGAGGACCGCGCGAACGAGCTGATCGCATGGCGCTCCGTCGAAGGGTCTGACGTGGACCATTCGGGGCAGATCCGATTCGAGCAGGCGCCAGGAGGGCGAGGCACAATGGTCACGGTTGAGATGCATTATGGTCCTCCTGGAGGCACGCTTGGCTCGGCAGTCTCCGCCTGGTCCGGAGAAGACCCCAATCAATCGATCAAAATGGACTTGCGGCGGTTCAAGCAAGTGATGGAAACCGGCGAGGTCATTACCACGGAAGGTCAATCGGCCGGACGATCCACGAGCACATCTATACCGTACGATCCCGCTGCAAGGCGCTGATTACCAGGGAGGAACACCGTGAAGGCCACTTGTTGGTACGGCAAACAGGACGTGCGCGTCGTGAACGTCCCTGATCCGAAGATTCTCAACCAGCGTGATGCCATTATAAAGATCACTTCGACGGCTATCTGCGGCTCGGATTTACATTTGTACAACGGCTTCGTGCCCACCATGGAAAGCGGTGACATCCTGGGCCACGAGTTTATGGGAGAAGTGGTGGAAGTTGGCAGCGAAGTGAAGAAGCTCCGCGTGGGCGATCGTGTCGTGGTGGCCTTCCCCATTTCCTGTGGACGGTGCTTTTTTTGTAAGAATGAAAAGTATTCACTCTGTGAGAATTCGAATCCGAACGCCTGGATGGCCGAGCAGTTCTTCGGACATTCCCCCGCAGGGATCTTTGGCTATTCGCACCTCACCGGAGGATTCGCCGGGGGGCAAGCGGAGTATGCGCGTGTGCCATTCGCCGACGTAGGGACAGTGAAGATCGAGAATGGCTTCACCGACGAGCAGGTGCTTTTCCTGTCGGATATTTTTCCCACTGGCTACATGGCGGCTGAACATTGCAACATTTCACGAGGAGATACTGTGGCAATTTGGGGCTGTGGGCCTGTCGGGCAATTCGCGATCCGGAGTGCGTTCCTCTTAGGCGCCGAGCGCGTCATTGCCATAGACCGAGTCCCAGAACGGTTGCAGATGGCGCGTGAGGGCGGCGCTCGGACGATCAATTATGAAGAAAACGACGTCTACGATCTCTTGATGCAAGTGACCGGTGGACGAGGACCGGATGCCTGCATGGACGCTGTTGGTCTTGAAGCCCATACTCCCGGCCCCTTGTATTATTATGACCGCCTGAAGCAGGCGCTGATGCTGGAATCGGACCGCCCAATGGTGCTGCGGGAAGCCATTCTCGCCTGTCGGAATGGAGGGACGATTTCGATCCCCGGTGTGTACGGAGGGTTTATCGACAAATTGCCGATGGGTGCGTTGATGAATAAGGGGCTGACCATTAAAACCGGGCAAACCCATTGTCAACATTATTTCAAGCCGCTGCTCCAACGAATTGCAAATGGAGAGATCGATCCCAGTTTCGTCGTCACCCACCGCATCAAGCTCGAGGACGCTCCTCACGGATACGAGATGTTCTTACACAAAGAGGATGGCTGCATCAAGATCGTCATGAGCCCGTAGACTTTCCTTCGCGTCCCATTCAAGCAGCGATGAGGCTCTGCGGCGCAGCTTGTTTCGATCGCGTTTCCAACCACGAAAGCTGACGACGCGTCTGGGATGTGTTTTGTTGACAGGTCTCCACAAAGTCTGTGTCACGCAGCGCCTGCGCGGCTTGGCCGAGCAGGGTCCAACATATCTCTGCCTCGGTCCCCAGCAGCCACAGATCGTGGAGATCGCGCAGCAAAGCGAGTCCTCCGCGACGAGGGCCTTGAAAGAGGTCGCTATACAGGCGAGCCGGCTCGCGGTCATGCTCCTCGCCATACTTCTGGATAAAGCGCTCGGCCGACTGGGCCTTGATACGTGACCAGGAGGCCAGGAGGCGGCAGAGTTCTTCCATATCGGGTTCTTGTTGGTGATGATTCGCGACGGTCACAAACGCTTTTGCCAATTGCCGTTCACTGTCCCGCACCATTTTCAAGTAGAGAGCGATGTGCATAGAATTCTCCGCTTCAGGTGCGTCGTATGCGTACGGCGCATAATTTATAATGTGGCTGTTTGCTCACCGGATCCCATTCCGGGAGCGTGACCTCATTCGCCGCGCGCGGCCGAGTGTTGTCGTCCCAATACCCATAATGAAAGGGCATGAACACCACACCCTTGCGAATTGCGCTGAACCGTGCTGGCGCTAGCGCGTAACCGCGGCGTGACCGCACCTCAACCATATCCCCCTCCTGGATGCCATAGGCCATTGCATCTTCAGAATTCATTTCCACGAAGGCATCCGGTGCGATTTCCTCCAGTGCAGGTGCCCGTCCGGTCTTCGTACGAGTATGAAAGTGATAGACGATGCGGCCTGTCGTGAGCCACAGGGGATAGGACTCGTCAGGCTCTTCGTAGGGAGCGATGTAGTCTGAGGCCTTAATGATCGCACGACCACGAAGATGGTCCGCACGGTATTGCGTCGCCGTGACCGTCGCTCCAGTGTCCAGATCATGTCCGAATGTCTCGCAATACTCCGGGTCGGTATTGAAATGGCCATTCACGTAGAGATGCCGTGCTCCGTCGGGGAACTGCTCATTGCACGGCCATTGAATGCCAGACTTCCCGGTCAGCTTGGCATAGCTCATGCCGGAATAATCGCAAGGTCGCCCCTTTGAACAGGCCTTCCATGCCTCGAAAGCCTCCTCTGGCGTCCGCCACTTGATAAGCGGCGCGCCATCCCGATCACGAAAATCCATGCGCCTTGCGTAGTCGACAAAGATGTCGAGATCGGATCGTGCTTGTCCGGGTGGATCAACGGCCTTGTGGGACAGATGGACCGTCCGATCGACATTGGTGAAGCACCCTGCTTTTTCGCCCCACAGAGCAGCCGGCAACACGACATCTGCTCGTGAAGCTGTCTCCGTCATGAACGCGTCTTGAACGACGACAAAGAGTTCCTTCTTGTCGAGAATTTTCCGAATGCGTGGAAGGTCCGGGAGGGAGACGGCCGGATTGGTCCCCGATACCCACAGCATCCGGATCGATCCTTGTTCGCAGTAGCGAAATATCTGCATGGCATGTGTCGGTGGCGCCCAGTGCGGAATCACATCCGCCGAGACGTTCCATAGCCGTGCCAATTCCTGAATATGCCGAGGGTTCTCCCAATTGCGAAAACCGGGGAGGTCACCGTTTGCGCCGGTTTCACGAGTATTCTGTGCCGTAGGCTGTCCATTCATCTGATAAATCCCGCATCCATCCCGGCCAAGCAAGCCCCGAATGAGGTGCAGGTTGTTGACCTGGCATGCGGCAGCCGTGGCTTGCATGGATTGGTACACGCCCTGCAGTACGGTGGACACGAGGGTTCGCGTCGTCCCGAGAATTTCGGCCGCGGCTCGCAGCTTCGGGGTGGGAACATCCGCCACGCGCTCGACGGCGTCGGGAGTCCATTTACCCACGGTCTGTTTCAGTCGATCGAATCCGACCGTATGTTGATGGATATAACGCTCGTCGATCCAGCCACGCTCGATCATGATATGCAGCAGTCCGTTCAGCACGGCCACGTTGGTGCCCGGTTTCGGCGCGAGGTGCACGTCCGCTTCTAACGTGGACGCAACCGGCCGGGGGTCTACAATCACGAGCTTCGGAGGGTTGGGCCCGCGCCGCCGATCGAGCACACGCATCCAAAGAACGGTCTGCTGCTCAGCCATATTGTGACCGATGCTGAACAGGGCCTCGGTCGTGTCGAGGTCTGTATAGGAGCCTGGTTGCCCGTCGGTGCCGAAGGATTCCTTGAGCGCCGCTCCGGCCGTTGCGGTACACAGACGGGTATTGCCGTCCATGTGGGGCGTGCCGAGTCCCGCTTTTCCGAGCACGGCCAGGGTGTAATACTCCTCCAGAAACAATTGTCCACTCGTGTAAAAGCCGATCGCACTGCTCGTATGACGGTCTCGGATCTCCTTCGATCGACGGACGATCAGCTCCATGGCCTCATCCCATCCGACCTCACAGAACCGATCACCTCGACGTATCAGCGGCGTCGTCAATCGGTCCGGATGATGGTTGGCCTCCCACGCATGAAGCCCTTTTGGACCTAGGCGGCCCTGGTTGACTCGGTCTTCTGCGCGTCCGCGCACGCCGACGATCTTTCCATTCTTCACTCCAATATCCAGCGCACATCCGTTGGAACATAGGACGCAAGCCGACTGTATCCATTGCTCGGGTTCCGCTGACACCCGCTGATCTACCCTCGAAGGCCACAGGCCTTCATAGGGGGTCCGGAGGCCCCACACGTCCTCGACACTGTTTCGCGTCTCTCGCCCATTCATACGTGCCTCGGAAGCTGCCGGAACGTCATGCAGCCTGTGCGATGTTGGGTTTCACTAACCGATGGCGTTCCACTTTCATACAACGCCACAATTCCTCCGTGTACGGCACGATGATAAAGAACAGAATTGAAGAGAGGAGCGTAAGGAGATAACCGGCTGGTATCGGATCAGTCTTCAGCTTGAGCTCAAAACGTGGCGGCTCGCCACCGAGCCCAAACAATGCCAAACACTGGTCCCAGTTCAGAATCGTCACGAATAGTAGCGCCACAAAGGGCAGCACCTCCATGAAGCTGTGCACGTGCTGCTCCAGTACGCCGACATGGCGCCTGGGAAGGGCGTAGGAAACGTCATAGAGAGCCGTCGCTTCATGAACGATGAAGGCCAGCAGCATGACGATGAGAATACCCGAATTGATTTCGAACAGGAGGCCTAACAATACCGGCAGGCCGATTTCACCAAGCTGCAGCAGGTGAAGCAGGGATTCACGTGTTCCGGCAGTGTGTTCAATGCGTGTTCGCTTGTGCAGCACGTAATCTGTGAAACCTGCCAAAAGCCATAGAGGGACAATCACGTAGAGCAAGGCATCCAATAGAAGATGCACCATGCTCTGAGGATACGCAGAGTGAAGCGTAGGATGGACTGGGAAGAGCCCTTATCAAGCCTGACTGAGGGTTCCACTGCCTGTTCAGGACTGCCTGTCCCTCAACAAGACATCTTGTTCATCAGTCAGCGCGTGATTCTTCCACATCATTTTGTTGCTTGCTCCATTCAATCGCCCCGATCGGCTCACAGCGCCGCAACCACGCTTCGGCATACTGCTTGCGTGAATATTATTTGAGGTTCAGCTGCGAATTGGGGGGGGGGAAACCAACAAGCGTTTTCACGAGGACTCATGAACAAGGAGAGGAACTAACCCCATGCGTTATGCACAACAACTGGCCAATACCCTACTTCTGCTCTGCCTTTCGGGCTGTGCGTTGACGAGCAAGGCGCCAGATTTTAATGGCTTGAAAGATGTGGAAGGTTCAGATGCCGTTCACATCAACATGACCAAAGTCGCAGTGCATTTCGGCATTGTCGTACCCTTCATCGGTGATGCTTCACTAGAAGGAGCGGTTCGCGACTTTACGAAAGAGGCCAAAAAGGAAGGCGCGGAGCGCGTAAGAATTGTCCAGTCCGATGAAACCACCCTCTGGTGGATCTTGCCTCCGATCAGCTTTGTGTTGACGCCCCGCTTTACCAATGTCGCTGGTGAAGCCTTACTGGCGTTCAACGACACGACCCCGCAAAAGGAGGCCGAATCAAAGGCAGATGCTCAAAAGGCAGACTGAGATTCTGGTATGGAAATCTTGTGATTCCACTGAACATCAAGTAATCAGCGAGCAGCCGATGGAATTGTTTCATTAGGACGTTGCCGGGTACTACTGCCGTGCAGAAAGCCCGGGAGATATCGGCAAAGCTGATGCACCTGCGACGATTTTTCTATGAGAACAGTCTTTCGCTGGTCATGCTTGGACTCTTCGTGCTTTTCCTGTATGGACAAAGCCTGGCTGGTTGGTTCTCCTTCAATCATGACCAAAAAGACCACCAGCAGCCTGCCATATCGTACGCTGCTTACCTAAAAAGTGGTCACTTCTTTGAAGCTATATTCGAGAACTGGGAGAGTGAGTTTCTGCAGATGGGTGCGTATGTAATTCTCACGGCTTTTCTTCGTCAGAAGGGATCCCCTGAGTCCAGGCCCCTTGATCGTAAAGA
>Ga0209968_1000080_pt1 | contig 17152 bp, 19 predicted proteins | sample InoplaM2AM_FD_187579 | JGI IMG/M metagenome (GOLD analysis project Ga0209968, IMG submission 187579) | Arabidopsis thaliana rhizosphere microbial communities from the Joint Genome Institute, USA, that affect carbon cycling - Inoculated... | ecosystem: Host-associated > Plants > Roots >... | reverse complement strand
AAAAGACAGATCAAACGATGCAAGAATGGTTTGGTGCATAATATGTCAGCAGCAGGTTCTTCCTCATTAGTTCTCATACTTTCTTAGTTCTCACACCTTAATGAAATATGAGTACAAGTATTGGCTATCCAGTTCCAAATAAAAAAAGCATATTATTTAATCAATTATTAACAAGTTCAATTATGACACTACCGTGGACGATGTCATGAAAAAGTTTCTCAATTATCTAAGTAGCGGTGATTTCAGAGTTCCGGTGTGCGATAATTGCAGTACAAAGATTTGGCCACCATCGAATATTTGTAGCAATTGCTTTTCTAAAAAAATTAGCATGTCAAAATTAGATTCGAAGGGCAGGTTAATCGAGTCTTCACAATCATTTATCGGGGAGAGAAAAAATTTAGGACTTGTCGAGATGTCGGGCATCAGGATCATAGGAAGTTTAAGTCAAGGGAATATGTCTCCCGGTAGCCCGGTAAAATTAACCAGATGTGGTCTGGATAAGGGCAATTCTCCGTACTATGAATTCTCATTTACATGATGGACACAACATTTACTGTATGATTTAATTATTCAATAATTCTTACTAGAAATAGAGATGTCATACGATAGATTTGTTGACGACAGACTGCTGACGAGCAGAGACGTCTTAAACAGAGTCCAGATAAAGATTAAGCTACTTGACTACGATGAATCTGCTAGAGATTTTTCACAAAGGTTTGGAAGCAGAATTCTGGTAAGAAAGGTCCTGCTGACAATGAAAAAAACAGATACACAAGAAATCGAAGAAAAGGAACTGGATGTTGAGGAATTAGAAAAAAAAATTAGGAAAGAAAGACTATGGTCTTCAACTAACCGATGGATTTCAAAAAACGAAATAAAGAATGGTTACATAGTTGCTTCAAGACATGTTGACCTGCTGGCAAACGCGATAGCTCTCGATATAATACAACTTTAATCATTAATTATCTAAACCGTCAAAAAATATTTTGCAGCTCAGGATTATTAAATTTCTAAATTCGAATTATGAAATATAGTGCTGCGTTCGTGTTGACACAAAAATTAGTAACATTCAAGCTCAAATTGTCAAGACTTGAATAATCTCGTGAGAACTAGTGCAAACCAGATTTAAGCGCCGCTGATCAGACTTGAACTGATGGCCCACTGGTTAACAGCCAGTTAAGCTCCAAAGTAACTAGCCTTTGAATTTGCTCTACCATGCTGAGCTACAGCGGCGCATGTTTTACAGAAATTATTACTTTAAATAAATGTTATGCTAAATGAATGTCTTGGATAAAAACTTTCTAAATTCGAATTATGAAATATTGAGTAGGTTTCGCGAAAAAACTATTTCTTCCTTGTAATAATAACTTTCACAACGCCCAATGCCACTAGCAATATACCCAATCCGGTTGTACTATACAAAGTAGAACCTTCCCTTGCTCCATCCTGAACAGCCATTCCTATCATTCCCGCGATTATCAATCCGCCGTTGATAAAAAGAAGCACCGATACCAGTAAAGATTTTTCCCTAAATGAAATTGCAAAAGCGATAATAGATAGGATTACTGCACCTCCTCCTAAGACGCCACCCCTAACTGCCGCATTTAAGTGAAGAAAACCACTTTTCTCATCATCAGAAGACGCATTTGGGGCCATTACATCAGCACCATATATTATTAGTAATGCAAGAGAAATGAAAAGCAAGATTATAGATATTTTTGTTCTCATTACCTAAAGGGTATTGCCAGATTATTAATAAACTTATTTTGAAAAACTCTTCATGAATCTTTCTCATGACCTCATAGATATGATATTATAATTAGGACGAATCGAAACAAAAATAACATAGGTTGGAATCATCAATCACATTTTAATCTTATTGTTAAGAACAAACTTTATCAAGAAAATTTTTTCAGGCTAATGTACAAATAGTGCAATATTCATGCTCTTCCTATTGAATAGTAATAATCTCGATAAAAGATATGTTTGGCATCCGTACACTCAGATGAAACTCTGGAACAGATCAAATAATATCGTCATTGAATCTGGAAACGGTTTTAGTTTTGTCGATTCACAAGATAGAAGATATCTTGATGGAATTAGTAATATGTGGTGTAATGTTTGGGGACATGATAGGCCAGAAATAATTGATGCGATGAAAAAGCAGCTTGACACTCTGCCTCATTCTTCACTATTTGGACTAACAAATCATCCGTCGGTAAAATTGGCAAAACGTCTTACAACCATGGCTAAGGGAATGAGCAGAGTTTTCTACACGGATAACGGCTCAACAGCAATCGAAGCTGCGCTAAAAATCTCAACCCAATATTGGAAGAATAAAGGGATGTCGCAGAAAAAAACATTCATTTGTTTAAAAAACGGGTACCATGGCGATACAATTGGTTGCATGTCAGTAGGTTATGTTGATGGATACTTTTCTCCCTACAAATCAATTCTTCTCAAAACATTAAGAGTAGATTCGCCCACTATAAGGCATGAAAAATTCGGTCCCCAAAACTATGATTCTTGTATTGCTAAGATTGAAAATATACTAAAGAACCTATCATCAAGAATATCTGCATTTGTAATGGAAAGCGGAGCTCAAATCGCAGGAGGTATAAACATCTACCCAAAGAACTTTCAAAGGGAAATTAGCAAACTCTGTAAAAAATACAACGTTCTGCTGATCCTAGACGAGATCGCTACAGGTTTTGGAAGACTTGGCAATATGATAGAATATGATGCACAAAACTCAAAGCCGGACATTGTTTGTTACGCAAAAGCCCTTACTGGAGGATATTTTCCACTAGCAGTAACATTAACAACAAATGATATTTTTAGAGAATTTCTTGGAGATTATTGGGCTAAAAAACAACTTTTTCACGGTCACACTTTTACGGGTCACCCTGTTGGATGTGTTGCGGCACTGGCAAATTTGGATCTTTACGAAAAGCTAAATCTAATTAGAAGAATAAGGGATAATTCAGTGATTTTAACTAGTCTTTTAAAAAAATTTTCGGAATTGGAAATCTGTTATGACATAAGATCCAAGGGTCTACTTTGTGGAATTGAATTAAGAAAAGACGGCATACCGATCAAAAACATAGATAAAATTCCGATTGGCCACTTCATTGCAAAAGAATCATTAAAAAAAGGAGTGTACCTCAGAACTCTGGGAAACATCGTTGCGATAATCCCACCGTTAGCAATGGAAAAGCATGATCTTGGACGGCTAGTTGATACTGAATATGAAATAATACAAAAACTTGACCAAAAAATAAGACGGCATCGATGACATTTATTTTGGCTAAATCATACGAATTTGGTTATAAAGTGTAGCCTTGGATATCCCAAGATTTTTAGCAATTTTATTTCTTGGTATGTTCTGAGATAACATCTTAATCAGGGTGTCTTTATCGAGTGTTTTTTTCGGCCGCCCGATATTTTTGCCGGACATTTTTGCCCTTATCATCCCATCCTTTGTCCTTTGAATCAGCATTTCTCTTTCTCTTTCTGCTACCCAGGTCAATATGCCGATCATTAATTTCCGAACGCTAGTATCCGTTGTCTGTAGAAAAAGCTCCTTAGGAGAACATGAAATCAATGGTGAGTATACTTCTATTGATTTTATGGCGTCAAGTGTTTCCCAAAATGATCTACCAACCCGCGACAATTCATAAACAAGTACAGAGTCGACTCGGTCGGTTCTAACGAGATCCATCATCTCTTTGAATGCTGGTCTATTAATTGCAGGGATCTTACCGCTTATTGCAGAATCTTCAAAAAAATCAAGTATTTCATAATCATTGTCAGCTGCCCACTTTTCTATCGCTAATTTCTGATTTAAGACGGTCTGCTCGTCGGTGCTGACTCGCAAGTATCCAAATGAATATTTCATTGTATGTTTTCTAACAGAACCTTGATAATTGCATAGGTCAAGAAATTTACGTACAGTTAAAAAAAGGTATTACATTTTTTGGACTGCGCAAGAGTAAAAAAATGGTAATTTTTTTGTCCTGTATAAAAACGGGTCCTTTTTCAGACGCTTGTCGAACCCCTTAAGGATGACGAATTTCGCACTCTCTTGGGTTTGATATGATACTAGCCGAAATGTCAAGATTTATTGGTTTTACTGCTCCTTAAAGGGGCTAAATGGTCGAAAGAGGTATTTAATGCTAGTATTTATTCTAATTTTTCCTAATTTCAAGACGCTTAAATTTATTTTGTATGCCGCCGACAAAATGAATCATTATGTTTGATTTTTTATAAGTTTCAACATCAATATTTTTGGTATTTGCTTTCGTCTAACGTTGGAAAAAAACCATAGGAAGATCTCTTATTCAACTGGATATAACAACCATATTAGAAATCGGTCACAAAATTAAAAGTTAATTATGGGTTCCAAAATAGAACTACTGATGCAAGATTTCGAGTTCATTGATTCTTGTATGAAGAAGGTCATTAATGGAAATACTATTTCCTTTGATGAAGCAGAAAGATTAAATTTAACTGATAATTTGGTAAAGTTAGCCGACTCTGCCAATTTGATTACTAGGAAATTCAGTCAAGATAGTGTCGACGTTGAAACACTGTTAAACGCAAAATCCGGAAATTGTCCTGAGGATTGTTCCTTTTGCGCGCAGTCTACTTTTTACGAAACTGGTATAACAAAATATCCGCTGCTTCCAGATGAAATAATTTTAGACAAGGCCGTGGAAGCAAAAATGAATGGAGCGGCTAGTTTTTGTCTGGTATGCGCTTATAGAGAGCCTCCACAAAATGAATTTGAAAAAATTTGTAAGGTAATAGAAAGGTTAAGGAAAGAAGTAGACATAGACATTAATGTATCACTTGGATTCATGACACCACAACGAGCTCAAAGGCTAAAATCGCTAGGTGTAAAGCGTTATAACCACAATTTAGAAGCCTCAGAAAGTTTCTTTTCGGAGATATGCAAGACCCATGATTTTGCAGACAGGGTTAAAACGGCAAGAACAGTTAAGGATGCAGGCCTGGAGCTTTGTTGCGGGGGCATAATTGGAATGGGGGAAACTCCAAAACAACGAATCGAACTAGCTTTTTCTCTGTCAACACTTGAGCCAGATGAAGTTCCAATAAATGTTTTGATTCCAAGGAAGGGTACACCAAAGGAACTAGAGAATTGTTCAATTAATACAATGGACATAATCAGAACTATAGCCGTTTGGCGATTTATAATGCCCAAGACAATACTGAAAATCGCTGGCGGAAGAGAAGTTTACTTTAAGGATAACGGTAAGCTTGCATTGCAGGCAGGTGCAAATGGAATCATTACTGGTGGTTACCTTACCACAAATGGAAACGCACCAAATAAGGATATCCAAATGATACATGAAATTGGCCTCGATACGCGAATTCATTAAGGCAGATCTGAGTAATCTAAAAACGGACAACCTTTATCGAAAATTAAGGCCTGTTGATAACCAAAAAGGGCACCTTCTAGTTAATGGTAAAAAAATAATCAATTTTAATTCGAATGATTATCTTGGTTTGGCTAGAAACCAAGAGATGATAAATTCACTAAGAGAGTTTAACGAAATTTCCCAGTGTAGTTCTAGATTGGTAGGTGGAAATAGCACTGTCTTTGAAAACCTCGAAAAAACGTTGTCAATGCATAGAAAAACAGAAGCATCGTTGGTATATACCACGGGATATTCAGCGGTTCTAGGAACTCTAAGTAGTCTAGCAGATATGAATACAACTATTTTTAGTGATGAACTAAATCATGCAAGTATTATTGATGGTTGTAGACTCTCTTGTGCCAAAATCAAAGTATTTCGTCACAACAACATGGAGCATCTCTTAAAATTATTGAGAGGAGTTAAAGGTAAAAAAATTATTGTTACTGAAGGAATTTTCAGTATAGAAGGTGACATGTCAAACTTGAAAGCAATTTCTAAATTAGCCAAGGAATTTGATGCCTTTACCATTATTGATGACGCTCATGGCGATTTTGTCTTTGGAATCCATGGATCTGGCACGCCTTCAGAACTAAATGTAAATAACCTAATTGATATTCACATCAGTAGTTTAAGTAAGGGATTAGGTTGTTTCGGAGGGTATGTTGCGTCTTCAAATATGGTGAGAGAATATCTAATAAACAGTTCCAGACAGTTCATTTTCACATCTGCTCTTCCAACTCATTTGTGCAATTTTGCAATTGAAGCCATTAGTATCGCAAAAAAGGGAGTTCAACAAAGAAAACTTTTTAAAAATGTGCAAATGGTGCGAAAGGGGCTAAGGAAGATAGGATATAATATAGGAAATTCGGTTAGTCAAATAATTCCAATCCAAATCGGTTCTGAAAAGCTGGCTATGGAATTTGCCAGCAAATTATTAGTAAAAGGCATATTTGTACACCCCATGAGATTTCCAACAGTTAAGAAAGGATGTTCCGTATTAAGACTTTCATTGAGCGCTTCACATACCGAAGCAGAGTTAATTTATACTTTAGAAGAACTCTACAATTTGGGTAGAAAACATAAACTGCTATGATGTAGCAGTTATGATAATCAATTACAGTGAATCCGCTCCAAAATAAATTGTTACTATTATCTTTCCTTTCAGTTTACAAATTGACCAAAGCGCTGTCATCTTACATATTGCATAAGTCGAATTGTGAAACAAATAGTACAGACCAAATTATATCCCACATATTATTTGTTGATCCAAAATAGCATATTTCAAAATTCGAATTTAGCAATATTTATGTAATATGAGCGCGATGATAAAATCCTTGGTAGAAAGAGAATTAAAGATCAGATTAGCAGTGTCTGAACGTCAATTTCGAGAGATAAAGTATTACTTCTCTCTTTTGCATCCCGAATCAATTGTTTCGGGATTAAAATTTGCATACAATCGACAAAAAGCCCAAGACGGTGGCTACTTGATTCTCGGAAGAAAGAGTTTCGTAAAAAAAGAAACTAGCATGTTAACAAAAGAGCAGGCCAGATGGCGTATTGCAAACTGGAAGTCCATGATAAGGACTTATAGGAACAAAGGATACAGCTACCCCACAATAAGCAGAATAAAAAAAGATATCAGATTGATAGCTAAATCAGGTAACAAAAAATAGGAGTTTAGTAGGTAGATGCTTCTGAGGTTTTTTCGTCAATGTGCAATGAAGGGAGATCAGGGAATTTCTCTTTCATACTTTGTTCTACTAGAGTAGTAGCTTCTTCAATGATACTTGTTGACTCCTCACTCAATGGTCTTCCACTGTCTACTTCATGCTTTGGAATTTGTGCAGAATCAGATAGTATACCTCCCATTAGATCGGATATCTGAGATAGCGATTGATCCGCCTCTGGAACCATTGATGTTAACCCACCTTGAATGTTCTTTATGACAGACATTGCCGGGGTTAATGTAACTACTACATCACCTAGCTCAGTTATGGTGTTAAGACGTAATTGAATTTGTTCCAATGCCAATTTAGCAGAGTCTACCATTTTGCTCATCTTGCGAATTTGTGAAAGTTCATTTGATAATAGCTTGGCATATTGGACATCGTGATTCTGAATTGAATGTACTATTCTTTTAAAAATAAGCTGATCCTTTTCTACAATTTTGCCAGAAATACTTTCGAGCTTAGTAATTTGCATCTCCAATTTTTTTTGGGCTTCCTCAATTCGTGGTTTTAGAGGAGTTTGAGATTTAATACTCTCCAAGATTTTAACAGCCATATTTTCAGACTGGGTTTTGTTCCACTTATCCTTAAAGGACATTATTTTCTCAGAAGCCTATCACTTTTTTTGTTTATAACCCCAAATGTAACCAAGGATTGCGGGTGAGCGGTTACAGATTAAGAACTAGCGATGAGAAATTTTCATTTACTTTTTGCTTTTGTCAAACATCTGTAATAGCTGCTTTACTGCACCATCCATGTCCTCTTCTCGAACTTCGGGAGACAAACTATGCTTTAAGAGATTATTTATGGTATTAGAAATCTCCGAGCTTATTTCATCAAAGCTGTCAACATCATTAAATCCCTGTTGATAGAGTCTATTTAGTTTCATAGCATACATTCTGGTCTGATCATTTATCGTAACTTTATACACATTGTCATTCACCTTAATCTCTTCATTAGCCATAATTGTTATCAATAGAAATGACCATGAACCTCTAAGAAAAAGGTTTTGGTATTAGACACTTGCTTAAGGTCATTGTAAATTCTGAATGTACAAAATTTACTTAGTCTGAAATAATGGACTTTAGTTTCTTGACCATTTTTTCTCCCTCAGGTGAAAGCGAGTAATATCTTACAGCCATTGGTCTTGTTTTTGAAGAGGTCAACAACCCATATTCACTTGTCACCAAACCGGATTTTTCTAATTTGGACAGGTGAAATGAGATAATCTTCCTATCCACTTTTATCACTTTTTCTAGATTGCTAGCATATGCCTTTTCAGATTCAAGTCGAACAAGAATTTTGAGTCTTACAGGATGTGTTGCTGCATAAATTATCTCATAGATGTCATTATTTTTCTCTTTGGCTTTTTTTTTGTCCATTACTACGCAATTAATATCCGTCTATATAAGATTTCTTTCTAACATACTTATATTTGTCGTATTACACATTATACTTTCTATACCATATATATTATCTTCATAGGATAATCTTTATCCGCCTATAAACCAGTAAATAAAAAACAAAATTTTACGATTGATACCAATCTAGAATATACGTCGCTTCCAAAAAGTCAAATTCATATCGCATAATCACTACAGATAGAAGGTCATGGTGGGATTTGGACCCACGGCCTAAGGTTTACAAAACCTTCGCTCTGACCAGGCTGAGCTACATGACCGCGTGGCTGAATTAAATTTTTTTTATCACGTAATTAATACTTTGCAGGCAAATAGACACTTGGAACGCACCACAAATGCGCATAAGAAATTCTAAAAACGTATTATTTTCTTGTGGTGGGATCTACTCTTGCAAGTCCTTATTGCATGGAGATGCGTGACTCGAGAGGTCTTGCGACATTGTAATTCTCCATGGCATAATTCAAAAATATATTTTGGATTCCTAAACTGTCTCATATGTGGCTAAAAGCTCATTTTCATCTTGCAACTAGGTTATGTATATGTCCTATGTGTGATGTTTCTCTATGCTCACATTCTGTTCCTTCGGGTGGATTTAACTCATCAGCAGATACACATGCAAAAAATAAATCTCCTTTTTGGATTGGGCCGATTTCAGGCGTCTTATCATATTCGAATGGAACGATTATGGTGTTGTGCTCTGATTTTTTGAGCAACTCTTTTGCATTTATTGTCTTTGACTCGAATTCTCCCTTAATCATCGTAACTACTTTAAGATCCTTTACGTCTTTTCTATCAGAAAGGGGTATCCAGACGCTAATAGTTGGATTCTTTATTTCTGGACCGTCAACAGATTGGAAGGACCCAGTCGACAAAGTCTTCCTTTCTCCAGAACCAATATTTATGATATTTTTTCCATTTGTATTTTCAATATTACCCTCAACACAGGAATAAGATTCCATCTGATTTGTGCCATTAAGAGCATACGCGCACACAAAATATTCATCCCTGTCGCCTACACTAACAACGTCATTTTTTTCATTGAATTCAAATAAAACAGAAGTGCTTTTAGAGTCCAGATCATTACCTGTCACATTCTTAACTTGGGTATCACCGTTAGCAGACGCTATAACCTTCAGTTTTTGAGGATTATCCAACTTTTTTAAATTTATCCTAGCGTCAATTGTAAATTTTCCAGCCGCTGTCACTTTGTGAGTCGATGATGCAAATACAAAGAGCGATAAAATCAGAAGACCGGCCATCAATAATGGGATCAAAAACATTGTATTGTTCTGGATTTGGAATTTCTTCATCGTTCTCTATTTTGACAAAATTGTTTATATAATGGTTTTCCACGTGTGAGTTTTAATAGAATTAGCTTTGTATGGATGAACATACAAAATAAATGGACTCAGCTTAGGAGCGAATATCAAAAGCAAGTATAATTTACTAATTAACTTCATACAAATCTGCAATTAAACTTGCAGAATGTTGAAATCTGGACAATCTTAAGAAATGTATTTCAATGCTTAAAATTATAATATCTAGAAAAATACCATGGCGAGATATCTTGTTGTCGTTACAATAGAAAACAAAGACCAAGTAGGCGACCCCGAGGGTGAGACAATCAAAAACGATCTAATTCTTAAGAGTGGATACTCAAACGTCGAGTCTGTAAGGTCTGCCAAATGCTATAACATTATCATTAACACAGAAACTGAAAATGATGCAAAAAAAGAGGTAACAAAACTCTGTGAAGAACTAAGAATCTATAATCCCATTGTCAGCAAATGCACAATAGGACCTACTACCAAATTGAGCAAGTAATCAAATTCCTGATATTTCTTAAACTATGAGAAAGTCACAATATACTACATTCTTTCGAGAGGTGTTATACCGATTAATGAAAGATTAATTCTCATTATTTGACGAATTACTTCAACCAGCATGATTCTTGCTTTAGACGTATTTGCATTGCTTTCTTTCAATATTGGCACTTTTTCATAAAAAAGGTTAAACAAGGTTGCCAGCTCATACACGTACTGTGCTACAAGTTTTGGCTCCAGGTTTTTAGTCGTATTCTCGATAGTCATTTCAAATTTTGACAGATGTTTCAGTATTCGTTGTTCAATATTTTCTGAAAGGTACTTTACATCACCATCAAATGTTTTTTCATTTGCTTTCTCTATTAATCGGCAACATCGCGCATATGCGTATTGCAAATATGGCCCAGAATTTCCATCTAGACTTAATGAATCATTTAAATCGAATTTTATCTCCTTTTCAAGGTCACTTTTAATTAAACTGTACCTCATAGCAGATATAGCTATTTCCTCGGAGGTTCTATCAAGATCGTTTTCATTAATTTCCGGATTACGTTTCATAGTTTCATCCTTGGCTTTACCATACAAAGTATCAAGTACAAAGTCAGCATCAACAAAAATCCCCTTTCTTCCAGACATTTGTATTGATTTTTGATTGTCCGTATTAATCCCCAGACTAGTCGCGGTTCTACTTGAAAGAAGCACAGAACCATATGACAAATGCAAATACTTGTTAGGTTTTGACTCAAATTTACTCAATATTTCCTTAATTATTTTTTGTAACCTTGATTGGCGGTTATCAATGACGGTCACAGAATATTTGGCGGGGAAGAAAATTGGATGATCACCATTTTTTGAATCATCAGATGTAGTACTCCAGAGATCTGTGTCATCCCATTGTTTGATGAATACTCTATATCTAAATGGGTCTTCAATTGTTCCAACCTTTAATAATGCATAGGGGATGTCTTTTGCCATATACGTTGCGGTTCCGTCACTCCTGACAATGATTTTGGTTCCCTCTTCAATAGAATTAAAAACCCAGCAGCCAATATTTTCACCTTCGCTCTCTTTGAGTAATATTTTTTCATTTCTCATTTTTTCAAATGTTTTAGCCCATAAGTTGGATCTAATTATATGAGATTCAAAATTTACCAGGTCATATCGAGCCTTCATTCTCCAACATGTTCGCAACTGATCTCTAAGTACTTTTGATGTAATTTTAGACGCAAATAAAACTATTTCAGTATCACCGGATTCTAATTTTCTTAATAACGATTTTCTTTTTTCAATTAGGGAAGGATCCTTTTCATAAAGTTCGTTTACCTTCACATAAACCTCGTTACCACAATACTGATCAAATTTAATTTTCTTGTCTGATGGTTCTACTGGAAACTTAAGAAATAAAAATCCTACCAGAATATCGGCCACTTGTAAACCAGAATCATCCACATAGTTTAGAACTGTTACATCATGATTTGTTTTTTTCAGTATCCTATACAAAGTATCTCCAATTACTACATTTCTCAGGTGACCTACGTGTAATGCTTTATTTGGATTGACGCTGGTGTGTTCAATAATGACTTTAGTTCTTTTGCCCGTATCCAAATTGAGGTGGTTCTCTAAAATATCAGATAATATTTCTTTACCAATGAGACCAAAGTCTCCTTTGAAATTAATGTATCCGCTCTCATGTGCAACGACGGATAAAACGTACGACTGTGATTTTGTTTGTATAGCATCAATATAACATCTACATTGTTCAGCCAGTATTGATGCTATTTCAGATGGTGATTTTTGTAATCGCTTTGTGAGCAAGAATGCAACGTTGCAACTCAAATCACCAAAATTCTCTTTTGTCGGTTCAGTGAGAGTATAACCCTCATTTTGAATATCTAGATGTTTTAGTGCAAATTTTATTGCCTCATTGGCTTCGTTAATAAATTTCTTAAAGCTCATTTCTTATCTCAAATAATTTAAGCTCACATAATCTATAGCATCGCACAATCCTATTCCCTCCTTGCCGTTTACAACGTGGTCTGCGTGTTTCTTTACAGTATCATCAGAGTGGCCCAATGCAATACTCAATCCGCAAATACTAAAAACGGGAATATCAGTTTCGCTATCACCAATCGCCACAACTTCTTTAGGGCCGATGTTCAGGAACTTTAGTGCAAGATCCAGTCCTTTTGCTTTATTGACACCTAGTTCATTGATATGAAATGCATATTTACTGTCTACTATATCCAGATCTAAATTTCTCTCTCTTAGTATTTTTTTACCTTCGTTTATGTCAAAACTTCTTTGCAGGACAACTTCTGACATCCTAGGAAATACGGGTTTAACATCAACATTTTTCATATGATCTTTTAATATTTCGTACCCTTTCAAACACAATTCTTTATTTCCTAGAATTGTATGATCTGAAGGTCCCTTGGAAACAACACCGCCGTTCTCTCCAATGGCGACCCGAGTAATGCCCAAAAATACTGATAATACGTATGCCTCTACCGAAGATCGACCTGTAACAAAGAAAACTTTGTAACCTATTTTTTCAAGGAATCTCATTTTTGAGACTGCGGGTAGATATATCATTCCATTCCCGTTCTCTGTCAAAGTTCCATCAATATCTACTGCGAAGGCTTTGACCCTGAGATCATTGCTAGACAAAGGCATTTTACTGAATAATTCTTTTGAATTTCGCGTATCATTAACTTTTCTAAATATAACATCGATGCACGATACCAAATGTCAATAAGCATTTGTCACCCGTGCATTGGTTTTACGCTACACGTTTACGATTAAATATTTCGCCATTTTAATACTCAATGGGTCCGTGGCCCAGTCAGGACAGGGTGCTGATTTTTCATGCATAAGCCTCCGAAGCCAGAGTTCGTGGGATCGAAGCCCATCGGACCCGCTTTCTTGTATTATACCAGAAATGAATTGGAAATCCTTATATGAGTAAAAAATTCATTCGATTTACACTAACATGAGCACCGAGCTGGTTGTACTACGTGATTATAATAATCAATTAATGAATAGGAGAGAATTACAAGTTATATTTAGAAATGTAGCGGGAAATATTAAGAAGAAAGACGCTATTGAAACAATATCAAAGTCAAATAATGTTGATTCAAAGACAGTTATACCAATAGAAATCAAATGCAACAGAGGAAGTACCGATGTTAAAGGTTTCTTTCATATCTATAAAGATGAAAAAAGCGCAAATGAAACTTTACCAAAATACATATCAATGAGACTGATCGAAAAGACAGAAAGAAAAAAAATCTTTGATGAAGCTAAAGCTAAGAAACTGAAGGAAAAACAACAGAGTGCAGAAAAGGGCAAGTCAAAGAAATAGAGTGGTAGAAATGGTAGATAAAAAAAAGGATTCTAAATCTCAAATATACTCCTTCTATGATATCTCTGGTGATAAGGTTACCCGAAAAAAGAGGGATTGTCCTCGATGTGGAAAAGGAGTTTTCATGGCAGAGCACAAAGATAGGAATACCTGTGGCAAATGCGGTTTTACCGAATTTAAACAAAAGTCAAAATAATTTCAAGTTAGTTACTAATTGAAATCTATCTGATTTATTCCCATACTTGACAATCGTCCTCGCTTACTATGTTCATTATGTCAAAATAGTCACAACTACACTCTTTATGTATTAAATCAGATAAACAAGGAGATGCGCTACCTCTCCCATCTATAAATTCCCTTATTGGAAATCCATTATCACATATCATTGTGAGCTCAAATTTTCTCGGGCTTTTCAACTTTCCTTGCATGTCATAAACAAATTTCCAATTTTTGCCCCTCTGGGCTACAAATTCGACCAACATAATCCCTGCATCATGGATGAAATCAAAATCTAATGTTACTATTTTGTCGCTTACTGAGACAAGAGCTTTGACTTTCTTTATGTAAAACGGCGGGGCCGCTGGGTAAGTAGGTAGTCTTTCTTTGATGTTGAATACAAGTCCGCTTGAACGTATTGAAAAATTTTCCTTCAAATTAAATATTTTTGAATTCTTTATTGACACGTAAAAAGGTCTACCGTTGCCAAGGACCAAACTTCTAAGTTCTTCCTTACCGAGGGGCCAGTACGTAATGGAATCAGATTGAAGTAAATCAGACAATTTTCTTTTCAGTACATTTTCAATGTGGTGTTGATTGAGCTCTAGACAGTCACCAATTCGAGAATCTTTGATCGTGACTTTCAACTTTTTTGTTTTTATGTATCGTCCACTTAATACCATCGTTTTTGAGCTCATGTTAACAATAGTTTCAAATTTTTTGCCGATTTTTAGGTTAATTGTAATATCCGGAGAACTCGAATCAACTCGCTTGTTGGAAAGTTTACTGTATTTTTTTCTAATATCTCGCAGTATGCTGGTTTTTATATTCTCTTTTCCTCTTATTTTGAATCTTGATCTAAACTTGTCTTCATTATCATAAAAGCTGTGATCTAAAGTTAATCCAATTTGAAAAGTATCATATCGATAATCCTTTGTTGCCTGAAGAACATTTTTACATATTTTTCCTATTTGGGATTCAAATCCCTGACATATTTGACAATTTTCAACTATTTCGTTAGGAGAATAACTCTTTACATTCTGTCTTTCTAGACACCAGTTACATAACTTGTACTCAAAATTTCGTTTCAATTAGTGGAATCTTTCTTTTTTATCCCATGCCAAGTCTTCTGAGCACTCCTTGCATTTGTCTACCTTTGCTTTGTTTGATCATGCTCTTTGAATTGTTGAAATTCTTGATAAGGTCCTTCACATCATGCTCAGCAACACCGGAGCCTCTTGCAATTCTTTTTCTGCGCGAGTCGTTTATTACTTCAGGATTCCTTTTCTCATGCTTAGTCATTGATTGGATAATAAATCTCCATTTCTCCAATTTTCCCTGAATAACATCTATTTGATCTTCCTTCACTACTCCAGATAAACCAGGTAAATTATCGATGATATTTCTAAATCCCATTTTACCCACATTTTCCATTTGTGAATAAAAGTCTTCTATAGTCATTTTACCGCTAAGGACTCTTTTGGATTGATTTTCGTCTGCTTGCAATTCCAAATCTTTGGCTAAATCTAAAATTGCTTTTATGTCGCCCATTCCCAGCAGTCTCCCCACGAATCTTGTGGGACTGAATTCTTCAAGATCATCGATCCTTTCACCGTTACCAATAAAGAAAATCCTTGCACCTGTTACAGCAGATGCGGCTAAAGCCCCTCCACCTTTTGCAGTCCCATCAAGCTTTGTTATAATAATACCTCCTACTGGAACTGTTTCATGGAACGACTTCGCCTGGCTAAAGGCTTGTTGGCCGATGGTTCCATCAATTACTAGAAGGATTATATCTGGTTTTGAAATATTATACATACTTTTCATTTCTTCCAAAAGTTCTGCCTCGTCCTTGTGCCTTCCAGCGGTATCAATAATTACTACGTCTGATCCTGCTTCTTTAAAATAATTAATTCCATTCTTTACTATGGAAGGAGCATCTTTGTTTGATTCATCTCCAAATACCTCAACATTTATTTTAACACAATTCATTTTAAGCTGTGTAAGTGCCCCGGGTCTCCACGTATCGGCTCCAATTACACCAACATGATACCCATGTTTCGTTAACCATCTTGCCAACTTTGCAGTAACCGTTGTTTTTCCACTTCCTTGGATACCAAACATCAGTACGATATTCATTTTTCCTGGTGTGAATGAAATGACTTGTTTTTCAGGTTGTTTATTTTGGGCAGCTATATCTCCTGTGTTTCCCATCAATCTAGAAAGTTCATCATATAGTATCGAAACGATATGATCTTTTCGTGACAATCCCTTGGGAGGTGTCTCCTCCATAGATCTCTTTTTCAGATTCTGAGTTATACTTAGAACCAACCTAACATTCACATCAGATTGAAGTAAAGCTCTTTGTACGTCCTTACACAAAGAATCTATTAATTCCTCATTTACATCAGAAGCACCCACTAGTTTCTTTAAAGCTGCTCCGAGACTAGTGCGAAGATTGTCTAGCATTTATTTATCTAATAATTGATAGCCAAGCCGAGATTATTATATAATACTGGGATTTCGAGGTTAGAGCTTCTACGGCTAAGCAATATTGCTTTTGTCAGACTTAAATGGCCAACCTTATAAAATTATCACAATGGCTTTGCGGAAACATTCTTCACTCCTGTTTTATATCCCTTCAGGCACATTTATAGCCCCATTTGTTTTATCTCGTAAATAATTAATAAATAGATTATTATCTATCGTTGCGTTGTCGAAATTCGCGTTACTAATCTTTAGGTTTTCAAAGATATCAATCTCTTTCAATGTGGCCATAGACAAATCAGCCCAAGACAGATCAGTGTCTGAGAGAACTGCTCTCGACAGATTGGCCCCTGATAGATTAGCACCGACCAAATTGCCCCCTTGCAAGTTAGCCCCTGACAAATCAGCCTCATCCAATCTAGCCTTTTGCAGCCGAATCTCTGATAAATTAGCCCTTGACAAATCAGTTTTAAATAAATAAGCCTCTCGCAAATCAGCCCCTGACAAATAAGCCCTTCTTAATCCCGCTCCAGACAGATCAGCCCCCTTCAATATAGCCCCCTTCAATATAGCCGCTTGCAAATTAGCTCCCGATAAATCTGCTCCCTGCAAATCAGCCCCTGACAGATCGGCTCCCTGCAAGTTAGCCCCTGACAGATCAGCCACTTTCAATATA
>Ga0209968_1000071_pt1 | contig 18161 bp, 26 predicted proteins | sample InoplaM2AM_FD_187579 | JGI IMG/M metagenome (GOLD analysis project Ga0209968, IMG submission 187579) | Arabidopsis thaliana rhizosphere microbial communities from the Joint Genome Institute, USA, that affect carbon cycling - Inoculated... | ecosystem: Host-associated > Plants > Roots >... | reverse complement strand
GCCGAAGGCGGCGGTTTGCTAAACCGTTGTAGGGGCTAAAACCTCTACCGAGGGTTCAAATCCCTCCCTCTCCGCCAAATCCAGCCCAAAGTGATTTCTCAGCGAATCTGGATCACCAGACCCTTCAAGTTCTGTAGCTCCACCGTAGCTCTCAGCCGCTCACTTCCACTCGATCACAGCCGCACAGGATTCGTTATCCCTTGCGACTCGTTGACTGGCGCTAGTTTGCGAAGAGTTGTGGCAGAACTTGTGGCAGACTGGCTTCGATTCTCGCGTTTGAAGCCGACCTGGGCAAGTGTACCCCTGTCAAAAATACCAGTGGCTCAGCGCCGCTTGGAGCATTTAATATTCAGATTTATACAGATTCGACATGGCTTGCGAGGATTCATATGGACTTGCGAGTCGCCGTTTACAATCTTGCTGAGGAAATCAAGGGTGTACTACTACGACTTGGTACGGAGGAAGTGGAGACTCTAAGCCGAGCGGATCTTCATGCTCTAGAGGTCTACTGCTATCTTCTCGACAGACAGATTAAGAAAGCGAAGGCGCAGAAGCCTAGCAAGACTGTTCGACTGCCTCCCTTCCCTCCATTCAAGCCTGACAAAGACAGTAATGAGACTTAGCATCCTCGCGGCTCACTGGCTCTGGCTGCGGACTGGAACGGAGTGAGGGTCTGGCGTTGTCTCCCTCTCTCTCCGCCACCGTCGTTAACGCCACGAAATCCGCAACAAGCAGGCTAATTGCTCCATTTCAGGCACCGGCCGTTCGGATTATATCGCAAGCATGTCGGCCCTGGAGATGGAGTGGGAGGAGAGGCCGACGTAACCAGATCAACGATGAATGTATCGATGCGCTTTGAGAAGCCAAAATCGCCCGCCGCTGCGCCCAGCGTGCCATCCCAGTAACTTGAAAACAGCGCCCAGCGACCGTCATTTGAAATTTGCGCAAAGGACTGACCAGCGAAACCGACAAGGCCCCCATTGTGATTGTGCGCGAAGCGCCAAACTGTATTGGAACCATCTGTCGCCGCCGCAATGATCTCTCCATACCAGGTGAGGGGCCCGGGAGGCGCCGTGCAGTTATATCGTGAAAACAGCACAGGCGCCTGGGGATTCGTTGACGAGTTGAACCACGAACTGTGTTCGGCATCATACCACCCCGCGGTCGAGGGCGGCTGCATGATAAAGGAGTACTTTGTGGCATCCATGAGGTTGTTCGGATCTCGGAGAAGAGCACCGCGAGAATCCATCCCATTGATCGATCCTGAGCCATTGACATATTTGCCATTGCCCATGGAGGAGTGTCCAGACCAACGGGTATCGGAATTCGTCACCAGGGACCAGGTATTCGTCGCAAGATTGAACACAGAATCACCATTGGCTCCCCAGCTCTGCTGAAGGAAGACGACGTCGAGCCAGGTTCCAGCGGCACTGCCATACATCGAATGAATCCCGATGGTTTGGCCGGCAGCCGAGGTCGGCCACTTAGGATCGCTTTGGACAATGCCGTTGATGGTCTTATTCAAGACATCGATGAATTTGGTCTGCGATGGGTTATTAGGATTCAGACAATAAATCTTTGTATAACTATTCTGGGTCCCGGCTCCCGCCGTTGAACAAACCCAGCTATCCTGCCCCACCACGGCCACGTGCATGGTGACTGTATCGCCGTTAGGCGGACCTCCAAGGTTGGTAACTAGAGTAGTGACCTTGTTGTACTTCGCCAGCTGGTTCCCGTTTAAAAAGTAGATAATGTCGGGATCGACGGCGGACCATTCCCATGTCCAGGCGAAGCTTAGGGGATGCAAGCTTGGACGGGCGGACCCATCACCGACTCTGAACGTTGAAGGGTTGAACTCAAGCCAATAGGATATTCCTTGGCCATTCATGAGCTTCAGCGCTGTTGAATTGGCATTCCACGTCCGATAAAAACCAGCATATTCGGGAATTAAGGAATTCCCGCTTGCAGTATTAGCATCGGTCGCACGCAGGATGCGCGAACCGAACGTCGGATCATTGATGATCGAGTTAGCCGCACCGAGCGCCGGAGCGGATGGGATCACTTTTGCATCGGTCCCTGTGTAGGCGGAATAAGTGGTGGGAGCGGTGGCTGCGAAAAGCGATTGCCCCAGACCAAGAAGCGCGATAATCACCAACGCGCTTACGGCGCGCACGGACTTTGGGTAGTACGATCTTGCCGACATGGTGCACCTCCCACAAAGAGCCGCTCAGCCATTGTGCGGCGCGGACCATAGCACCAGCGGCGTTCACGATCGTCCATGAACGGTAAAACCTGTGTAAAAATCTTCGGAAGAATCTATTAGTATGTTTCGCTAAGCGGGGCGCCAGGACAACATCCCCAGACCAGGGAATGTTTCAGGTGTGAGGAGGATGTTCGTGCAGGTTGGGTAGCGCAAGCGTACGAGACGAGCTTAAGGACACTGCGGAACGCTCGACCGCTCGGCCGTAGCCTTGACACCCTCCTATCCGATCCGTTAGCGTGCCTCGATCAGCGCAACGTCTTGTAATATAGCGAGGGCTTGAGTTAACGACGGGAACAACGCCCCTCTCCGCCAAACAAAGCTTGCTCGACCTAGAGCCCCTTGCTTCCACTCTCAAACATCGTAATGCTTGAGCTTGAGAAAATTACTCGAGCCTTGATTTTCGTCGGTCGTTTCTGCAAAAGTGCCGCGTCTTGTCTTTCGATGTGCCGAGGTAGCTCAGTTGGCAGAGCACAGCCCTGAAAAGGCTGGTGTCGACAGTTCGATTCTGTCCCTCGGCACCACTTTTCCACTACTTACACCGTTTGAAATTAGTTCTACATAGGAAGGTGGCACCTCTAGTAGCACCTGGAACGGCCTTTTCATCTGTATCCCAGAATTTTCCTCGAGTAATTTCTGCTCTGTCAGCACACCGAGCCGAGTAACCGCCTCGCGTAAGCGCGCATCCCAATTATGGATGTATAAGTCACCTGTACCGGGGAGCCGACGCCCGAGGAGTTTTTCGATGACGATGTGATGTAATGGCGATTTGCGGCTTACTGATCTTGATCGAATTTCCCTCGAAAACTACATTTCTCTCCTCGATTTACTTACAACACCGCTCCATACCTGCAGTTTCGTCGAAGCACTAGCAGCCTGCCTCAGTGGCTTCCGCCCGGATGAACAGCCACCGTATATTCCCGCAATCCGTTTGGTGGGTTGTCACTCAGACGCCTAGGCCATAAAGTTGCGTAGTGGGAAGGCGAATTCACTACAAGGACTACATCATCAAGTCCAACCCTGAACCGGTCGCCGCTTCAGGGCAATGGAAGCTACGGATTGTGATCTACTCGCGGACTAATGGTCTGTTGAACGTGCAGCCCTTTTCAGGACCTACCGTCTATGAAACCGAGCAAGAAGCCGATGTCCACGGCATCGCGTATGGCCAGCGTATCATTGACGAGAAGGTGCCTGGATCCAAGGCGGGGTAAACCAGTCGTATGGCGCCGTACCCAAGTGGAAGGGCACAGTCTGCAAAACTGTGATGTTCACCAGCGGTTCAACTCCGTCCGGCGCCTCCAATACCTACCCTACTAGAGCAGGAACGGTCGCCACGACATGGGCAGATGGGACTCCGGTAACTCCACGAGGCAGATTGGTTCACACGCTTTTCTTCCCTTCTGGCGCCTAAATAGGACTAAGCATCTGCTTCCTCAAGGGCCCTTTGGCTGAGGATCAATACTGTCGGGCACGCAGAGATAGCGTGTGATGTGAAAGCTCAAGGAGTTCTTCCTCCTTATAAGTTCTATGCACAATTTTTCCCTGTATCCCCCAAAAAGAATAGGAGACACTTTGTTCCATAGTGCGGACAAGGCATCCCACTTAGGGTATAGATGGCCTAAGAAAGTCGTCGGTCTGTGGCAGTTTTTGAATAGAGAAAACGGTATGAGCCTTGCTAGTTGATCCAGCGGAATGCGTTCCCTTCTGCTGAACCCGCGGAACCAATGGGAGGCCATCATGAGATGTGAACGATGCGGGGCAAGCATGCTCAGAACAGAATTATATCTTTCTCCTGAGCTCCAAAAACTCAAAATGATAAACGCTTGGCGTTGCGACAAGTGCGGACGAGTCGAATACTATCCGGCGCAGCGGCCGGGTTGACACAGTTTCACTTAAAGTGCTTATCGACCACTGTCGGCCCATCGAAGTAACGCGTCAAACGGAGAGGTGCGAGAGCGGCTGTAATCGTAGCAACCTTATGGCTGCTGTCCGGCCAGCCGGACCGTAGGTTCGAATCCTACCCTCTCCGCCAATACCTTCTAAACTTCATGAAAACATGCACTTTTCCTCAGCACCCAAAATGCTGGTAGTCCCGTCTTCCCCATTGCATTTAGAAAATTGTTTTTCGTGACATTGCCCTCGTCTGCCGACCGGCTAGCACCTGCGAGGCGCCAGTGAAGACTGAGAAGATCGGGCCGCGCAGAGCGGCTTACACATTAACGACGATCCTGACAGAAACCCTTCTCTTTCCCATAACCTGAGACTTCAGCAGCGCAGCCCTGACCTTCCAAATTCTTCACCTGCTGCCGCTGTGAGATCCCCTCGCGGGTCCTTCCTGATAGTCGACTCCCCCTCCGTGGGGCGTAGGCTGAAAGCATGGACAGCCATACTGAAAAAAAACCTCCCATGGGATACTTGATCTCCCGATGCTGGATGTGCCGCGCCATGCTCACCCCAGAGACCGCGGTCGATGTATACAGTGGCGTATCCGTCGAGCTACTCGTCTGTCACGCCTGTGGCTGTCGATGGTACGCCGGTTACAGGTCGAAGTTGGCCAGGGCCGCGTGATTGTGAAGGCCGTCCGCATTGAATTGATTGGATGACTTATGTGTCCACTTCTCACCCTGGACCGGACGCCCAGGTGCTTTGGAGAGAAAGATTTGTGGACTATCTGAGCTGTGGTGGTGAGTTCTGTTTGCTGTGTAAGAAGGCGGGCGAGTACGCCGTTACACTTCCTCGGGCTGCATAATCAGTTATCGTGATTCGTTCCACCACTGTTCGCAGTCGCCGGCGTCGACAACGTCGGTGCAGAAGTCAATCAGAGCACTAAGCCCCAGCTCAAACCGCAGTCTATTTCCATCCACAAATGCCCCGTCCAGAACCGTGAGACAATCCTGGAAAAGGGTCTGCCGTTCCACTAAGCCAGGAACACTTTCTATTCTCGTCATTGCTATTCCCCATTCCCGTTCCCACTCATCGGCAGTCCATCTGGATCCCTTTCTAACGATGATGCGCCTTTTTCTCATTATTCCTCCTCGATGGGGGACGGGGGCATGGCGTATTCTAGGTCCAGACAACTCGTTCTCGATTGAGGAGGTACTCGATCACTTCCATGCTGTCACGCATTTGAGTTCGAGCGCCCTCAGACATAGGAATGACAGCGCCATAAATTCTGCCGGGTTCCATATCGTCAAGTGCAGGTTCTCGACGTTCACCCTCATCTTTATGACTTGCCACGGCTTGATCTCCGTTATTAAACCGTCTATTCGGAAGCATATGACTGGGATGCTGCTTAGTCACGTCATATCTCAGTTATTGACAACAGTTTCTGTTTATCTGGATCCTTACGGCGAATGGGAGACAAGGGGGTTCAGGTCCGGGTTAAAATCAGCGAGGTCAGTCGTCCTGTGGTGTTTTCTCCTGAAGCGTGGTCTTTTTACGACTGCATTCGTGGCAAGAACGACATACCCACCTTGAAAATTGTGTAGTCTGTCGCTTCGTACGCTCGCCTTATGAGCATTTCCCGTTTCAGACCATTCGTGGTACTGTGTTTGCTACGTAGTTACCGTACTTTCCTTATTCTTATCTCCAGAGAGGCGTTGATGTATCAGTTCCAAACAGAGGACACCGCGTTGCAGGCAGCACGGCTTCTGGCGGTGTACGAGAGAGCACCAATTCTAGTGATGGCTCGCGGTATGAGGGCGCTGTATACCATCGGTCCGCTAAACAATGCAGCCGTTCATCATGCCGGTCAACATATGGCTACGGTTTATCGTTCTGGGCGTGTGGACTATATGGGGTTAACGTGATGTCCGTTCCCTTGTTGTGCTCACAAGCGGAAGAGCGAAACACTGAGGCAGGAAGTCGGATCTCTAGCCTCCTGAGCATGGTTCTTCTAATGTCCATGTTCTGGTACCCTGCACCAGTAACTGCTTCCGAACCGCAAGATATCTCACGTCATTTGTATGATCGTGTGATGGTCGAATTTAAGCAGGGTGACTATGAAGCGGCATTAGCTGGCTTCACGTTGTTTATTGAATTACATCGGAAATCCCCCTTAGCAGCGAACGCCCAATATTGGATTGGCGAATGCGAATACAAGCTGGGTCGCTATAAAAAGGCCCTCAATTCTTTTTCCAATGTTAGCTCATATAACGCTTTGAGTCCCAAAGCGGCTGCTTCGGCCTTTAAGATTGGCCAGATGTATTCTATGCTCGGCGATTACTATAGGGCGCGCCTGACGTTCGATGAGGTTCTCGATCATTACCCTGGCGGCGCCGAAGCGGAGCTCGCCCGTAAGGCCATTCAGAGTATGAGCCTCAAAAGTGACTCCAAGTCACAACGTTTTGTGAAAAACATCGACATTACGCACTGAGAAAAATCATCCCGCTAACACTGCTTCAACCACATCGGCATCCCATTTGCCTCACGGGCTCATTAAATATATGAAGTTTAACAGCGCCTCGCGTCCCATCTCGTGAAAGCGACGAGTAGCGCTTACCCTAGTTCCAGGGTTCGTTTTGATCCCATCGATGCGGGCTTAGTTTGATACAAGTAGCTGTTTCGATTCCGCCGAGTTCCTCGGTCAATGTGGTGTCGCCAGGATCAGATCGGAAGGGTGTGCTTGGCTAATCTGGAGGGCGGCGGTGCCGGTCAACGCGATGTCCAAAATGCGATATCCGAGAGTGCTGGCGCAGCCCCTGTTCTCTATTGAACATACAATGGAAGAACAGCTCACTATACTAAGCCAGCACATTATTTTCTCAAATCAAATGGTCGCGATTGAACGGGGTCGCCGACGCTTTGGGAAAGACGATACAGATGTACAACCTCTTAATCCAAACCATGAAACCTGATGACACCATTATTAACCACATTCTCGATGTCATAGCTCGCGCGCCTGGTTGTCCCATCAATCACGTGCCCAACCTCTTTCCAGGTTTGACTCGGAAGGAAGTCTTTTACACAGTAGGCTATTTGAGGCGAAAGGGTCTACTTGAACTGACAGTGGTCAAACAAGGGGGCGTCGCTGTGACTGCTGGTCTACGATTGTTCAATTGATCTCAGTCCAGGTTTCGCCAGATGGGCTGTACCCGTCCGTCGTTCTGTGAGTTGCAATGTTCCCCGCGCAGACAGCCGTTGCCCGCGGCCGCCTGAGAGCGAACCGCGGACATATATTCGGCGCGATGAAAGCAGAGGTAGGACGCATTGAAGTTGGACCGCCAAGGAAAGGAAGACCATGAAGACATCCATGACCGTGCATAAGAAGGCCACGCTTGCAGTACTAGGGATGTTGGGAATGTTCATACTGACTGTCCTCTACGGCGTGTTGGTGATGGGAATACGGTAGATTTTGACGCTATTTCTCGATTATCGATTTGCCGTCCCGATGACTCGCAAATACGCTGATTGAGACATCATGGCTCTATGATCCATGTTACCTAGGAGGTTCAATGTGAAACAGATCTCTCTTGAACTGAGTTTAATTCTTGCGTGTCTCATCGCCGTGGTCGCTTGTGATTCGGGGAAACCTGCCGGAACGACGACGTCAGGTGGTGCTGACACGGCCCTCATGTCTCCCGCCAGTTCACCTGGTCGGGCCGACAATGACGAGGGTGTAGGTCACTACAAGCAGGGGCACTGGGATGTTGCAACAGATTGGTTCAAAAAAGCCGTCAAGGCCGATCCGAACCTTGCCGAGGCCCACTATAACCTGGCCCTGTCACTGGATAAGATGGGGAAACATGAGGACGCCACTGCAGCCTTCAAAAAAGCGGCAGAACTAGCTCCCGCGAATCCCGCCATCAAGGATTCAGCGATCCTCAAGAAGCACTTGGGCATGTGAAGAATACCAGACTTACCGGCCAATACCGACCACCCAGAGCAGAAGAACCACAGTCAACGGCACTCCCAACAACCACATGATCACATACGGCATACGATACCTGCTCTACTAATCTTAGCGGAGATCCTTCTTAGACACATAGCCGACGGCTCCTGCGCGTAGCGCCCGAGGACGGTATTGGTTTTCTAGAAACAAGTTGAAGGAGATGCTTCAGTCTTTAGCGAAGGATCGGATGATCGTTTACACTGAGGGCTTGTTTCTCACTCATTCGTTGCAGACGGAGGCCGCCTCGCAGAAGTCTTCTTCAATGCCAGGGCCAGCTGAATGATTAAAATGTTGTTCTCGATATTCAGCAGTTCTTCCGGCGTAACGGCGGCACCCTCTCTCAAGAGACGAGCCAGCCGAACACTCGATTCACTGAAGGACCCTAGTGCATCCTTGAGTTTTTGCATGGTAGCTGACAATCAATCGGCCGAATCATCCTCCAAACGCTACACCACGAATTTATTTTTACAAGGTGCGAAAGACACTCATCGACAATCGAGGGTCATCAATGGCCTTGAGAAGATGTCAACGCAGACAGATTGACATTACTGAGGTTCATCATAAGTTTTCGGAGTCAGTATTGGCCGCGCGTCTTCCAGCCGACAATTCACTCGATTTGTCTGAAGAAGTTGTGGTGTCCGAATTATTTTGATCTTCCTTTAGAATGAGAATGGTATTGGCTGCAGCTACCCCCCGTTGTATCGTGGTGTATAAATCAGCCTCTGCGTTTTCCTTCGCGAGTACTTCATGAGCCCCCGCCTTCAACATGGCATATACCAGATATTCCTCGCGTGCGGCGGTCAAACCAATGACGACGACGTGCGGGTGCCTCCTCTTGATCAGACGCGTCGCAGCGATTCCATCCATTATTGGGAGATTTATGTCCATCACCACGACTGCCGGTTGGAGAGTGTCTACTTTCAACACCGCTTCCTGTCCGTCTTGTGCACGGCCAATTAGGTCAATGTTTGGATAGGTAGCCAGCAACTCGTAAATCTCCTCCCCCACTATAGGATGGTCTTCAACAAGCAGTATTCGGATTGCGTTACCGGTAGGAGCCGATGGATGTATACCCATATAGATGGCGTGAGACTGTAATCTACATGACAATCCGCACCACCTAGGATATCCCCTAGGGCAACCGCTGGTCATTTTCCATTCACGGTCATAAAAATCAGCACGCTGTTGTAGCCATTTGAGGTGTCACCTTGCTCATTGTCTTAGTCACGAAGAGATTGATGTTGCGTAGAAATTGTGACCTTGGCGAACGGCGCCGGAGGTTCTTCTAAGTAATACTCCGCGGATAATTGGGGGCGATGACTAGGTAGGCGAGTGTTTCCTTAGAGACTACGCTGGTCAGTATGACTGTTTCTTTTCACACCGCCGATTTCCAACAAAACCGGATTCTGGCATGCCTTCCTTCTAAGGAGCGCAAAATTTTAAAAGATGCCTTCGAGCTGGTCTCGCTCCATACGAAGGAAGAAATCAACGAAGTCAACACCCTTATACGCTACCTCCATTTTCCGGTTGGCAGCGCCTTCAGTCTGATCGATTCGGAGCCCGGCGGTGGCACTGTGGAGGTCGCTGTCGTAGGGATGGAAGGATGCACCGGTTCTACCGTTGTGCAGGGACATATGAATGCGCCGTGTCGAGTCATCGTCCAGGTTGGTGGATTAGCATTCCGTCTGAGTGTTTCCTCTCTTCTCAAAAGACTTTCACAACTCCCGTTCTTGCGGTACGCCCTGTCGAGGTTCAGTGCGACCATGCTGCGAGAGGCGATTATTTCGGTCGGATGCAGCCAGCTTCATTCGGTGGAGCAACGGGTAGGTAGGTGGCTCCTCGCACATCAACATCGAACCGGGCGAGGAGCCTTTCCCTTCACTCATGATTTTCTGGCCGAACAGCTGGGAGTACAACGGGCGACCATCAGCGAGGCTCTTGCTCGTCTTCAGGACCGAAAAATTATTCGGTACGCCTACCGTCAGGTCGAACTCTGTAAAGTGCGCACCATGCAGGAATTGTCTTGTGAATGTTTCCCGAGAGTCAGAGCAGCGATCAATGAATTCCTCCGGGATATGCAGACCTATCCTCATTCTGCTTCTCCATCACTTTTAAAGCCATTTCCTAGTTCAATCAAATAATCTGCCGAACGGCCTGACCGAGCCACTGCAATCGATTACTCGCAGATTGCAGATGTGTTATATCAAGTAGAACAATCAACACTTGATTCGGGTTATGCACGATGATGCAACAGGAATTAAGCAACGTTCCGTTGACACAGGCAGCATTGGCGCTCGACGAGTTCGTTGAGCAGTCCTACGAGCGTGTGCAACAGATGTTAACCGCAGGGGTGCCTTGGCGTGAAATACTTACCCGTCTGGCAACTGCCGGCGAAAACTTGGCGGGCCATGGCGCCTCGGTCTCAATTCTGATTCTCGATGAGAATGGTTTGCTTCGAAACGGCGCTTCACCCAACCTGCCCCAGGATTATCTGCAAGCTATTGATCGTTTAAAACCAGACGCCAAGGTAGGCACATGTGCAGCAGCGGCAGCGACCGGATTGATGGTCATGACCCCTGATTTTTTTGCCGATGATAAGTGGGCAGAGCTTCGCCACCTTCCCCTCGCCCTGGGGTTCGTTGGGGCTTGGAGCATGCCGATCACATCCTCAGAGGGAAAAGTACTCGGAACGTTCGGCACCTATTTCCGAGACCGTCGTTCACCTACGCCAAAGGAGACGAAAGGCGTAGGGTTTCTCGCAAAAGCGGCGGCGGCGGTCCTTGCCCAAGTTTGATCCCTCCCCAAGCTTTGCTCTGTAACCGTTTGAATTGACCTGTAACGGAATGCATGTTTGACATCGTCTTTTACTCCTAAGTGATTGATTCTATTTCGTCAGATGGAACGAGTCACAGCGGGAACGGGTGGCACAAAGGCCTCAAGCCCTTCCCCCGCCACAAGGTAAGCCGTTCTTAAAGGCCTTCTTGCATTGCCTGTTACAGATGATTAAGATGGCGCTCCTATGCCTGTAACTCTCCCCGAGCCCCACCAAAAAAAATCATCCTGTACCACAATCCTCCTGATCGACGATGACCAACGGGACCTGATCTATTGGTCGGATGCCGTCAGGAAACTTGGTAAGAACTATACAGTATTAACAGCTCTAGACCGAAAGTCTGCTCTTGCCATTTGTAAAGATCGAACGGTTGATTGTGTGCTTTTGGATCTCGACATGCCAGAGTCCGGATTCGATCTCTTGTTGGAATTGGTTCCTGATCCGAAGCACCCGAAAATAGCCGTGCTCATCCTGACTCGGCTGGTCTATCCGACGTTGTGCGAGATAGCAAAGCTTCATGGGGCGCAGGGCTGGTGCGTCAAGCGAGATACTTCGGCCGAGCAACTGGATGATGCCATTCAGGAAGCTGTCGTCTCTATCAATTCGCGACAGTAAAAGACTGCAATCCCTGACACCCCTCTGATCCACCGCGACGTGACCCTATTCATTTTCTTGACCGTTTGATCTTTCTTCTGCGGATGTATCTGCGAAAACCAGACAAAAAAAGGGTGCCATGCTTTCATGGCACCCTTTCGCCTATTCGATCAGCGTGAGCCGGTTACCAGCGATCGCGCTTTCCGCCAGGACCGCGGCCACCGCCGCCACCGAATCCACCGCCCCCGCCACCGGAACGCTGCTCCATCGGTTTCGCTTCATTGACCGTTAACGTGCGACCACCCATGTCCGAGCCGTTGAGCGCCGTGATCGCGGCTTTCGCCTCAGAATCCGAGGACATCTCCACGAATCCAAATCCTCGGGACTGTCCCGTGAACTTGTCTGCAATGATCCGCGCAGAAGCCACCGTGCCATGCGCCCCAAACAACTCGCTCAACTGCTGCTCGGTCGCCGAATAGGGCAACCCACCGACGTAAAGCTTCGAACCCATGTTGGGTTCCTCCTTTGATGTGACATTGTCTTGAACGCGAGGAACGGGGGAAGGAGCGGGCCGAAGACGCGGGCAATGCGGCGACTTAGGTCTGACTTCCGACAAGATTCCCGGACAAGGCAACATCGATGTTGCGGGCCTACCTCATTGTATCAGCTTCGTCGCGAGGCCCGTACGACGATACAACAACCGTAACACAGGGGGTAGTGGTTTACAACCTTACACATGATAGGCAAGAGGCTGCTGTAAGTCTGGCCTGACGTCCGGAAAGTGGATACCCGGCAGGAGATTACGCCGCGGCGAAGAGACACGCTAACGAGATCACTATAGTGACCGGGATGCGAGCCGCCTTCGCCCGCCTTTCGTCCTCGGCCTGCTCAGATCATGCTGACGTGGGAAGCATAGTCTGAGATTATAGTTCCCCTTGGTATAAGTCTTCATCTCGACTTGCCCCGCTTGGTTCAAGCGAATGAGTTCGACGAGGGTCTCGTGCCAGGTAAATTCTCGGCAGCTGAACACCAACTCTTCAAGCTCACATTCAGGAGAGCGGCGTAACTGTTTGAGGACTCGCTTGGTAATGGCAGTGTGTGGTGACATCAATAAGGCTCCTTGAGATAATCCAAACGTCACGATCTAGGGTGGCTGAAATAGTCATCAGCCTAAGGCACATCCGTCTCCCATTGTCTGCTTCTAGGACCCGTCCTGTCTGTTCAAAAGACGACACTGGGGCATTCCCGAGTCGCAAAATGGCCGTGGGTAGAAACAATGGGTAGAACCTCACCGTTGAGGGCTTGACAGGTTTCTGTTAAAAACTTCAGGATTGAATTGAGGTGAATTTGTGTTCTAGCACGCTGCGCGACACCGGACTCCTGCTTGGGACAGAGGCCGCGTATGAAGGCAAAACCCCTGCTTTTCGATGTCCATGCCTTTCTTGCCAAGATCGGGCCAGGAAGGACGATGATGAGCTGCCGAAAGAACAAAAGGTTATTTTCGCAAGGTGATCCGGCCGATGCCATCTTTTATATCCAGAGCGGGAAGGTCAAGCTCACAGTCATCTCCAAACAAGGCAAAGAAGCGGTCGTTGGCATTTTAGGAGCCAACGACTTCTTTGGCGAGGGCTGCCTCGCGGGCCAGTCGGTGCGCATGTCCAGCGCTAGCGCTATGTCTGCGTGCGAAGTCATGCGACTAGAGAAAGAGCACACGATCCGTGTGCTGCACGACGAGCCAGCCTTTTCGGAGCTGTTTCTCACCCACTTGCTCTGCCGCAACATTCGGCTGGAGGAGGACCTGGTCGATCAGCTTTTCAATTCGAGCGAAAAGCGACTGGCGAGGGTACTGCTCTTGCTCGCCAACTATGGGAAGGAAGCCAAACAGGAGCCGGTGATTCCGAATATCAGCCAGGGGACACTGGCGGAGATCATCGGTACGACTCGCTCACGCGTCAATCACTTCATGAACAAGTTCCGGAAACTCGGCCTCATTGACTATAACGGCGGATTGCACGTACACAGTTCCCTTCTGAATATCATCCTGCACGACTAGTTTCCCCATACTACTGCTTGATTAGCCCTTGAGCACAGGCCACATTCTCACTGCGGTGGATGGTGCCCGCATGTTTCTCAGTTCTCGTGATACAGCGCGAGGAGTTGATCAAGCTGCGCTTGAACTGCGATCAGTTCGTGTTCGCCCTTTGGATGAACACGGATAGCTTGAACCCCTTCCACCGGCACCGCTTCGTCGTCAATCCAAAACACTTCTTGTTCAACGAGAAGCTTCACGGCTTCCGCGATCCAAACGGTCTTGTTGGCATAGTTGGTCCACTCTGCGTAACGAAATTGGCTTATCAGATTGGCGTTATAGGTTACCGTCAGGAATGCTTTCACCTTCTCTTGATCCCATGAAGTCAACCAAATCACTTCAAACTGCTCAAATGCCCATTCCAGCCACGTATTTACTCCAGGGCGCAACTGGAATGCGCCTTCATAATCGCCGAACAACACACCGTCGATATCGTGAAAGAGGATAGGTTTCACGCTCACGATAACAAGCCTACCAGAGGATCATTAAAGGCTTGAGGGATATCCGTCACGAATCGAACTGTGGCAGGTGAGCATTGGGGTCTGCCTAACCTCGCAAGTCCGTGGGCCTTTTCGGCAGGTGCCATTCAGCACTGGCCGGCGTTGGCTGCCGAGGCCATTCCCGTCACCGGCGCCTGATCCCTTCTCAGTCTTCGGCGTCGAGTCTCCGTAAATAGTGGAGCGCGATGGCCGCCGTGGCCGCGACATTGAGCGATTCAATGTGTCGGCTCAGCGGAATGGTGAAACGGCATGCAACCTGCTTGATCGTGTGGAGAGAAAGTCCGCGGCTTTCATTTCCAACTGCGACGATCATACGCTTCGGAATGGTACGAATCGTCTCCATGCTGACGGTTTGGCCCTCCGCAGCTTCGGCGGCAAACAGCACCACGCCCCTTTTAGTGAGGCTCGCGACATCGTCAACAATGAAGATTGGCAGGGAAAGCACAGCGCCGGCCGATGCCCGCACCACTTTCGGATTGTAAATATCTGCTGACTCGGGGGTCAGCCACAGGGCATCAATATTCAACGCTGCCGCCGTACGGATGATCGCCCCCACATTGGCGGGGTCTTGCAACTGCTCCCCATACAACCCAAAGAGCCTGGATTGCCCAAACAGCGTTTCCTGATTCCAACGCGGCTGTTTCACGACGGCAAGAATGCCTTGAGGGGTTTCGAGGTTCGAGAAGGCGGAGAAGATGCGGCTCGAAGAGCGGAATGAGGGAATACCTAGCGATTGCCGAAGGGCGCGTTGCTGGTGGCTTTCCCGCCGTTCATACTCGGCAGCGAGGACCAAACTTTGGACGCTGGCAGGATGATGCAGGAGCACATCACAGACGGGCTTGGCGCCCTCAATGATGAAGGCGCCTTCAGCGTTTCGAGCCCGCTTATCTCGGAGGAGCTCTCGAATGCGCGCCGATTGCGCGCGCGTCAACAAGGTGGCAGGTGCGGACAATCGAGCCGTCTGCGATTACCGGCGCTTCCGGCCGGACGCCGCTTCCGCCGCACGAATCCGCTGTGCCCTCGCTTTCGCACGCTTGAGAAGGGTCAGCTTGCCGCGGGTACGATCGTCCTCATGCTGTAACTGCTCGAGTTGAGATCTGAGATGGGCCTTCTCCTGCTTGTGCAGGGTTGCACATTCTTCACGGGAGAGCTGCACCCAATCCCCGCTGGTATTGGCTCGCTTAATCCGTTGCTCCAATGATTCGCGCAACTGTTTGTTCCGCATAGAAAGGAGCGACTTCAGGGCCTGCCTCCGTCGCTGTACCTCTTCCTCCTCCGCCATGATCCCACGAATATCTGTACCCAACATGATCCGCCTCCTTACGCTTCCAGGAATGAATTGAGCGATATTGTACCCGATTTCATTGCTCACCTTCCACAGGGAGAATTCCGTCGTAAGTTATTGATTGCAGGCATAAATTTGGCGAAGGCATCTCCCAGCCATAGTTGCCAAGAATTCCTCACTTCGGATATCATCGCGCATGGCCATCGGCTCGCAGATCCAGGCCTGGCGCCTGTCTCGGGGTTTTTCCCCGGAGCATCTCGCCGCTGAAGCCGGCATTTCATTGCAAGCACTCGATGAGATCGAAGGTGAATCGTTGGATCCTTCGACCGGCACGCTGGAACGGCTGGCGACCGCCATGAAGATTCCCGTCGCCTGGCTGTTTGCTCATCCCAACGCCTTCGATCTGCTCTTTCATGAGCCTGAGGAGAAAGACGATACACCGAATGGTCCGGACCCGGTCACGGAACGGATCCTCACCGGCTCGAGGATGGACCGCTCGCTCTATGTGATGCTCACGGCACTGATTCAGAGTGGCGAACCCAAATTGCTGCGTGCCGCGGAAATGAGCCTCAAGAGTCTGGTCAAGCAATCCAAACAGTCCACGGTTCCATGGCAGAACCGTCCCTCTGGCCACTTTGAACCACCCAGCGACTGATGAAGTCACGCCGACCGACGATTCAAAGGTACTAGGCCGCGCGTCGTTAATACGTCTTTAGTACGCTTCTGGTGTAGGAGGGAGGGTTAGAGGACTTGCATTATGAAGCACTTGAGGTACCGAGTTTCTGGCATCGTTGCGAGAATGGGATGGTCGGAGGCCTGCCCCCGCTGCTCTAGTAACCGCACACACCGCTTGGCGTCCTGCGCTGCCCGTCCAATGGCCTTCCATAGATCTGTATCCGAAACGTGATGTGAACAGGAGCTGGTGACGACGATCCCCTCCGGTTTCGTTAAACGAATCCCCAGCAAGTTGATGTCCTTGTATCCGGACAGCGCTCGCGGGACAGCCTGTTTGCTGCGAGCAAACGCGGGCGGGTCGAGAAGTATCACATCGAATTGAGTGCCAGTGTGTTCCAACCGGCGCAGTTCTTCAAACGCATCCGCAGCACGATACGAGCACCGTTCTTGAACGCCATTAAGGCGGGCATGCTCCCGCGCGAGGACCAGCGCCTCCTCGCTGACATCCAATCCTTCCACGTGGCTCGCCCCGGCGAGCGCTGCTTGGATGCCAAACGCACCCGTGTGACAGAACACCTCCAGCACCCGTTTGCCTGCCGTCAAACGCGCCGCCGCAAGACGATTTTCGCGTTGATCGCAGAACCACCCAGTCTTTTGGCCACGGGCAATATCAACGAGAAACCGCGCGGCCCCCTCCCGTACCTCGATCGTGGTGCCTCCGTCCCCCCGCAAGAACCCCGTCACCGGCGACAAGCCTTCCAATGAGCGGCTCTTGGCATCGTTTCGAAGGTAGACCCGGACGCTCGCCGTTGCCTCGCACAGCAGGTCGGCTAGCATCTCTTTGCGTCGATCCATCCCGCTCGAGAGCGTTTGCATCACCAGCACATCATCGTATCGATCGACGATCAACCCAGGTAACCGGTCCGCTTCGCCATAGATCAGACGATAGGCAGTCGTCTCGGGCGCGATTCGCGTCCGTAGCCGCACCGCCTGGGCAATCCGCTCCCTCCAGAAGGCCGGAGTGATCAGTTCTTCGTGGAATGTAAGAATGCGGACACGAATTTTGGAGTCGGGATTGTAGAGCCCGCGCGCATAGAAGCGCCCGTTCGGCATGACGACATCGACGAGGTCTCCGCTAACCGGCTGCCCGCGGACGGCATGAATAAAGCCGGCATAAATCCACAGGTGACCGGTGCCCGCGATTTCTTTGGCGCGCGCCAAGGTGACAACGCCTTTTGAGGGATCCTCGGTGGCCATGCAGTAGTTATCCGATGGAGGTGGCCGAAGGTCAAGTCCGCGACCTCGCGAATGCACTCCGTTGTGTCTATGCTTGACGGGTCGCGTCCGCTGTGATTTGCTGGAACCCGACACCGATCAACAGGCGTCCATATCGAGCGGGCATCCAGACAATGGAGAACAACGCGACAATCGGGTCTGCCGTGATCGATCGGCTGTATCAGCTGGGCGTGCGCCACATTTTCGGCATCCCCGGTGACTACGTCCTCAGCCTGTACCAGCTCATTGAACGCTCGCCCATCCGCCACATCGGGACGACTCGTGAGGATTGCGCAGGATTCGCTGCCGATGCCTATGCACGGATCAACGGCATCGGCGCCGCCTGCGTCACCTACTGTGTGGGCGGGCTGAACTGCGTCAATGCCATCGCCTGTGCCTACGCCGAACGTTCTCCGGTCGTCCTTCTGACCGGGTCCCCCGGACTTTCGGAACGCGTACGCATGCCATACATGCACCACATGGTGCGGGATTTTTCGACGCAACGGGAGGTCTTTGAGCGCATGACCGTGGCCTCGGTGTCCCTCGACGATCCAACGACCGCCGAGCGTGAAATGGACCGTGCATTCGCCGCTCTCATGCGGTACCGGCGCCCAATCTACATCGAAATCCCTCGCGATCTCGTCCACACGACTCTGCACCATCCGCTACGGCCACTCTGCCTGAACGACGAGCCCAGTGATCCCGCCGCCCTGGAAGAAGCCATTGGAGAGGTGCGGACCATGCTAGCCTCCGCCAAACG
>Ga0209968_1000063_pt1 | contig 19330 bp, 24 predicted proteins | sample InoplaM2AM_FD_187579 | JGI IMG/M metagenome (GOLD analysis project Ga0209968, IMG submission 187579) | Arabidopsis thaliana rhizosphere microbial communities from the Joint Genome Institute, USA, that affect carbon cycling - Inoculated... | ecosystem: Host-associated > Plants > Roots >... | reverse complement strand
TAAATTAATGAATTTCAATATCATCGACTATAATATTAGTCTATTATTTTTCTACCGAAAAATGTACTAGATAACAAATCGTACCCATCTTCCCTAATATTCCATTATTTATTGATACCATCATTAGTAAATAGTGTAAGATCCAAGCCTAAATTGAGTCTTTATGCGCATTATTATTGCTTATTTGCCTCTTGAAGTTAAAAATTAATACAACTTGAATTTCTTTTGATACTCCTAGTATAGAACTTTACCAAAGAACATATTGATTGTTGATAATTGATAAAACTTTCAAGTTATCTGAATGACAGACACACTAACGCGTATTTCTCTTCTTCTTAATCACCCTATAAAATAAGTCGGCCATTACCGGTAGCTCTAGATAATCAATTAGTATGGCAATCCACGATAGTACATAGGGAAATTCTACTAAACTTGATTTGAAAAAACTCGTGTATACAACTTCATCGGTGATCCAGAAAATATGAATAACTTGTACCCCAAGAAGTCCTATGAATAGATAACTTCTGTTGGCAGAAGATTTGTCCCTACGTATGTTATATGAATAAAATACTAAACCCGATATTAGTGCAGGAATTTCAATATAGTCAATTACTACAAAAATTGGTAACAGATTATTAGGCGCAATGAAGAAGCTTTCTCCAAATATCTTTTGTAGAACAACGTCAGTCGTAAGCCAGTATAAATGAAGTATCTGCAAAGAAATTAAGAAAAATGTAATTTTTAAATTTAGATTCTCATACCGATGATAGAAATTGACGAATTTCTCTACCAAATCGACGTTAGCTTTATGCCCAGACCTCAATATGAAACTGTTAGCGAAAAAATATAAGTAGATATCATGCAAAAATATGAAACAAAGATAAATTGATCTTATATTTAGATCAATTTATTAATTTTTTATAAAAATCCGGATTAAAAATACTAAAACATACATCATCATGTCTACTGTCATTCATTAGAAAAATCTTATATAAGATTGATACTATTATTATTCATGATATTCAGAAACGGCATAAAATCATTAGCTTTACCTGATGTTCTGAAGGATTTAATCATTGAGCATTCCCTTGACAAAAAACAGATTATTAATATGAAAGTTGATGATCTAGCCTTTACTTTAGAGTGTGATTTTGAAACCGCGAAAATAATTCAAAATTCTGTAAGAAATTCATCAAACAAACCAATGTTGCATGAAATGACCGAATTGGCATAATAGCCAATATCTTTGATAGGCGTCTACAAATGTCGGTCCGAAATTAATTTTTACTATTAAACTATTATTTTATTTTTAATAGAATGACGGGTCATCATTATTGAGTTTATCCGGATGCTTTCTTATTTTCTTGAGAAATGCCTCTTGGCGAGCACGCAGATCGTCTAACAATTCTGTTCCCATATGTGAATTGTTTGGGAGATCTTGAAGATCGTCAGTCACACTCCCTGAAGTCAGCTTACTTTTATCTTTTGGAAACAACGTCGGAGGATTAATACCGAAAGGGTATGCTACTGAGGGCAGATTATTGACTGGCATATTCAGTTTATTTAATCGTAAAAACCTGTCAATCAGGTTTCGTGGATCATATGACATGATTATTCTGTATCCGGTTGACTATAATAGTTTAACTTGCGATTATTCTTCTACCTAAATCAGTTAATTCCTATTTCGAATTATTCGCTCTGACTCTGATGTGATTCTAAGCCTAGTACGGTCAGTGAATTAACATTTCAACAAATTAACAAAGTTCCGAAAATTACATAAGTCTCGACTTTGTATATTATAGTACGAAAAGAAATATGTCAACGTGTATTTGTGGCCACGACATAAAGTGGCATTGGATGGACATGCATCAGCAAAGAAGATGTGTAAATCATATCTCAAAATCCGATGCTTGTCCATGTTTGAAGTATGTGGACGAAGAAGAAATAAGGTCGGTTGTGCGATAGCATACGGCTTTCTCCCATACTTAATTAAATCTAAATCTGGTCTTTTTGCACTGCACTTTAATATCCAAGTTTGTAATCGTGAGTATCAAGTTCTTCCATTCATTCTCTTGTTCCTTTCCATTCTTTTAGGAAATTTTCATATTGTGAAACTGTAGCTTTAACTACTCCAAGTTGATACATTAATGCAAGATCATCGCGAATAGCCTTATGCTCGGATATTTTTCCATCATCACCAATTGTGAACATATGTACTGCTTGATAGGATATTTTGTTTCCTGAAGGTGGAATGAAACCAAAGAAGCTTCCTGTATGTTTACCTACAACAGATACGATTGCAATTACTTTTTTGTTTGAGGACACACTATCTACCAATTCATAATGTAAATCCGAAAAGGCTTTATGGAGGTTGGCGACTGTATCTGAAAATTCTTCGGGGCCTCTCATTTTTGATCTAACAGGGTCCATCTGTGACTCATGATTATAGTATGTAGGACCAATAAAATCAGAAACATTAGTTGTATCACCTGAATTAATGACGTCTATGACGTTTTTTACTAGTTGGATATTATCATTGTATGTATTTGACATAAGCATTAATCTGGTTCTTTCTATATATGACTTCCTAGATCTAAACACCAGAGTATCACCTAGTGTTACTATAATAGTATCAGCCTACAATTAGCAGTAATGTGGCAGCAAAAAGTATCCCTAAAGGACTAAAATCAAAATCTATTTGTCTGTATTCTTAGAAGGAACAATCTGATATTATTACATAATCGGTTAAGCGTTTTTTTGGTTCACGAGTAGCTTTAAATCTTTATCATTTGACTTATTTCGTAATGTAGTTGTATGAACGTAAATCCACTTGGAGTAGTTTTGAATGTTCTATTGATAGCGTCGTACTCAAGCAATCGCCGCTGTATCAACATTTTTGTATATTCTACTACTTGTGCGTATGTAAGATATGAACCAAACATTATCTTGCTGCGAGTTGTCGCGGTTCCAGAACCAGCAGTACTAAGAATTGATGCAAATATCTCTTCTCTACTACGATATGTCACACAATTAGTAGGACTTTATTATTAATATAGATTTACGTCTCAATCAAATCCTTGTCAGTTAATCTAATTAAAGTTGTTCTAGCATGATAGATGTAAATTGATTTAGTCTATTTCTGACGGGTAAGACTTTTCTATATTCAAAGTAATATCCCTTTGAATTTTATCTTTTCCAAGCTCACCAATTATAGAATATAGAGTTTTTACCATATCCTCCAAATTGAGTTACAAATAGGTTAGAAATTCAATTCTATATAGGCTCTCCTTTTTGTTCGCACTAGATTGTCAATAAATCCGCCACTATCATATCATGAGAAAGGGTATTCCTGCTTTACAAATCGATGTTAACAGCCTTTATTGAAATTGAGATAATCGCCTCTAATTACGAAACCTACAAATTTATTAAAAAGTGAATTTTTTTTCTTCGATTAGAAAATAAAGTAATTCAATTATATCCTTCTAATATGTCATCTCGAAATATTGTGTACATAAGAGAATTTGATAAATTCGATGATAATGGAGATATAATATGCAGAAATACTGGATGTGAAAATTTAATTAAATCTCCATTCAGAAAGTATTGCTCAAAAGAATGTAGCAAACAATTCGAAAAATGGTATTACCATAATTTTTACTGGGATAGAGTGCGTTCTGATATTTTTAAACGAGATAACTATACCTGTCAGATTTGTAGAAAAAAATATCCCTACACATACAGAAGAAAGTTCGCAAGGTCAAGGGGTTTGGAATGCGATCATATTATTCCAAGATCCCTATTTAAAAAATTAGGATACCGATTCGATTCACTTGAAAATAAGGTTAAGATGACTACCGAATTCCTGCATAATCATGATAATTTGCGAACTCTTTGTAAAGACTGTCATAAGAAGGTAACAAAAGAATATTTACGCGGTAATGAAATGCATACAAGGAGCATGTAAGCACACAGCCTGATTTTCTCAAAAAAAAGTTTTGTCTTCTTTAGTCTTTTCTTCTCAATTACGTTACCAAATTCGTGTCACTTTTCTTAATTGGTTTCCTTCATTTACCGGCAGTGTTCTCCTAAATTGCACAATATAATTTATATTCCTTAGTAATCTTACCCGTCCGGCTGTTGATAGGTCACAAATATTTATACTTTTATGCCGTTAGCATAGTATGGTCTTAAGCACACTCGTTTACATAGCGCTGGTAATAATTGTCATCATCGTAATTGTCGTCCTCCTCAGGTTCCTATTTAACGCAATATTCATCATGCCAGTAACATTAGAGCATGAATATATCATGAGATATGCCACTTCGCTTCATCTGCCTACCTAGCGATCCGCAGCTTCCTCTGAAATTGTAACGATAAATTGACGCTAATTTTTAATTTTGTGGCTTTTTATTCGATTACACTTTATTAATTGCCCACAACTCTTTGAGCCCTTGAGGGTATTTATAAGATACTTACGTTTTGAACTTATATGAATAGTGGAAATCGATGTGAGCATTTTGTTAACGCAAACGAAACTTTAAATCCAAAAACGGCCGGATGCGAAGAATGCCAAATAGAAGGGACAAACTGGGTAGCCCTTCGAATGTGTCTAACCTGCGGCCATGTAGGCTGTTGCGATTCTTCCGTCGGTCTCCATGCGACAAAGCACTATAAGGAAACAAGTCATCCAGTAATGGTGGCACTACCTAGTAAACAATGGAGATGATGCTATGTTCATAAGGAATATTCCTAATACCACCGTCTCTTTACCTTACTACTAGTTTGCGAACTTGTAAACCACTTCTACTAAGATGAAATTTGATAACCTCATGCTCATAATACATATAAGTTACTAATAAAGAGATTAAACCTCTTTCCAATTCAAATAACATATGTCTTAAAACAATCTAGGTTGAAAATGGAATGGCAAACGGGGGAAATGAGCGATGGGTAAAATGCAACTGATTTAAGCCATGATGATTACATAATATCATGGAATCTGAGATGGTATGTGATGGCTGTAAAAGAAAAACTTTTTCTCTAAATGAATTCGTAGGAAAAATGATATGCAATAAATGCCATGATGAAATGATAAATACTGTTCAAATTCCTTCAACTAGCATTTAAGGGAAACATGAATGGAGAGCATGTCTGAAAAAAGCAGATTTTACGCCTATTTCTTTAGTATTATTTTGCCAGGACTGGGGCAAATTTATCTTAATCATAAAAACAGAGGATTTATGATTCTCACAGGTGCAGTGATATTATCTATAACTTTATCATTTTTATTCGCATTTCCATTAAATTGGATAATCATGGCCGCCTACTGGATATGGCAAGTATTTGATGCATTTTTCCTTTACAAATCTCAGAACGAAGTCAATAAAAAAAACTCGCTTGGTGAATCACAAAATACCGGAATCCATCATACTTGAATCTCTCTTTTGATTAATAATGTCAAATGAAGTTTTTGACAAGTTTCTCTTGAAACTTTTCGAAAAAACTGCAGTTAAGGATCAGTTGAGTTATTTCAACATGTACGAGATCGGAAAAGAAATAGGAATATTTGATGAATCCGAAATAAACAGGATAGTTAAAATTCTGCGTAGCGATGGATTTGTAGCCAATAAGGAAGAGCTAGATTCAGAAATTCGAATTACCGACAATGGAAAGAAAAGATTAGAAAATAATCAAATCTAACATTTGTTACGTGTGATAAAATCCTTCCATAATAATTTCCTTCAATGGTTTTCTGTCAGTAAGTTTTTCTTTCTCCTGTAACTCGGGCGGAAGAATCTCTATTGGTCCTTTTTTGCCAATTGCAATCATTGCCATAACTTCAAAATCATGGGGGACGCCCAAATTCACACCTGCTTTTTCATAATCAAATCCTTGCATTCCGTGGGCAACTATGCCTCTGGACGAGGCTTCTAGTGCTAGATTTTCCCATGCAGAGCCTGCATCAAATTGATGTGTTATTGCAGGTTTTTCATTAAATTCAAAGTTTTTTCTAGATATTACTACTACCAATAACGCAGCATTCTTTGTCCAATTCTTATTTCCTTCCGCCAGCAAATTAAAAAACCTGTCCCAGTGTTCTGTGTTTCTTTTGGCATAAATAAATCTCCATGGTTGATTGTTATAAGAAGAAGGAGCCCATCTGGCTGCTTCAAAAAGTGACATTATATCGTCGTCATTTAGCGCCTCTCCAGTCATAGACCTTGGAGACCATCTGTTAAGAATGAGGGGATTAATTGGATAATTAGATTTCCTTGCTGACTCATTTTCTGGCTTTTGCACTATCAAATCAACTCCACATCATGATTAATTTTCTCTTTTACTTGAAATCTTGATAACAATAACAATAATAGCAAATTGTTCAATATTAGATGTTCTTTATCCTTTATTATTGGTATGCATCCTTTCATTGTGCGATGGAAGTTAGTAATCGTAAAATATCATTACCTCATTAATCCATTATAAGCACTTTAATCACAATTTCTCAATTTTTTAAATAATAGAGAAAAGCAACAACTATGGATATTGAATGAATCTATATTGAAGTTACAAGAATTACTTGATCGTGGCTGTAGGATAGAAAAAATATATCCTAGCGTTACTGCTTCAGATGCCGAAATTAACATAGTAACAGTAGAGGTCAGATGCTCCGACGGTCAAATTCATAAGATCCGAGCTTACAGGGAAGAAGCTAATGATTTAAGGGAATTTATACGTACAGAGCTTTGAAAGGTCGATTAAATTAAAATTCAAGTAAGATATTCTAATTAATCGTCTTTGTGTCGGTACATTTAATATATTTCAATGACCAGTATTATTTGAATGCCAAAAACAAATCCTGTTTCACGCCTTGATTTTTTAAAATTGGCGGGAACTGCCGGGACAGCATTTATGTTATTACCGTTAGTACCATTAGGAAGAGCCCTAGCACAAACCGTTCCTATGACCAGTAAACCTATAATAATAAAACGAGTTAATAAGGTAGGACCGGATGGAGTAGCATTTTTGTATCCCACTAAACCGAAAGGCTTTGTTTGGTATATGAATCATGATGAACCCTTTGATTCGCATTTTGAGATAGGCGGTGGTTCTACCTATAGTAAACTAGTAAAGAACAAAGACGGATCATGGACAGCTAATGATAATGAGAGAGTCAAGTTTAACTTGAATGTCGATCCTAATTACAAGGATGCAATAGGTGGATGCAAAATGAGCTTCAAGGATTCCATGGCCAGAGGTTATACATACGATAAAAGCGATCTTGATAATGTGGAGCTGACAGGATTCTTTAATGTCCACAAGCCAACAGAAAATGATGGTATCTACCTAAGAGGTCCCTGTAATCACCATGATGAAAGTGATCACCTTTGCTGCGAAGAATTTAACTACGACTGTGAAACAAATTGTAATTCTGCAAAGGTCAATTCAAAAGTTAAATTCACAAAGCAAAGTCCAAACAAATATCATAATGACCCTGCAGGGGCTAAAAAGATAATACCTCATGTTATTTTGGCAGGTCATGGTTGGTTTGGTATCAAGTATATCCACATAATTCTATCACGAGATATGAATAACCCAAAAGTCAAATTGGAACAATGGATGAATTTTAGTGGTGATGGCAAAACATGGATCAAAATCAATGAAGTTATTGATACTAGATCCTACCAGTGGGGACCAAAGGCCATATGTGAAGGTCAGGATTACGAGGTTGGAGCCTGGGGTGCACCTCGAATGGTATACAAATGGTATCGTGGAGATGTCGACTTTAAATGGTTTTCATGCAGACAAATAAAGCCCAATTTAATCCAAACGTAATTCTCAAAGCGATCGGAGGTTTAAAATGATAGTAGATACTAGAGATAGAGATCTTTCCACAAAATATGAACTTTCAATTGCGTACCACTATTTATCTCCACTAGGAATCAGGAAATCAACCGCACTGAACAGTCCCTCAAGCTCTTTTGAAATCTGATCTGAAAATACCCCTAGTATTTCAAAATCAGCCGCCTGCATTCTTTTAGTGCTGAACATAGCCAAAACACCAATCACGTTACCTTTGATAGTAAGAGGATAACCAGCAAATGATTGGAGTTTTTCTTTTTTTGCCCACTCAGGATATCTTATTCTCTTGTCATTAACAACATCGTTTGTTATAGATGGTTTATGAGTAATTACGATATTTCCAATTTTATTAGAGTCGGCAGGAACCCTTGAGAATTCTCCGTTTATATTCTTGTACTTTCCGGCGCTAAATTTTAGTACGAGATACTTGTGTTCCTTGTCCAGTAACCATATGCGAGCGAACTTGGCGCCAAAATATTTTACTAAACTTTCAACAATAAACTGGAGTTTTTCATTTAAATTTTGATATTTCTTCAACGAGTTTAGGATCTTATAAGCTCGCCATTTTTGGTCTCTTAATTCATGATCATCATACAGTGTATAAGGCGTAACCTTAACCATACTGGATTCATAAGACCGAAAATCATCGATTAGGTCAACAAACCTATTTAAGAAATTAGAACTTTCAAATTCATATTGTTCTACAGAATCAAAAACGAAATGGCAAATCCAATCATAATCTCCTGTCATTCTTGCGCAATAAATGCAGAAGTATGATTCGCCACAGTATTTCTCCAGATGCGAGATCATAACAGAGGTATTAGCGCGAAATCTAAATTTTAAGAGAATTGTACGATTTATCTTTTCAGACAGTAAAGTTGGATTTAGCAGAAGAGAATAAGCCAGAATTATGTTAGATTTCTCTAATCTCTTTAGTCTATGTCGTACGGTTCTATCTGTAATTTTATATCCTAATGCTTGCAAATGTCTAGACATTTCATATGAAGATGTGCGTGAATTTTTACCCAATTGCGATAGCAAAAATCTGTCAATTTCGTCTATCATTGACTAAGAAACATTGCTATTGTTTTTATATATTGCCAATTAGGAAATATTTTTGAAATATGAATACGGTACCAACATAATATTTGCTCGCGCGATTTCCTAATCGGAAATCCAGTTATAAAATTTTTTCCGCAGTGCATATAACATTATTTTTCCTATACAAAGATATGAAAATGGACTTTTTTGAAATAGAGCGCGTAATAGAGGAATTGGCAAAAAACTATGCGGCTCCCTGTACCACAACATGGTTCAAAGTATCAAACAACAAAAACCCTTCAACTGAGCAATATAGAGAAAAGGTGGTAGAATTTATGAAACAGTTTGAGGCAATTTTGTCAGGACAATTACCTCCTAGTGAACAATCTGCATCATGCCTAGAGTATGCAAAGAAACTACTTCATACCCAAATTTCGCTGATAAGAAGAGGAAATAACAAGGAAGTAGAAAGACGCTTTCAATACTACGTTAATTACAACTAGTTTTGACAATTACATTACTTTGAATATCTTGCCAATATACTATTGAATAAGATGGGAATAATATAATATGATAAATTACGGCTTACTTGCGATACCGCTCATATCAATGCTCGTTATTGGTGGAGTAATCAGTTTTTTCGTTGTATATTCATTTTATCCAGAAAAGCATGAAAATGTAAGCATTGATGGCAAATGCTATGAGTTAGTAGGTATGGCTCATCAAAAAATTACGAATTTAACTGCAGAAATGAAAATAAGAAAAATGTTACTCCAGCTAAGTAAAGTAGAACCCCAAAATGCAATCATACCAATAATCTTCAATGGAAAAGATTCTGAAACTAAAAATTTCATAAATAGACATGATCTTGCTGTAACCTCGAATCAAAAAGTGATATATTTTCCGAATATCAATGGAAGCGTAGTTACAGCAAATATTACTAAAACCGATCTACAAAGAATTATTGGAAATCTGAGCATATTTGATGTCCTTCCGTCATCAAAATCTGTCGTTGGTAGTATAGGTATCCAGCCGAATCAGTATATAACAAATGATGAAGACGACGATGTTTCTTTACTATTGGACAAGATCCAGAAAAGTCGAGTCATGGAAATAATTCGTGACTCAGACGGTGTTAAGTCATCAGAGTGTCGCAATGAAACGTAATTAATCAGTTCTATTTTAAAATAAACAAAATTAAAAGATCAAAATTATTCTAGAAGTACTGTAAAGACGCGAAAGTGTCTCTTGCTTGCTTGATTTTTTATAGATTTGCTGGATTATTACTATCTATGGATTACGGAAACTTGAGGTTGGTGCTGTAGAATATATCTTTATCAATCCCGTTAGATTGCTTGTTCATCTTCAACTCCTGTTGCAAGATCTATTGCATGAGATACGGGAGTAATAAAGATCTTGCCTATTTTGGAATTTTCTCTTATTATTTTGATAGCTTCGTCCATTTTTGCGTCTGGCAAGACTCCTACAACTACATATTTATCAGCAAATTCTGGTGTGAAAATTTGAGTTCCTTTTGAGGTATGAATCTCTGCGGGTATGGTTTTACCTCGTCCTTTTACCTTAAAGACAGTTAAGCCACCAATTCCAGTCTTCTTCAAACCTTCGCTTACCTTTGCAATGTCGTTTTCAGCCATAACCACTTCTATTCTTATCAATCAAATTTCTTAAGGAAGGGGTATTAAAATAATTATCTCCGGGTTACCAAGAAGCAACTTTTTTATACGTATTTGATTGTGATTGTTTGATTATGAGTTGGCCATAGATACTGGAGATACAGCGTGGATGCTAATTGCATCGAGTCTTGTATTGTTAATGATTCCTTCATTAGGATTATTCGAAGCCGGCTTACTTAGGAAGAAAAATACGGTTTCAATTTTTATGCAGATATTTTTTGGAATGGCTCTTCTAAGCGTGATGTGGTTCACTTTTGGTTTTAGTCTATCTTTTGGCCCTGATACAGCAGGACTTGTTGGAAACTTGCAGTGGACATTTCTCAGAGGTATTCCGTGGGATGCTCCGTTAACACAATATGCACCTACCATTCCGGGTGTCTTGTTCGTAAAATTTGAAATGATGTTTGCTGTAATAACTCCTTTACTCTTAACTGGTGCTATAGCAGAGAGAATGAAATTTAGTGCTTTTGTCTTGTTTATAGCTGCCTGGAGTTTACTTATTTACTATCCTTTAGTACACTGGATTTGGGCCGTTGGCGGATGGCTTAACGAGTTGGGTGTAAAGGACTTTGCAGGAGGAATAGTTATCCACACCAGTGCTGGAATGGGCGCCCTTGCTGCCGCTCTAGTTTTGGGCAGAAGAAAGGATTTTGGTCCCTCGATTATGGTGCCTCATAGTATACCACTCGCGGTTCTCGGATCATCTCTACTTTGGCTGGGATGGTTTGGATTCAATGCTGGCAGTGCTCTAGCATCGGGGGGCGTCGCCGGCAACACTGTAATTAACACTCACATGGCATCTGCAGTTTCTGCGCTAATATGGGTAGGACTGTCATGGAAAAGGACTGGAAAACCAAGTGTAATAGCAGCAATTAATGGAGCAATCGCCGGTCTTGCGGGAATAACTCCTGCCTCTGGGTATGTGAGCGTTGAGTCCGCTTTCATTATTGGTATAGCGGTAGGAATAGGATCTTATCTGGGAGTACTATTGCTTAAAGAGAGACTCAAGATTGATGATGCACTTGATGTTAGTTCTGTTCATGGTATACCTGGCATAATCGGTTCTCTAGCTGTAGGAATTTTTGCCTCTCTTGCAATAAATCCTAACGGTGTTAATGGTCTTTTGTATGGTAATCCGCAACAGCTGTTGATACAAGCAATAGGAGTTGGTGTTGCCGCAGCCCTTGGATTCGGTGGCACATATATAATAATGAAGGTGATAAATAAGCTGATTGGAGTCAGGGTCTCTCCAAAGGTAGAAGAGTCTGGATTGGATATTGAAGAACATGCCGAAAGAGCATACAGTGATGAAGATGATTTGAGTAAGATCTAGTAGAATGATTTGCAAAGTGACTCCCATATCCAAAAATTGATCTTCACTTTTCTAATCCAAGATATATGACAACTTTTTAACCTGTCCTACCTAACTCTATACCCATATCTCCAAGATGATGGAAACAATAATTTTATGGTTAAAGTTATAGATTAGTTTGTGCATATATTAGCATGGTAAAGTTAGAGTCTCTCAAAGGAACTCATACTGAATCCGAGCCTTTAGAATCAGATCTGTCGTTTGAAGAAATTTGCCCTATTTGGTCTCAAAAATTGAAAAATGGAATAGATGAAATAGATCGGATGATATTGGTCCAGGATTCTAAATACTGTGTAGTAGGCGAGGCATGGGGATTTTCAGGAAAACAAACAGGATATTGTATTGCACCTTTGATTCCTCTTATTGGATGTTGGACATGCATAAGATATGGACAGAAATTCAGTAGAGCTGCTAAGGACAATAAATCATGTGATAATTTTGAGTCACTGATTTCAGATTTTTCAAGGCATTGGAATCAAAGACATAAAAAAGTAAGACGCACTAAACTTTTATCAATAGCAAATCGATAATAGCAAATCGATAATAAATCCAGTCATAAGTTTAAGAATTGTAACTGCCTACATAGGATCTGAAATCTCGAGTCTTTGCTAATTGAAATTCTACTGTAGAGCTATTATATTCTACTAAAATATTTGATTTCTTTAGTCCATGAGGCTTGATTCCATATTTTTGTGAATCCAAAAGACATACGGCGATTATATATTTTATGTTTCAGATACTAGGATCTTGAAGCCACCATATACCATGCGATTAGGATCAAAGGGCATTGATTTTGGATCCATATTCTTCATGCGGCTGTCCTTCATTACTTTGGAGTTAACGCTGTTTCTGTGAGCTCGCGATTTATATGTTATCCACGAGAAGACAACTGTCTCTCTAGGTTTAATCTTGATCATTTTAGGAAATGGAATTCCCATCGTTACCTTCAGATCATCTCCTACGCACTCACTGAATTCCAGAGCGCCATGCTCAAGCCAGATCTTGCCACACATTCTAGCTAGATGTAAATAGGCATTAATCTTATTTTTAGGAACAGCCAATACGAATCCATCAACATATTTGGGCTTGACGTTTTTCTTCATTAGGGTATTAAGCTATCTATCATATTTTAATTTGTAGATGAGTCAGGTAAATTCAAAACAAACCTGTTTACAAAATGGACATTAAATTGAATTACCACTACTAAAATAGCTCAAAACTTTAGTAATTGACCTCTTATCCACGGCAAGATTGATAAGAATGACGCAATCAATATGAAAGCAACGCAGCTTGAAACAAAATAGCCGTGTAGCAGTTGTAACTGGAGGAAATCGTGGGATTGGATTTGAAATATGTAAAGAACTATCCAAAGTTGGTTGCCGTGTAGTTCTCACAAGTAGGGATGAAGAACGTGGTAAACAAGCAGCAGCCAAACTGGGCGCTAATAAAAAAAATATTGTTTATCACAAACTTGACGTAACTGATAGGAAAGATATTGAAACTCTTCGGGATTGGCTCCTAAGGATGTATGGAAGAGTTGATATCCTGATTAATAATGCCGGCGTTTACCTAGATGAAGGAACAAGCGTGTTTAACGTGGATGAAAAGATTGTAAAGGAAACATTAGATGTCAATTTTTATGGGGCATTTAACATATGCAGAGTCCTTGTTCCAATTATGAGGCAGAATGGATACGGCCGGATAGTAAACATCTCTTCTGGTTATGGCGCAATGAGCGAGATGGCTGGGTATCATGCCGCCTATAGAATATCAAAGGCAGCGCTTAATGCCCTAACATTGATTATGGCCGATGAATTAAGAGATGGGGACATAAAGGTAAATGCCGTGTGTCCCGGATGGGTTAACACAGACATGGGAGGCAAAATGGCTCCCGTTAGCGCCGAGAAGGCGGCCAAAGACATAGTTCACGTTGCGCTGATGGATGAAGAGGATCCTACTGGCAGCTTCTTTAGACACAAAAAACCAATTGAATGGTAAGTGGACTTGGTTCTATAATGACATTGGTTGAGATGGGCTTACAAATTATACTTGTTTCTGTATCTGGCGTTTTTTCTCCTGGTCCACTTTTATTTGCAAATTTAGCCTTAAGCAAATATGGAGGATTTTGGTCTGGAATTAAAATAGCATTCGGTCACACAATAATAGAACTTCCAGTAATTATTTTACTTTCTATACCATTTGTAGTATTCTCTCCTGTTAATATGACTTTTAGTATAATGAAAATCATTAGTATTATTGCCGGGGCATTTTTGATTGTTTTTGGAATACTTTATGTGGTAAGGATGATACGAGTAAGGAATATCCCTCATTCAGTAATTAGCTCATCTCGGATTGAAAATCCATATCTTGCTGGAATAATGTTCACAAGTCTTAATCCCTTCTTCATAGTTTGGTGGACCACTGTAGGCGTTAAACTAATATCCGATTCAATTTCACTACTAGGAAATCTGGCCGGAATAGCCTTTCTATTTTTTGTGCATATATGGATGGATTATGCCTGGCTAGGATTGTCTTCATACCTAGCCTCCAAGGGTTTCAACATTATACGATCAGAATATCACAAATACATAACTATATTGTTAACAGTTCCTCTTTTTTACTATGGTATTTATTTTGTTTTAGGTTCTTTTAACTAATGCATGGCTACTATATTGTGTATGTAATGTCTTGCTTCAACCAGATATCTGGGATCTAAAAATTACAAATTTCTGAAAATTCTAATTGGATATATATGCTAGTACAATTAATTATTAATTTGATTTGACTCGACAAATCCAGAAAAACCACAAGATCTAAAGGAGTCAAGTTTGAATACATCGAGATTAGAGATGAAAAAAGCAAAATGTCAAAGGAAAAAACATAACTATTAGCGAGGAATCCTATGACTAGAGTGACTCTGAATACATATGATCCATATTCATAAGATAATTGGCAACATACATTCTGATTCAGAGCTGAATGACAAATACCAAGAAATGATCAAAACGGGGCTTGTTGAGAAAATAGAAATCACCCGTTTAGAGTCTGACAGGGCCAGAATCAGAAAGATATCTGATAAGGGGACAGATTTAGCTCTTACATTGATTCCGGGATCCCATATTAATAATGGTGACGTTGTAATGTTATCAGAAGAGAAAATGGTTATAGCTAGTCGGACACCAGAAAATGTCGCTATGATATCTTTAAAGGGTCTTATATCGCAAGAGCAATTATTCGAAACGGCAATCAAGATTGGTCACACTATCGGTAACATGCACCGACCGATAAAAGTTGTAAGTGATAAAATATATTTTCCCATACAGTCACAATCTGAAGTCGAACTATTTCAAACACTTCTCTCTAATTTGATAAATAATATAGTTATTAAAAGTGAGAACATAATTTTTGAACCTGAATCCGGTTATGATGTACATGAACATTGAGATCGGTAATGAAGATGTAAGTTTATTGCAAATCTCCGATTCATTTTTCCCAACAGGACTGTATGCAACATCGAGTGGACTGGAGGCGCTATCGAAAATAAAGAAGTTAACTAAGAAAGACATCTTTTATTATATTTCTACTTACATAAAACAGGTAGTAGGGCCAACTGATTGTACGGCTTTGGGTAATGCATACGAATCATGCATGAAAAAAGATCTTTCGACCCTACTTAATGTAGACGAATCCTTATACTCTATGAGGTTAATAGAGGAGACAAGAAGTGCGTCTACTAGATCCGGTAATCAATTATTAAAATGTGTTAGCATTTTTGTTAAACACAAAAAAATGTTGAAGGATTATCAAAATGCTATCGGCAATGGTAACGCAACAGGAATATACCCTGTTTCCTTTGGAGTAGTCAGCTGGTCTCTTGGCATTCCTAAGAACAAGGCTGGATTGATACTACTTTATGGATTCACTGTGAGCGTTGTAGGAGCTGCTTTGAGATTGGGAATAATTCAACATTTTGATGGACAAAAAATAATTCATGAGCTAAGGCCGGTCATTTTGAAATCAGTCCTGGATAATATAGATAGACCGATTTCAAGCATGTGGCAATTTGCTCCTGGTCTTGATATTTTGCAAATGAAACACGAAGCCATGAGTTCAAAAATGTTTATTACGTGAAAAAAGACTAAGATGCTTATGGCTCCATTGCGAATTCCTAGAGTTGGAATAGGAGGCCCTGTGGGTTCAGGTAAAACAATGTTGATTGAACAGATTGTTCCAATACTTTCCGCAAATGGATATAAAGTAAGCATAATTTCTAACGACGTAATATCAAAAGAAGATGCAGAAAGGATGAGACAAAATCTTGCAACCGACAAAGGTCTTTTGCCTGAGGAGTTAGTAATCGGGGTTGCTACTGGCGGATGCCCTCATACCGCGGTCAGAGAAGATCCATCGATAAATCTTTCTGTAGTTGAAGAATTGGAATTAAAATACGACTTTCTTGATTTGATATTGATAGAAAGCGGCGGAGACAATATAACAACAACTTTTAGTCCCGCTCTTGCGGATTATTTCATTTACATAATAGATGTAACAGGCGGTGACAAGTATCCAAGAAAAAGGGGACTGGGAATCGAGAATTGTGATCTTTTGGTAATAAACAAGATAGATATAGCTCCATATGTGGGAGCAGATCTAAAGATAATGGAACGTGATGCAAAGATTGTTAGAAGAAGTAAGCCTACGGTTTTTGTCAACTCTAAAACAGGTCAAGGTGTAGACGCAGTTGTATCTTTTATCATAAAAGACGTTCTATTTGACACTTTACCAAAAGCTAGTAAAAAAATAAATTGACTGATATTATTAACTTAATCAAACAATGTGGAAAGTATCCCGATGAATACAAGAATATTGGAAACTGTATTGACATGCTTGGAAATTTAGTTTAGGAAGAGGACTTGGCTTGTCCGTCGATATATATACACCCATAAATATCCCACCGGAGATTAAGGCCTATTTCACGGGGTCCCAACGTGAAGTTGGCAAGCCAGGAAAGGTCGGTATTTTGCGTTTAAAGCTTGAAAGGGATTCTGAAACAGGAAAAACTGTTATAAGAGAACAATATAGTCAAGTGCCGCTCTTCACACAACGTGCGATGTATCTGGAAGAAAGTTTGCCTGCAATGGCTTATGTATATATCATATCGCCTTCAGGTGGGATCCTGCAAGGAGACAGATATAAGATTGATATTACATTAGATAACAATACATTTGCTCATGTTACCACACAAGGAGCAACTAGAATCTACAAGATGGAGAAAAATTATGCAAGCCAAATAGTTAATATTAAGGTGGGGGAGGGAAGTTATTTTGAATATATCCCAGATCAAATAATACCCTTTCGTAATTCCAGATTCTACCAGGAGGTAGAATTGAATGTACATGATAACGCAACGATGATTTACTCAGAAGTGATCGTTCCTGGGAGAGTTGCAAGTGGTGAAGTCTTCGAATATGAAATATGTTACTTGAGGATCGTCGGAAGGAACCAGTCGAGTAAGATTAGATTTATGGATACCGTAAAGTTAGAACCAAGAAATGAAAACTTAAGGACTGAAGGGATATTAGGGAACTTCAAAATAATTGGTACAACCTATATCGTTACAAGAGAATCCCATGTAAATGCTCTCCAATATGAGATCAGTGAGAAGATAAAGGGGTTCGAGGTTAAGGGCACGATATCCGGAGGTACATCAATTCTAGCAGCTAGACAAGGAATAGTAGTTAGGATACTAGGTAATTCCGCTGAAGATTTGAAGGAAATTATATTCGATGTCGTAAGCATAGCAAGAAAACAGATCGTTGGTGCCTCATTCAGTGGCATTAGAAAAGCATGATCAATAGAAGAATAAGATGCTCCTGAACGAAAATTCTAATTCTGATATATGCTGTGGCTAACCAGATGGGTTCTACCCTACACATAGTAACTTTGGCTAGCTTGCATAGTTTTCTATTTCTTTTTTTAGATGCAATTTAAGATTAAATGTAATGTTCGAACTTAAGAAATTCAGTAACAATTTTGTAGAACAAAAATTCACAAATTTATACATAAAATACAAATATTATTATCTAAATAAAGATTGGATAGTAGTATTATACAGAAAAGAACTTTTGAAATTTTCATACTAATATTGTAAAGAACGTCTTAAAATGACATTTGATTAAAATTATTTAGATTAGAATTTTGGTTCAACCTAGGAATGTTCATGCAAGACTGCTCTTCTCGGCAGTTATATTACTCTTGCTTGCTGTAGTAATCTATTCATCGCCTTTTCTACAAAAAGGACTTGCAGCATCGGGCACACATATTGTTGCCGCTGGAGATTGGGGATGTTCTAAAAATACAGAGAAAACAGTAAAACTCGCACAGAGCATGAATCCTCAGTTATTATTAGCCTTGGGGGATTACTCTTATGAGAAAACTGCGACTTGCTGGTTGAATCTCATCAAACCAGTAGAGTCTATCACAAAAATAAATTTTGGAAATCACGAAGATGAAAGTGATAGTCTCCTTAATTCATATCTCAGCCATTTTAGTCTAACAAAACAATTCTATTCATATGACATTCAGAACGTCCATGTACTAACTATGTCAACAGAAGAGAAATTCGAAACAGATTCTGAACAATATAGTTTTGTGGTAAACGATCTTCGAAATGCCGCAAATAATCCAGATACCAAATGGATAATTGTTAACATGCATTATCCCTTTTACGCATCTCCGAATACTTGTAAGGAATCCGACTGTGCAGGGAACGAAGAATACAGGGAAATATATCATCCACTGTTTGACAAATATGGAGTGGATCTTGTTCTACAGGGTCACGTGCACAACTATCAAAGAAGTTATCCGTTAAATTTTAATCAAGAATCATCATCAAAACCGCTGGTAACAAGTACAAGCAAGGCTGATTATCAAAATCCTAATGGAGTAATTTTTGCTATTGTTGGAACTGGTGGAGTAAACTTCCATGGTCTATCAGGTTCAGCTCCATTCATGGCGTATCAACAAGATTCAAAATTTGGTATTTTAGATATGCATTTCTCTGACAACAAATTAGATGCCAAATTCGTTACCAATGATGGCTCTACATTAGATCATTTTAGTATGTCCAAGACAGCAAAGAAGAAAATAATTGAACGTATTAGTGATAATATAGTTACTGACTCTAATGTCAAAGTAGTGTCTGATGAAAAGAAAAGTAAAGCCAAACCGGTAATAGAAACGGATCAGAACGGAAAACCAACTATTACATTCAAAGATGAAAATGCAGTTACAGATAAAACAAAAACAATGACAGATGAAAAAGTACAAGAGGACAAACCAGCTGTTACATTCAAAGATGAAA
>Ga0209968_1000061_pt1 | contig 19396 bp, 21 predicted proteins | sample InoplaM2AM_FD_187579 | JGI IMG/M metagenome (GOLD analysis project Ga0209968, IMG submission 187579) | Arabidopsis thaliana rhizosphere microbial communities from the Joint Genome Institute, USA, that affect carbon cycling - Inoculated... | ecosystem: Host-associated > Plants > Roots >... | reverse complement strand
ATCAAGAAACCCCTAATCTGAAATCTGAGAGTATTTGACGTCAAAGAAAAGCCTGAGAAGTAAGTGCACTAGGTAGCGAAGAAAATTCCCCTAGCGTAAACCTCGTTGTGGGCCTCGGCTGACAGGGCTTTCACCAGCATGTTTTCCAGGGGGAAGTGAATTGCCTATTCGTAGACCGCGTGTAACCCATGGATTACGCCTACGTCACATCTAGGTGTGGATGAACTGGGGGATGTATGCGGGATTTAGCCAGTGGAGCATTTCGTTCAAATAACCCTATGCTGGTTTCATTGCTATGAATCGCGAACCCAGCGCGTCCCCACACTGCCTCAATTGTGAAAGTACCCTTTCCCCTAAGAGCGCGGTCCACGTCGCTAACGGGGTTACCGTCCAGCCGTATGAGTGCCTCACCTGTGGCCGTCAATGGTACGCAGTCAATACCGGACGACGGGTCGTTCTTACATCGCCGCCCTCCCACACGTAGTCTCTAGTCCTTGGACGCAAACCCGTTTCAGCCTGAGCAAGTCCGTACCCGCGCCTCATACGCCGATCACGGGACGATGCAGCGGACTCAATGGGCTTTCAGAGGAAAAATGAGATCTGACGGGCTGGCACGATATGCATAGAGGAGAGAGATGGGTTGGCGGAGAGGGTAGGATTCGAACCTACGGTCCGGTTGCCCAGACAGCAGCTTTAGGGAAAGCCGCTTCGATTCGGCCACTCTCGCACCTCTCCGACCCACTCAGGGTAACGTCCGCAGCAGCGGAAATAAATTCTGGGATTGCCTTAGCAAATTCCTGATCTTTGTGGTGGATGAAATAGCTTAGCTCGAACGAAGCACTAGCAGTGTCTGCTGAGAGAAGGCCACCCTTGTGCCAGGTTCTGTGCTCCATGCGGCATGTCAGTCAGGTCAAGCCACATACATGGATGAGCCCAAAACTGACTCGGCTGGATCGTGCTGATCATGCCAGCGTTGGACTGGCGCTTGTGAGCCAAACGCGGTTGATGTACCATTTTGTCGTCGTGGCGACAGGCCACACGCGCTGTTGACCGTAACTCGGCCCGAAATTCTTCACTCCTTGTCACAAATATAGAATGGGCATACGGCAGAACCTGTATTTTCACTCGGGCCTTCTCAACGTGCTTGCAGACGGAGAATTCTCGCTGCAAGATGCCAAACAGGCCTTCCTTGATATGCTCGGTGCTGTTGTCCGACACAAGGCTGAGAGAATATTGCTCGATGGCCGGAACGTGCGCGGAAACCCCAAGGACATGGAGCGCTTCTACTACAGTGAATTCGCCGCGAGAGAAACCCGCAGGATTGTCGTTGAGCACAAGATTCATCCGCGGTTTGCGTATGTTATCCATGTGCCTCTTCGTGACCCGGCAAAATTCGGCGAAACGGTTGCTGTGAATCGAGGGATGATTCTCAGGGTGTGAGACGCTACAGCAAGCTACCGAATGGCTAAACAAGGAGCGCGAAGGTTGAGTGGTCAGCGCCGTGAAATGGTTCCTGACGCTGTTTCTTAGCCGCGTCCCACTCCGGGTCGCCTTCCGCGGCGCATCCTTTCGGCAGGCGAACATCAGGGCGCTATTTTGACAACCCGATCGCTTCCGGGACATGCGCTCGGGGCTGTTTACATGCCCACGTGCTTCTTCAAAATTTCTGAATCCTTGATGGCCGGATCGTTCGGGGCAAGTTCCAATGCTTTCTTGAATGAGGCCGTGGCATCTTCATGTTTGCCCATTTTGTCCAAGGTCAGTGCCACATTATAGTGCACGACCGCGGAATTGGGATCGGCCTTGACCGCCTTTTGATAGTGATCCATCGCAACATCCCAATGACCTTGCTGGAAGTGGCCTATCCCCTCTTCATTTTCTATCCGCGCAGCCGAGCTAGGGAGGGCGACCAGGGGAGCATCAGTGGCTTTTCCAGATTGTTTCGACCCATATCCGGTCTGGCCAGAATCGCATCCGATGGCAATGCTGAGGAGTATGAAGCCAAAAGCGTGAAATAGAGAGGCACGTGTCATGGCATCCTCCAGATTAGGTGGGGAACCAATAGAACACGGTCGTGCGCGATAGTTCTGCCACAGTTTAGCCACAAAAAGATGGTCAAGAATTCTCCGTCTACCTCGATGAGCCTCAGAGTGGGCATCAGATCCCGTACCGTGTGTAGCCTGATGAAGTGGATGGTTCCCCCTCATTCAGCCATGTAAAGGCCGCTTCAAAATCACGGAAGGCTTTCAGTTCATATCCTCGATTCACCGCGCAGAGCTCAAGAAACGCTCCTCTATCAAAATCGTCTTTCGGACTATTTACCACTGCTATCCGGGCCCTGAGTCCTGAGGATGTCAGCTTCTTTGCCAGAGTCCACACATCCAGCATGCTCGCGTTTGAAGTCGCTTCTCGAGTATCGATAAGAATTCGGTCTATATTGTGGTTTTTGCACTCTTCCACGAGTTTGCGCAGTATGCTGAGGCTCCTCTCCAAATCTAGGGTACCCGACACATCTGATCGCAGAAATTCTTTGATGGGGATTATTCTCACATCGACAGCCATAGTTCACTCCTGAGGGTTAAGATATACACCCTGTCGTCCGGTCATCGGGAAAGGTGTGGGTCAAAAACCCCGGCGGAGCGATCCGCCGCAAAGATACGACCGGCATTGCTTCCGTGGACTCATGTAGACTTGTGGACGTTTGTAGTTCGGTCGCTGTGTTGCCCACCAATTCGGCAGTGGCGAATGCCAAGGGACTCGAAAGCCACCCACTTGGCTCTGCAGGCAAACTGTCCCGTCCTGCGACGGTGAAGCTGCTGATATTCCCGCCGCCCAGTGCCGCGCAGCGTTGACTCAAGAGCGTGGTTGCGAGCAACGGTTTTTGCCCAAGAGGAATGATCTTGCCGCTCGCCGGAGAGATGGGCGATTGAATGATGACGTTGCCTTGCTGGCCGAATTGAGAGGAAGCCGAGATCACGCTCGTCGAATCCGGTAATAGAAGATTGGTCGTGATGTTGATATTCCCGCCAGGGCCGAAGATGGCATTCGCCAGGATCTGACTGTTCTGTAGTACGACATACTGCGGGTCGATGTTCACGCTGCCGCCGCCCCCGTTGCCATCTAGCACCGAGGCGCTAATCGTGCTGTCAGTGAGCTGTACTGTGCCGTTGGCATTCGTCGTGATCTTGATCGCCCCACCGCTCGCCTGATTGGCCTCGGTGGTCACCGAGCTATTTGTCATCGAGAATTGGTTGCCCGAGCTGATCTGGATGTCGCCAGTGTTGCCGGGGCCGGTGCTGCTCGCCGTCATGTGGGCGCCGTTGGTCATGGTGACGCTGTTTGGCGCATCGATGGTAATCGTCCCGCCCACAGCCGATGATGCGGTGCCGGAAGTCTTGGCCGACAAAGTGCCGCCATTGGACATAGTGACAGTATTGGCGTTGACCACAATATTCCCACCTGCGCCGGAGTCCTCGGTGTTCGTAAAGACACCACTACCTGTGCCATCGACGAGAAAAGAGTTTGCAGGACTGTTTAGCCCTTGAATAGTGACGGTTCCAGCAGTACCTGCACCTGATGAGGCAGCATTGATGGTTCCTCCTCCACTAATCGCGACGTCGTTTGCTTTGACCAGAATGTTACCGGCATTGCCAGGACCGGTGCTGTTCGCGATGATCGAGCCTCCGTTACTCAAGGTGACGGACTGATTCGCTACGACTGAAATATTCCCGCCCGTTGCGCTGGGTTCGATCCCCGACGTTGATGCCGAAAGGACGCCGCCATTCTGAATGGCGACGGTCTGGGCTGATAGATGCATGCTGCCGCCCGCCCCGGTGCCTTGTGCGTCCGTGAAGATTCCGCTTCCGACTCCATCGATAACAATCGATTGCGCTGGACGCGCGACATTTTGGACCGTAACCGCCCCGCCTCCACCGGATGGAATTAATGAAACCCCCTCGGGGGGATCAAATGGGAAGGGGCTGCTGCCGCTTCTGAGTTGTCCACCATTGGTGACTTGTAGATTGTCCGTAAAAAGACTGAGCCTGCCTCCCTGGCCGGATTCGAAGGTCTCGGTGCTGAGATGGCTCCCCTCGGTCACGAGAACCTGAGGAGCCGTGATGGTAAGGTCGGCAGCAGGAGCCGATCGATAAGCATTAGTTACAATTAGAGAGTGGCCATCAAGGCTCAATTGCCCGGAGAGCATCACGTTGATGTTACCCGGTACCTGCGACGTTAAGTTGTCGCCTTCGATAAGGGAGTCGCCGTGAAGGGTCAGGTTTTGCGCAGTCACCGCCACCTTTCCTAACGATCCGGTTGTGCCCTCGGCAACGTTGAAGATGAAGCTCTGGGTCAGAACGACGTTGCCATGTGGAGCGCTCAGGGTAATGTTGCCTGAATTGCCCGTACTCAAGATGCCGTTCAGGAAGGTTTCCTCCGATTGGGTAGCCTGTGAGGTTATAAATGCACCTTCGAGGAGGATATTGCCGCCTGTACTGGTAAGCGCAATATCGCCTGCATTCCCCCCGCCCGCTGAACCCGCAGAGATACTCGCAAAAATACTCCGCGTTTCAATATTCTGTGCCGCTGTTAGAGTGATGTTACCCCCCGCACTCGCACTCTCGGTTCTGGTTTCGAGATTCGCAAGGTCCTTCATGAGAATTGAGTTGGCGTCCAACGTAATATCTCCGCTCTTCCCCCCCGCGCTCTTAGCCGCAACATTGGACCTGATGCCGGTGAAGAAGGGAAATGTCTCAAAGTCAGGGACCCCTGCAATCTCAATGTGATCGGCTCGTATGCGCACGCCACCCGATCCGATGCCTTGCGATGCCTGGTTGGTCACATTGGTTTCAAGGACTGCGAGGTTTCGTATCACCACATCCTGAGCCATCTGAATGTCGATCCCCGTCCCCGTTTGACCCGGCTGTCCAGGTGGCAGGCCGGACACGTTGGCCGAGAGTGTCGAGTCATCCACAACCAAACTGCCGCCTCGAATACGAATAGTCCCGCCGTCATAGCCGCTGCTGTCGATGACCGATTTTTGCGAAACCTGGATTGAACCGAGCGCTCCAAATGACTGTCCGTTTACATTGGGAGCCTGCTCCAAGTTGCCTGTGAGAATCTCTCCCGTCGAGGCAACGCTGGCAAGATTGATCTGTCCAGCCGGTGCGGTGAGGCGAGCTGGTTGAATCGTTACGCCATCGTCAAGCACTCCAGACTGAACGGTGATGTTGCCGCCCACGAGCGAGATGCTCTGTCCTGGCGTAACGGACAATTGGCTTCCTTGAACGGTGATCGCTCCAGGGTTTGAGCCTAAAAATCCATAGGCGGCGACGGGAGCTGTGCTCAGAAGGGCGTCTGCCGCTTGATTAGGCGCGGCATTGAACAATTTTCCGTCTGCTAATCGCAGATAATCGGCAGAGGTAAAGGAGACCATACCACCGACATTCACCGTGGCGTTAGGACCGAATAAAAAACCCGCTGGGTTCATCAGGAACAGATTCGCATTCCCGAATCCGGTGGTCTGGATCGTGCCGAAAATGTTTGAGAGGTTTCCTCCTGTCACGCGCCCTAGAATGTTCGACGTGGCGAGCCCGGAGGAGTTCAAAAAGTTCGCAATGTTGTTGCTGGGAACATTGAAGTCCCCGAAGCTGTGAAACAGATTTGTCCCACCAACAGGCCGAGTTCCGCCGGTGATGTCGTATTGCACCTTGCCCGAGGGAAGCGTGGAGGGTAGGCTGACCTGTGTATTAAGCCCCGACGAGGTAATGGGCGAGGCCGCCTGCACCGGCATGGTCCGGTAACCGAATAACAGAACGGAGAAAACGAATAAAAGACAGATGATCAATCGAATCCGTTCCGCATATTGCTTTTTAAATGACGAACCTCTTCTTGGAATAAATGCTTTCACCCCGCAAATATCGAGGCGCATAGCCTATCGATGAGAGCTGTAGGGAGGCCAATTTTATGAATGCGTTGCAAGCAAAGCAATAGGGCGGAAACAATAGGGCCGAATGGAGGGTAAGAAATTACATGTAATTAGGGAATGTTTTTCTGCTGAGGATGGTCCACCTCTTCGACCACTTCATCCGCTTGCTGAGATGTTGGCTGCTCGGAAACTGAAGGAGCGTCTTCCGGAAGAGGAGCGTCTTTTAGGATGACGACGGGGAGGATGGACGCGACTGCCCGCTGAATCGAACTGTACAGCTCGTGGACAGCTTTATCCTTTGGCAGTACCTCAAACGCTCCGGCTTTAAGCATGGCATACTCACTATAACTATGCACCGTCATCGAAAAGCCGATCACAGCGATGTGCGGGTAGTTGGTCTTGATAAATCGGGTTGCCGCGATGCCATCCATCTTCGGCAGGTTAATATCCATGAGAACGAGAGTAGGTTGGAGGGTTGCCACCATTCGGCAGGCAGTTTCCCCGTCGCCTGCCTGCCCAACGACCTTGATGTTCGGATAACTTTCTAACACACTCCGAAGCCCTTGGCGAACCATCGTGTGGTCGTCAACAAGGAGTACGTGAATCAATTGTGTTGCCATCATTTCTCAATCCGTTGGTGAATCTTCTACCCTAAGGGCACGAATGTAATCCCGTCAATTAAGACTTCTTCCCCTAGGACAACCCCTTGGGAATGCCGCTGGATACCTCTTTTGGGGGACTCGTAATCATCCATCCTATATCCTAAGATTTCCTCCCTATGATTGATGTGCTCCTCGTTGATGATCATCCCGTCATGCGCGAACTACTGCGTCAGGTGTTGGAGGTCTATCCAGACATCTCTATTGTCGCAGAGGCAAGCAATGGTGAAGATGCTGTTATGCAGGCGATACACCTCCGGCCCGCTGTTGCTATCATTGATATTCATCTGCCGACGATGAGTGGCGTTGAGGCCACGAAGAGGATTAGGCTTCAAAGCCCCTCGACCGTTGTCATCGGTTTAACCGCTGGAACACCGGACCATAAAGATATGGCGATGATTTCCGCTGGCGCCGACCAGGTGATAGACAAAGTGGATGTGGTCTGTAGACTCTATGCTGCCATCGTAGACGCCGTGAGCAGGCTAAAGACAGCGATTTGATTCAATGCTTGTTTCCTGTCACCAATACACATAATGCCCCTTAGCCTTCCTCATCCTGCCTACTACATCGTCATCCATCAATAGGCGATCCAACTTTTCTGGATTGCTGGTTATCTCGGAGAGTCGCGGCCATCCGACCTTCAGTTTGTACTGCTCGAACGTCTTCACATCGGTCATCGTGAATCTGTGACAGATAGTCGGATCGGGAGCGTCCTCCGTCAATTGGAACCCTGGAAATCCGTTGATCAAATAGCCGCGGATGGTCCTGAGGTTTTGTTGAATGCGATGTCGTTCGTCGAGCACCATGTCTGCACCTCGGAAGGAATTCACCTGGACCATACAACAGGATTTCTGGCTTCCATAGAGCCTTGTGGCCGTATCCTTTTCTTACGAGGCGTTTCTGTGAAGAGGGTGGATGGACGCGTCAGAATGCGGGTTTGCCGGTTTCAATTCCAAACCGCTCTGATGTGGACATGCGACGGCGAGAATTTACGTTGCGGCGCAGCAAGAACGGTGAGGTGCGGGTCGTGGCCATGACACCCACCGTCCATCAAGGGTTCGGAGAATTGTGGAAGGAACGGCGCCTAGACACCAATCGGGTGTTCCTGTATAACGATAAGCCCGTACAGCGGATTGGAACGGCCTTAAGGCGGCCTGTCGTCGGGCACTGTAGTAACACCTGACCTCCTGGCAGTTGGCAGTCCGATTATGAGTGTGCGATCTAACGATGCGAGCGGGCGTAGCTCAGTGGTAGAGTCCTAGCTTCCCAAGCTAGTTGTCGTGGGTTCAAATCCCATCGCCCGCTCCAACCCCTTTACCTCCTGAATGTGAAGCCACGACAAGCCATGTGTGGCACACATCATCATCCCAGACTCCTGAAATCTCCCATATTGGATAGCAAGAAAGGATGAGTCATGACGAAACTCTCATGGGTTGTTATGTTGGCAACCACGTTCGCCGGCAGCCTGATCGGCGGAATCCTGGCCGAACGGCTATTCGTCGCCGGGGTCGTCCACGCACAGAAGGCGAATGGTGTGCATGCCGAAGAATTTCTGTTGCTGGATCAAACGGGGAAAGCCCGTGCGGGTTTGGGGTTGGACTCCAACGGGGAAGTCGGTCTGGTCTTGACCAGCCGAGACGGCAATCGAACCCTGGCCTTCTCTCCAGACGGGCCGGTGGCCGCCAAGCTCAGTGATCGTTCGGGGCGAATTTTGTGGTCGGCGCCGTAAGAAGGCGATTAGACAGCTTTCCGGACCTTACCGCTTCGGAGGCAACGGGTGCAGACTCGGATGCGCCTCGTCGATCCCTCGACCACGGCGCGCACACGCTGGAGGTTGGGATTGAAGGTTCGCTTCGTCTTGTTATTGGCGTGACTGACGTTATGTCCTGACTGATGTTTCTTGGCGCAGATGTCACATACGAATGCCACGGCGTACTCCTTCACTCAGAAAGTTCTGACGGTGCAATTGCAGCGTGACTGTATCATAGGGAATTTGGTGATGACAAGTGCCGCAAGGTCAGCTCAGTCGAGCTGATCAGCGGCGTCCCTGGCGAGTGACCAGCGGCACCGGCGCAGCGGGTCTGGCTAGTATCTGTCCCACCACGGCGGGCACGCTAATATCGAAGGTCGGATCTCCTCCATCATCCAATCGATCTCTTCCGACGCTATAGAGTTTGTGTTGGGTAGGACTCCACAACATTGGCAGGCCCGTAAAAGGATCAAAGTATTGAGAGCCGACTTCTGCGAGCCTGGTCGGCACAGCGGTTTGCGCGCTTGGGTGCCGAAGCTGAATCTGTAGCGAGGCCAGACGCAGCCGCGTGTCGGTTTCGACCAGTTGAGCGTGGAAGATCTCCCAGCCGGGCTCGACCGGACGTGATTTCAGGACACCATCGAACAGACCGCGATGAAGCGTTCCCACCACTTCCTGCATGCCGGGTAAATAGTTCACGTGGTTCTCGGAAGCCTTAATGATGGCCTCGTAATAGGCTGCGTAGGCACCGGCCGCTTGCCCCCACTGGAAACTACCGGTTGCTGGACGAGTGGGCGGATGAATGATGCTGTCGAACGCGTTGGTAGGAAGATGCCCCGTTCGACTCAGCCAGTCCTCATAGAGGCGGCGTCGTACACTCTCAGGTCCGAGGCCTGCCGATCCTTCCTTCATGGCCAACACCACTTGGTGCCGGATGGGCCAGCGCAGGGAATACTCCGGAACGGACAGTGGTAGGGTGAGTTGAAGTCCCATCGTCAGGATCGTCTTGTCCACCGTGGGTTTGGCCAGCATCCGTGACAGCAATTGCAAATCATCGTTGATTACGATCTGGGCGAGGACTTTCGTGCTGATGGTTTTGGCTTCACGAAGCACGGTGCGCCACAAGTGAAAGTCTTTGTGGAGCCGCTCCACGCCTTCCATCGGGCTGCTGGCAAAGCCTTCCGCGACATACAAACGGTGAACGGCCAGGATATCCGTTCCCAGCGTCGTGGCTCGGCGCCCGAATCCCCAATCATCGAACGGCATGCCGATCCAGTGGTCATAGCGCAAGAGAAGCATACGGTATTGGGCTGTTGCGGCGTGGAACGGCGCATCTTTTTTTCGAAACTCGGCGAGCGGGTCGTCGGCGTCCCAGGAGGAAGCGGTCGCTTCGAGCGTCAGCGTGTAAACGAGATCGGCCCTGGTTGCTCTTCGCTCAGGAATTTCCGAGCGCCGTGCGTCCTCGGTTTCGTCTACCCAAATTTCATAGCCTGTTTTGGCAGGATCCAACGAAGACGCCGCCGTCAGCCCGAAGAGGTAGAAGTACCCGTTGCGATAAGGGTTCTCGATCGATCGTTGAGGTGGCTCGACCAGATGGCTGAACTCGGCCTCCGTCGCACGGTCTGCTGAGGAAAAGAACATCCCTCCGAACTGGAAGGCCGCCCACAGAAGGATTGCTGCAATGGCAAGGTGCTTCATGGGTAATACGTAGAATCAACCGGCGTCCTCCCACACATTACCTGTGTAGAGACGCCCCCAAGTTGATATCCCTTACACACAATCACGCAAACGCCGTGCCGTTGCGGAAACTGGAAAGTCGTGATGTTTCCGACAGTTGTTCGCGGCCGTTGGCCAGCCATCGCTGCCGGACATGGATGTCCGCACATTAATGAACTTGACAGGAATTGACCCTGTCTCCTAGAGTGCCACCTCATATTAATGATTTCCGGGTAAGGGAAGAGGGTGCGAATCCCTCGCGGTCCCGCCGCTGTGAATGGGGACGAAACCCGCGAACGCCACTGTCCGGTTTGACGGATGGGAAGGCACGGGGAGTAGGACGAACCATGAGCCAGAAGACCTACCCAGATAATTGACCATCGTTCCCTCGAGGGCTGGGGAACCGGCGAGGATGAGAAGCGGGTGCAATCCTCAGGGTCTGTCTAGGCCTTGAGGATTTTTTATTTGCATCGCTCAAACATGACAATAGGCCGATCGTGCAGGGTGCTACTAGGAGCGCTGCTGCTACTGGCCGCTTGGCCAGGGCTCGCGTTCAGTGGCGACGAGACCTCACACATGAAGCGAAGACAGCAGGGCATTCTCACGGGTATGCCCTTCATGGCAAACATTACGGCTCGCACCTTTGTCGATGATGCAGGAAGAAAGCTCTATGTTGCCAAGCCGCCGACGCGCGTGGTGTCATTAGCGCCGAGCATTACGGAAATGTTGTTCGCACTGGGACTCGATGAAGAGATTGTTGGCGTCACAGAATTTTGCAACTACCCCGCCGCCGCACTAAAAAAACCGAAGGTAGGCTATGCTCGCCCCAGTCTCGAGTCCTTGGTCGCGCTTCGGCCAGACCTGATTGTCGCTCCGCAAGAATTTCTCCGGGCCGATACCATCGCAAAATTGGATGAATTGAAGATCCCGGTGTTCTTGTTGGAGGCAAAGTCGGTGGAGGATATCCTGATCCAAATCCAAAGCCTCGGGAAGATGTTCAACCGAACGTCACTGTCTGACGCCGTTACCGGTTCCATGCGAGCCCGAATGGCTGAAGTGACCAGACGCATCGCCGCGTCGCCAAAAAAACGTGTGCTCTACGTTCTCAATAGCCACCCGCTCATCACCGTCGGTCCCGGAAGCTACATTCATCAAATGATCGGCTTGGCTGGTGGAATCAACATTGCCGCCGACAGTGGGTCTGCCTATCCCAAACTCAGCCTCGAAACGGTGCTACAAGAGGATCCTGAGGTTCTCATTTTTCCTGTTGGCTCCATGGAGAGTATTCCCAAGAATGAACAGCAAGAATGGAATCGATGGGGCAATTTGTCAGCCGTTCGAGATGGACGACTCCGCGATGTGTCTTCGGATGCTCTCAATCGGCCGGGTCCTCGGGTGGTTGAAGGATTGGAGCATCTGGCTCGCGCGATTCATCCGGACGCCTATCTCTCGGACACAACATCCCAGCGCCAATGATGCGAACGAGTCGTCCTCCCAGTACCCCTCCGGCCGGTATGCTTGCGCCATCGACCGAGTCGTCGCGTACGTCCCCTCGTCCAGTCGATGAGCAGTTGTTTCACCAATCGACGCTGACAGCTGCACGTTGGACGAAGGTCATCGGACTCCTCCTTATTACTGCCATCGTCTCAGCGTTCGTGTGTCTCCAATTTGGCGCGGCCTACATAGGACTCCCTCAAATCTTCCATGTCCTTTTTCAGGGGGTCGCTGGAAGCGGCGAGCTCGACACGACCGCCACGATTCTCTTACATGTGCGTTTGCCGAGAGTCTTCCTTGGATTTCTCATCGGCTGCTGTCTGGCATCCGTCGGAGTCGCGTTACAGGCCTTACTCAGAAATCCTCTGGCAGACCCATACCTCCTCGGCGTGTCCAGCGGGGCAGCGCTTGGCGTCTCGGTCGCTGTATTGGCCGGTGTGGGTACGACGATGTTGGCAGCGTCCGTCTTACCCATTTGTGGGTTTCTCGGAAGCCTGGCAGCTCTGCTCGTGATTTATCGATTGGCAGCCAGTTACGACCGGCTCCCGGTCCACAGCTTGTTGTTGGCAGGCGTGATCCTCAACGCCATCTTTTCGGCGCTGATCATGTTTGTGACATCGATCATGGATCCAAATCGTTCTTTCGGCATGATGATCTGGTTGATGGGTTCGCTGACGGCGCCCACGTATCTTGGATTGCTGGTGTTCTCGTTGTACCTCGTCGTGGGGCTCACGTTGCTGTTGAGGCAGGTCAGGGTATTGAACATCATGGCATTTGGGGAGGAATCTGCGCGGTCACTTGGGATCGATACTGAACGGACCAAGAAATACATTTTCCTCGTGTCGGCATTGATGACCGGAGCGGTCGTCTCGGTCAGCGGCATGATCGGCTTCATCGGTATGGTCGTTCCGCACGCCGTGCGCCTGATCTTCGGAGCCGACCATCGTCTACTCCTGCCTGCGGCTGCATTGGTCGGCGGTGCATTTTTGATGATCGCTGATACGTTCGCGAGGACGTTTGTTTCGCCATCTGAACTTCCCGTTGGCATCATGACGGCGTTGGCAGGCGGCCCATTTTTCATCTATCTACTCGTCTGGCGGAAGGATCAAATGTCGTGACCATGGTTACGCAGGATCGCAGTCAATCCGCCTATGATGTTCAAGGGCTGAATTTTCGATATGGGACCGGCTCATCCTCAGATAAGGCGCCGTGGGTTCTCCAAGGCATTAACTTCTGCGTGCAACCAGGAGAGATGTTGGGCATCGTCGGTCCCAACGGCTCTGGAAAGACGTCGCTGCTGAAATTGCTCGCGAAGGTGACTGCTCTCCAACACGGTTCGATTGCGCTGTTTGGGAAACCCCTTTCTCACTTGCGTCAGGAGGTGGTTGCGCGGAGCGTCGCATTTGTTCCACAAGATACGTACCAGGCGTTTCCTTTCAGTGTAGCCGAGACGGTTCTGATGGGTCGATTCCCTCATCGCCATCGAAAAATCTGGGATCTGGGATTTGGCTGGGATACGTCTGAAGATCGTGCCATCGCGCAACGGGCGATGATGACAATGGACGTGTGGCACATCGCCGGACGCTCAGTCACCGGACTTTCCGGAGGGGAGCGCCAGCGTGTGGTCATCGCTCGAGCCCTTGCACAGAATCCTGAAATACTTTTGCTCGATGAGCCGACCGCTTTTCTGGATCTTCAGCATCACATTGAGATTTGTTCGGTCCTGCACAGACTCAAGCTTGAGCGTCAACTGACCATCGTCGTCGTCTCGCATGATTTAAACTTAGCGAGTGAGTATTGTGACCGAGTTCTTCTGTTGGATCAGGGGCGGGTGTTTCGTCTTGGGAGTCCCGAAGATGTCATCCAGCCAGAGATATTGAGAACAGTGTACCGGTGCCACGTCCTTGTGGACAAACATCCGATGTCCGGTTTGCCTCGGGTGACCTTGCCAAGCCGAAACCACCAGTCTGGTGGTCCGTAGGGGGCTTTCACATTTCACGTCACAACTCGAGACGGCAACCAACGGTGCGTCGGGCATGGAGTCGAACGATAGCTAAGGAGGAGGCGAGGTGATTCACGGAGCAGATTGGAAATGAAACCAGGGAAAATTGCGCTTCTCCATCTCGCGATGGTTCCAGGCGATATCGATCGCAACAAACAGGTGATCGTTGAAGCCGTCAAACACGCTGCCGCTGTCGGGGCACAGTGGATCATCACTCCAGAGCTCGCCCTATCCGGACTGCAGTTTGCTCAGGTGATCGGCACCGACTGGATCCGGCCGCAGCCAGACGCATGGATGCAGGAGTTTTGCCGGCTCGTGAAAAGCTTGAAACGGACGGTCTTTCTTTGCTGTCCAGAGCGTGAATTACACAAACTGTACAACTCCGTCTTCGTCATTAGTCCGGACGGTGCAATCATCGGCAAACATCGGAAAATTCATGTCGCGAGTGATTCGCTGTCTTGGTCAAGTCCGGGAGACTCTCTCGTTCCAGTTCACTGCGATGGAATAAGCGTGGGCATGTTGATTTGCAGTGATATGTACACTGCGAATATCGCAGGGACGTTACAGGCCAAGGGGGCCCAACTGCTCATTTCGCCGGCGTCATGGGGACCTGGAATCCATGGTCCGAATGGCGAATGGGAGGCACGATCCAAAGAGACAGGGCTTCCTGTCATCGTGTGTAACAGGACGGGGGCTGAGCGGACACTTGATTTTTGGAAAGCGCCAAGTCTGGTGCTGAAGAAGGGGGAACGCCTCCTGTCACATACATCCGACCGGACTGCCGTTCTGACCTTTGACTGGGATTTTGGCACCATGCTGCCGCTATCTACCGTGTACCGGGCATCCTATATCCGAGGATGACTGCGGTGCAGGAAGGGATGTCGCCCCTCTTCCTGAGACCGAAGCATTCGGGCGCATCACATGTATCGCGGGGGATTATTACAGGATAGCCGTCAGCGCCGGGGAAGATGGTGCAAAGCCATCACGGTGCCGCCACTGTAAGCGGGGAGTGACCTGCCGTTATGCCACTGTGGATCTCGCTCCACGGGAAGGCGCAGGGACACGACGAGCCGCGAGTCAGGAGACCCGACTGACGGGACCATCAACACCCTTCGAGTCAAAGGGAGGTTTCTATGTCGTGGAGTCGTTCGTGTCCTGTGCGCGGTGTGCTGGTGTCCGTGCTGTGCTTCCTGCTTCCTCTTCAACCCGCATCAGCCGAAGAAGTGGCGATGGCCGATCAGCCGGACGTGATCGAGACTCCTGAAGTCGTCGTGAGTGCGACGAAGACTCCCATTCCGGTGAAGGAAGTCACCAGCGCAGTGGAAGTCATTACTGGCGAGCAGATGCAGCAACGGAAGGTGAGAACGGTCGCCGAGGCACTGCGCTTGGCACAAGGACTTGCCGTGTTCCAAAGTGGAGGGCCGGGCACGCTCGTCGACGTGCGGATGCGGGGAGGGACGCCTGAGCAGACACTCGTCTTGATCGACGGGGCCATTGTGAACAGTGCCACGCTCGGGTCGTACGACTTTGCGAATTTGACGAGCGATAATATCGAACGGATCGAAATCCTCAGAGGGAGCCAGGGCATGATGTGGGGATCAGATGCGATGGGTGGTGTGATTAACATCACCACAAAGCGAGGACGCGACACTCCGAAGATCGCTGCCTTTGCGGAGTATGGTTCTTTCACGACAATTCGGGAAGGTGCCACGGTCTCAGGAAAAAAGGGAGCGTTCGACGTCGCTGCGGCGCTCACCCGATGGGACACGTCGAGCTTCTCGGCCATCAACTATCGGCGAGGCGCAAGCGAACGGGATGGATTTCACAACTGGCAAGGGTCCGTCAGGCTCGGCGTTGACCTCCCCAAGGACGGACGGCTGGAGTTTAATTTTCGATGGATGAACGGCATCACGAATTTTGACGGGTTTGCGTTTAATCCGGCTACCTTTACTTCAGATCCGGCTGACGTGTTGGGCGCCAAATCCACAAGTCAGCAGTACGTCTATTCGGGCAGCTACCTCCAACCTCTTACGAATTGGTGGTCGCAAAAGCTGACCTTGGCGCGCGCGACGGAGAGTCTTACCTCCTATCTGGGTAGTTTTCAGCGTAATCTCGTGACGGGTGTCGAGGATGTCCCCTTTCAAACGGCCTCAGAAATCAACACGACGAGTAATCGTATCGAATGGCAGCACGATTTTCAGATAGCCAAGCCCCTGGCGCTGACGGCCGGTTATCAATTCCGTGAACAACTCGGAGAGAATCTGGATACGCTCACCGGTGCCACGACCATACCCACCAAGATCGTCAGCAGCAACGCAGGATTTGCCGAAGCCAAACTCAATCTTTGGGACCGGCTGTTCGGAACGGCGGGCATTCGGCAGGATGAATATAATACCTTCGGCAGTGCCACGACGTATCGTGTGACGGGCGGATATCTTCACAAAGAGACCGGCACCAAGCTGCGAGGGAGCTACGGGACCGGCTTCCGGGCACCGACCATCAATCAACTCTATTTCCCTGGGTTCGGCAATCCCAATTTGAAGCCGGAAAAAAGCAAAGGGCTGGATATTGCGCTCGAACAATCTTTGCTCAATGATCGCGTATTTCTCAGTGTCGGGTACTTCTGGACGCGGTATCAAAATCTCATTCTCTCGGTGTTCGATCCCGTAGGGTGTGCCTCCATCCCAGACACCCAGGGGTTCTGCGCGCAGAATATCGGCTCTTCAATGGCGGAGGGAATCGAAGCCAATGCAAAGGTCCAGCTTGTTCGCGACCGGCCATGGATCAAGAGTTTGGACATACAGTTTCAATACACCCACACGAGCACGAGAAACGAAACGGACAATGCCAACACACGCCTGCCCAAATGGCCTCTCAATCAATGGTCAGCCATACTCAGCTACCAGCCTATCGAAGCGGTGCGTGCGAATTTGGAAGGTCGATTCGTGGGGCAGAGGTTCAACGATACCAGCAATGATGAGTCGCTTCCGCACTTCTATGTGTGGAATGCCTCTTTTACATACGATCTGAACAGGACGGTTCAAGTGTATGGACGTGCCGACAACATTTTCAACCGAAAGTATGAAGAAGTGCTGTTCTTCGGAACCCCCATCCAATCGGTCTTCGGGGGAGTAAGAGTCAATTTTGACATGCCCTTATGACATCCAATAAACCGTATTCACGAATACTCATTTCCGGCACCCACAGTGGTGTTGGCAAGACGACGGTGACATTGGCGCTGATGGCGGCCTTGAGGCGCCGTGGCCGCCGCGTGCAAGGCTTCAAGGCGGGACCGGATTTTATCGACCCCAGTCATCACGCGGCGATCACCGGTCGGCCTTCACGCAATCTCGATTCCTGGATGTTGGGAGAGGCGTGTAATCGCGGCATCTTCACACGGGCAGCGGCCGATGCTGATCTCTCCATTATAGAGGGGATGATGGGGCTGTTTGATGGCAGCTCCGCGATCAATGAACGAGGGAGCACAGCCGAACTTGCGAAGCAGTTGCAGGTTCCGGTCTTGCTCGTGGTCGATGCGAGCGCGATGGCCCGCTCGGCCGCCGCGATGGTATCGGGCTATGCGAAATTTGATTCCGCGCTGCAGGTCGCTGGGGTCTTATTCAATCGTGTTGGCACCGATGGGCATTATCGACTGTTGAAGGAGGCGGTCGAGGCAGAGACAGACGTGAGCGTCGTCGGCTATCTCCGGCCAGATCCATCCGTCACCATACAAGATCGACACCTTGGTCTGGTCATGGCCGTCGAGCACAAGTCGGCGGAGTTGTACGATCAACTGGCAAGAACTGCCATGGACACCATCGACTTGGACCTCATTGAGTCCTTGGCTCGGTCGGCCGGAAGGTTTTCGTCAACTCTCGAGGCTCTTGCTTCACTCAATGGTGGGGAGAGGCACGTTCGTGTCGGCGTGGCCGATGATCCCGCGTTTTGCTTCTACTACCCGGAGAATCTTGACTTGTTGAGAATCGAAGGTGCCGAACTGGTGAAGTTCTCACCGATGAACGATCAGGCCTTGCCGAGCGTCGATATGCTGTACTTGGGAGGCGGCTATCCGGAGCTGCACGGTGACAAACTTGCTCGAAACGTGACCATGCGACGAGCGGTTCGCTCGTTCGCAGAACGGGGAGGAGTCATCTACGCGGAGTGCGGAGGCATGATGTACCTCACAGAGGCGATCAGAGACTTCGATGGCCATTCGCATGAAATGGTCGGAGTGTTTCCAGCTGAAGCAGTGATGCAGAAATCCTCGGTGACGTTGGGCTATCGGACAATGACCTGCTCACGAGATTGTGTGCTTGGTAGACAAGGGCTGACGGCCAGAGGGCACGAGTTCCATCATTCGACGTTGACACCACGAGGCTCTCTCCAATATGCCTGTAAATTGGATGATGCGCGGGGGCAATTAACCGGAGAGGATGGTCTCATGAGGGGCAATGTTCTCGCCCTCTATACGCATCTGCATTTTGCGAGTCAGCCACAGATTGCCAAGGGCTTGCTTGCGGCAGCACGTCGGTCCAGTCCGCTTCTGGATGGCGGGCTGGTGTGAGACCAACGCAACATGTCGTCATCACGGGTCGAGGCGGCCACGGCTCATGGCTGAAGACGCCGACCTCGTCACCGAGATGACGCAAGCAACGCTTCCATATCGGAAAGGCGTCAAGGCGCAGCCGGGAGTCGAGTGTTGAGAGGGCCAGTGAAGAAGATCTGCGAGAATTGCGGGCAAGTATTCGAGTGCGGTGGATATCAATGCTGGTGTGGAAGGCTCGGCATTTCTCAGGAGCAGATGGATTGGATCGAAAGGTCGTTTCACGATTGTTTGTGTCCGCTTTGTCTTCAACAGGTGGTCGACAGGAAGCTCGGCCCTCTCTCTGTCACGAAACCGCAATAAGGGGGAACGGTGCGAATTACCAAGGTGTACACGAGAACCGGTGACGAGGGTCAGACGCGGCTGGCCGGGGGACAGCAGGTTTCCAAAGACAGTCTTCGCGTCGAGGCGTACGGCACGGTGGATGAATTGAATGCCTCCGTCGGCCTGGTGAGGGCGATGAACGGAGAGGCTGGTCGCGCGTCCGCCAAGCAGTTGGAGCAGGATCTTCGATGGGTCCAGAACAAGCTGTTTGATCTCGGCAGCATCCTGGCGACCACGCCAGGACAGGTCTTCAAGAACATGCCGACGATCAAGGCGCAGGATGCCACTCGGCTCGAGCGCATGATCGATCGATGTCAAAAAGACTTGGCGCCGCTCAAAGAGTTCATTCTGCCAGGTGGCGGCAAAGTGGCGGCGACGCTGCACCAGGCGAGGACCATCTGCCGTCGGGCCGAACGGATCTGCGTTCGTTTGGCCAGGGAAGAACCGCTCGATGGGCAGATCATCAAATTTGTGAATCGCCTGAGCGATGCGCTCTTTGTCTGGGCTCGATGGGTGGCCAAGACACAAGGGGAACCGGAATTTCTGTGGGAACGTGAAACCGACCGCGCGGACGAGGCGAAATAGGAATATGCCGGCGCGAACGATCATGATTCAAGGCACCGCCTCTCATGTCGGAAAGTCCGTCATCACGGCGGCCTTGTGCCGGTCGTTTTTCCGTCGCGGCCTTCGTGTCGCACCCTTCAAGGCGCAGAACATGTCCAACAATTCCTTCGTCACGCCGGACGGCAAAGAAATCGGCCGGGCACAGGCCGTTCAAGCGGCCGCTTGCCGCCTGGCGCCGCAGGCGGACTTCAATCCCATCCTGATCAAGCCTGAATCACATACGGCCGCACAGCTTGTCGTCGCAGGCGAGGTGGCCGGATCGCTGTGCGCGAAGGACTTTGGTGCGGTGCGCCGTCAG
>Ga0209968_1000057_pt1 | contig 19724 bp, 25 predicted proteins | sample InoplaM2AM_FD_187579 | JGI IMG/M metagenome (GOLD analysis project Ga0209968, IMG submission 187579) | Arabidopsis thaliana rhizosphere microbial communities from the Joint Genome Institute, USA, that affect carbon cycling - Inoculated... | ecosystem: Host-associated > Plants > Roots >... | reverse complement strand
GTGCCTAGTTTTATCTTGGAGGTGTTCCTGCGTAATCTTGTCTCATGGATCTTCGGGCGGCCCTCAAACAGTACCTCGCTCTGGGCAACGAATTGTTCCCTCGCCTCCGATCCGTTGAAGCGTCGACCTTGACCAAGACGGAACTACAGACGCTTCGAGTTCAACTCTACATCCTCGACGCCGAAACCCGTGTCCTGGAACAACAACACAACAAATCTGAGATGACCGGTCCTTCTCAGACGGAGCATTCATAGGCGCGTCTCCTGTATGTTGGGGAGAGTAGGGCTGAGTGAGGTGAGTCGTTTCAGGCGAGGTCCCTGGGTTCGAGCCCAGACCCAGGCGGCCCGCCGACTCTTGTGAACGGATTTCGAAAGACGATGAGATGATGAAACGATGTGTTCAAACCTGCCGCACGTGTGCCGAGTCATGTGAACGGATGGCTAGAGCAAAAGCGGCCTGACGTGGGCGAATCCCGAACACGTTCCGCCGAATGAATCCTTTGGCAGTGGTCCAGCTTTAAACTTCCATTCAAATTCACCTCGACACACAAATCTCAGTGCGCCGAGCGCTTTGCGAGCAGGCCTGCCGCCACTGCATCGCTGCATCGCAGTCTGCCTGCGCGACGCGCTTCATCACCGGTAACTTGGACACCTGACACATCGGTATAGTTGCCGATAAGGCCAAAAGACCCTAGGCAATCTTTCGAATTCTGATGTATCGTTCGCACCATACACACTCCTTATGCTTGAAGAAAAAGATTGTGTTCAGCAGAGCCTGAAGATCATCCGAGAGTATTTGGTGAGAGCATTTCCAGGATTCGACGTCACCGAGGACCTATCCGATCCGAGCATCTGCCACAAATTTACGCTGACGAATGCGACGACTTCCGAGCAGCTTAAACTCAAGGTTGGATGGCCTCGCCTTTCAGACGATTTTGAGACGATGGAGCGATTACTGGTGCACAGCGACGTCGCAGGAAAAATGCGTGATAACAAATACTACTTTTGGTGACCAGCTTCTTGCCTCTCAGAGGTTTTCCGGCCTAGCTTATCCAGCATTTCCTTGCAGCCGAAACGCTGAACCGCTTATATATAGGGAAGCCTTCGGTCCTACGGAGGCTTCCCAAGGTTTTCAAGAAGACACGGATTCAGCGTAGGCTACTCGCCCATTCTGGAACTTCAGGTGCTGCCTAGTTCTGCGCAGCTTCGTCAACGAGGCAAGGTGGAGTAATACCGATAGCGGCACCACATATATTGGGATCAGCACCAACGGAAAGGCACTGATAAGCTCGTTAGGCAGGTCAAAGGCGAACTGTTGAATGGGGGACGGAGCCGTGACCATGCCGCTTGCCACCGCGACAGCCAAGTCGCTCAGACCAAAGATGTTCCATCCCCGGACCAGGTCTCCATTTTTCTCCGGCCCTCGAGCATATGCGATTGCCACAACAGGTGCGATGCCACCGACCAACACGTCGCCAATGCCGGCGGGCCAAGCGAACAGGCCTGGCATCTTCCCTGTCGCATGCAGAATCAAAAACATGATTCCGAGTGCACGGTAACATTGGACGCCAACCAACCACTGTTGTGGCACGGCCTCGAGCACACGCGCCACAGTCGATGATCGCATAATGAGCACACTACCGATTAGGATTGGCACAAGCATCCCGTATTGGATTTTAGGCACCTGGTCCGAGGCGCCTCGGTAGACCCCCGACAGACCGAGCGCAAAGGCGATTGCGAGCCAACCGATGAGCACAAGAGCCGATACACCGATCACCCGGCTTTGCTCAGCAGCCGACCAACCGGCTCTGCTCAAGGATAGGCGAAGCCCAAATAACAGCGTCGCGACAATACCTGCGCCGCTCACGAGCACCAAGTATGGAAGAGAGTCCAGGACAGTCATCAGAGCACCTCCTTGTTATTGTATATACAACCACTAAATCAAAAAAAAGGACTACCCCGCACCTAAGGCAGACACAATTCGCGCCAGCGCAGTGATCCCCTGCTTTCCAAGTAAGACGGCCACCTTCTGTTGAGCCTGTTCCCATGCCGTGACCGAGTCACGTAACAGCGTGTCCCCCTTTGCTGTCAGCTTCAAACAATGGCTTCGCCCATCCTGGCCAGAAACGAATTCCACCCAACCCCGACGCTGCATCCGTTCTACATTACGGCTAACGGTAGACTTCTCGAGACTTAGCCGCCGTTCGATCTGCGTCGGGGTTGGGCTTTTCATGAGTGAGATCGCGACTAAAATAGTCTGCTGGGCGGTGCGAAGGCCGAGAGGGCGCAAGCAGTCGTCGTAGGCCTTGGTCACAATGCGGTTCAGTAGTCGCACCCGCGTCCCTATGCATTCTTTTGCCATTCTCTGGCACACTTTGTCAGTGGACATAAATATAATTGTATGTGCAACTACTGGCAGATGTCAAGCCACGAGCGGCTCGAAGTTGCGTGATATTCTGTCATCCTAACCGCGGTGTGCCGCCTCGATGGCAGCGATGTCAATTTTTGTCATCTGCATCATCGCATCGAACGCGCGCTTGGCGGCGGCCGGATCGGGATCGGTAATCGCTTTCGTCAGAGCCACCGGCGTAATCTGCCAGGACAAGCCCCATTTGTCCTTGCACCAGCCGCAGGCACTCTCTTCGCCGCCGTTGCCGACGATCGCGTTCCAGTAACGATCGGTTTCAGCCTGATCCGCGGTTGCGACCTGAAACGAGAATGCTTCGGTGTGCTTGAATGCGGGTCCGCCATTGAGCCCGAGGCAGGGGATTCCTAATACGATAAACTCGACCGTCAACACATCACCTTTCTTGCCGGACGGAAAATCTCCTGGTGCTGTGTACACGGCGCCTACGGATGAATTGGGAAACGTCTTGGCGTAAAACCGCGCCGCGTCTTCGGCGTCGCGATTGTACCAAAGGCAAATCGTGTTCTTTGCTGGCGTGGTCATATCACTTCTCCCTGATGGATCTGATTGGTTGTTTTGCTATTCGACGCAGTCGAACGTATAGTTGGGGTCAATGTTCGTGGCCTTTAGCGACATTCTCGCATACCGTTGGTGCTTGCCACATTCAGCTTCCGCGAGCCGTTGAGATTCTTTAGCATCCAGCTCGGACGATTTGACGATAACCTGACGAGGATTTGCACTAATCACGGTTGTCTCACAGCCAAGGAGCATCAAGCATCCGACAATGACCAGAAATGGCCTTAAAGTGCCCACGAATGCTGTTCTGGCGGTTGGAGCGAGGCATGGGAGCTCTGCCACCTTGCTCACCGAGCGGCCGAGCGCGCGCACGTGTTCGTCAACCTTGAGCAGTGATTCAGCGAGTGTCCTTCCGGTGTGCGGGGTCCCTCCCATCACAGTGAGCATGTAATCCTCCTCCGTCAGCGACGCGCACCTTCTCGTCTGGTTCTGCCGCGCTCAACAGCCGGTGGACCATACGTGGCCAATTGGCTCCTGCGAGATAGTCGCATGAGAGCCGCAAATTCGACAGCTAGGCCGTATGGTCAGCAGCGAAGCTTCATGTTCGTGATCCGAGCATGCAGTCTCTTTACGCGCATATCAGCAAGTCGTATTCCACTGAGGGCTCGCCGGAGCAGAATCAACAATGTGGCTGAAACTCGAAGAGTTGCACGACCTCACTCGTGAGGTGGCCAACCGCTGAAATCGAAAGTGACGAAGAAGATCTGCCGATCTGGCGGCGCGTTGCCGATAGATCGGCACCAGCCCATCTTTAGGAGGCTTTCATCAGGAGGGATGTATCAGGGCTACGGTAGCCCGCCGCTTCTGCGGCGGCCTCGCCAGGCGAATGGCATCGACCGAACTCGTCATTCCTTACGTCACCGTTTCGTAGCAACTCGATGCAATAAAGTAAAAAAATACACGTAGTAGGACGGATGCCCTAGTGTTGATCCCAGTGGGATGAACGCTCTTTGTTCTATATTTTTGGGCACTTATGGCAGGAACCCGTTTGACCTGAACGTGCCGTTCCTCCACGTTCCCCGTCACTGAACCCGTTTTGATAAAGGTGCACAAGTGCAGAAATATTTGGTTGGTTCTCTCCTCGTATTCTCGGCGTTTGCCGTCCGTATGCTGTTCGGACAGCGAAACCAGGCGGAGGCGGAACTCAATGCCATTGCCTGGCTGCTGAGGGAAGGAAGAAAACCGTTCCAAATGCCAAAAGTACAGCCCTACGGGGATCTGACAGAACTCAACACCGACGGGACCATTCTCCGGACGGTCGGAAAAGATCTGCTCGTAAATGTTGCCGGTGATGCGCTGCACCTCATCGGGACCTCGGGTGCGGTGTGTGAAAGGAACGGAGACTACGCCTCATGCCTCGTGGCATCCGACTGGTGTCGGTACCTGGACCGAACATCACGCGAACGCTGTGGCACGGCCGACAATCGGGCTGCCTTGGCCAACGGCGGGTGGCATTGTCGAGAGTCCGGTCGGGAGGCGTCGATCCTTGCGATGGAGACTGGAAAGCCCGTCGATATGCCGTGTAAAGGAGGGATCAACCTCTATGCTGCGCCAATCAAGGTCGATGGAGAAACGGTCGGAAGCATTGCCATCGGTTACGGGGATCCGCCCAAGGACCACGTGCGGTTGACGGAAGTGGCCGAGCGGTATGGTGTTCAAGTGGAGAAACTCCGCGAGCTCAGCGCCAACATGCCGTCTCGGCCGCAATTTATCGTCGCGGTCGCGAAAGCGCGCTTGCGAAATGAAGCCAACTTGTTGGGAGAGATCATCAAACGGAAAGGCGCTGAGGAAGCCTTGGCCGATCTGACAAGAAACCTCGAAGCACGCGTCACGAAGCGCACCCAGCAACTCCGGGCTCTGGCAACTGAGCTGAATCTTGCAGAGCAACAGGAGCGCAAGCGGCTGGCTGTGGAACTGCACGATCACCTGCAACATCTCCTGGTGCTGGGGAAGCTAAAAATTGGACAGGGAAAGCGGTATGCCCCGCCGATTCCACTTCTGACCGAGGCACTAAAGCAGGTTGACCAAGTCCTGTCCGACGCCCTGCGCTACACGAGGACGTTAGTCGCGGAATTAAGTCCTGTTGTATTGAGGGATCACGGACTGCTAGCGGCCCTGAAATGGCTGAGCGAGTACATGCAGAAATGCTCCGTGACTGTCACTGTGAGCATGCCTGAAGAGCTCCACCTCACCTTGCCGGAGGATCAAGCGGTGTTGCTGTTCCAGTCTGTTCGCGAACTGCTCATCAATTCCTCGAAATATGCAGGGACCGGCGCAGCCACGGTCACAGTCGAATGCCGCGATGATCAGTTACGAATAGAAGTACGCGATGAAGGCGCCGGCTTTGAAGTCGCTGCCACTACTGCTGCAGTCACATCGACCGGTGCACCGTCATTCAAATTTGGTCTGCTCAGTATCATGGAGCGGATGCAGGCATTGGGAGGATCCTTCGACCTTCAATCCGCCCCTGGGCAGGGAGTGACCGCCACACTGCTCCTGCCGCTGAGTCAAAGAGAGACCAGACCGGCGGCTTAGGAACAGAAAGGAGAGACTGAACCAGAAATCATAGAAACGCACAGACCAAACCGACATGACATAGATGGAACGACAAGTCGCATGGCCAGCACTTGTCAAAGGTTGTACAAGGTGTAGGAAATTCGCTGATAGACAAATCGCTGATCTACTTTATACTCCACCGCAAATGGAACGTAGAAATAAGATACGAGTGCTTCTCGTTGATGATGACGTCCGTGTTCGTGAAACGTTATGCAGTATCCTCAAAGCGTATTCCAACATTGAAGTGGTCGGTGAAGCTGGCGATGGTGACGAGGCCGTTACGAGTGTGGGAACGCTGCGGCCCGCGGTGGTGGTGATGGATATCACGATGAAGAAAATGGACGGAATTACGGCAGCGCGATTAATCAAGGCCCAATATCCCACTGTGCTCGTGGTGGGATGCTCGGCTCACACAAAAGAGTACAATGTATATGCCATGCAGCGAGTACACGCGTTTGAAGTGTTACTGAAGAAGGAAGACGCTGCCGATGACTTGTACCCCGCGATACAGATGGTTATGGCAAAAGTCGCTTAACCCCACGGCTCCATTGTTCTATCAATGCTTTGTTCAATCCAGGTCGTCAGTATTCAGAGCGTGGTAAATCGGTTGGCCAGAGCGAACTTTACCCCTCACAACCACGTATTCGGCGATACCCCAAAAAAAAGAGCCCGCCTCCCTTTCGGTGAGCGGGCTCCTATTCTTGGATTCGGCAATGTTTCCACTGCCGTAGTCTAAGATGAGTCTACTCTAGCAACAGAGCCTCCAGCGAATGACTAGGAAAAACACTGGGAACTTCCGGGAAAGACGCGAGCTAAGTGTGAAGGGACGCCTGAGGCTGACCATGTTTAACCGCCTTGCGGCAACAATTGGACCGTAATTAAGACCCGGCGAAAGGCGACCTGTTCTGAGACAGAGGTGGACGCTAGAGGCCGCTCATACTTGGTTCTAGCCCTCCTTGGTTCATATCTAGTTGACTTACTGGAAAACTAGCTCATAGTCATGCTGTAGGTTCTTAAATTCGCCACCCGCTTGCGGCCTCCCCTGTTTAATCGCCGCCCCGTCTGAAAAGCGGTCGAATCATCAGTCACTTCTTGCTTCGAACAGACGAGTGTGGCCACTGCTGTGAGATCAGACTTCTAGCAGACGGCACCCTTCAACAACGTAAAGAAGGCGGAACGGGATGAGCGCGGAGGAGGATGCTTCACGGACATCTCGCGTCGGTGAACCGCTTCGCATTCTCGTGGTCGATGATTTTGCTCCTGTTCGGGAGATCCTCTGCAGCTTGTTTCTCGGGTACGAACCCTTAACTGTCGTCGGTGAGGCCACAGACGGGGAGGCAGCCATTGAAATGGCCTTTCGACTCCTTCCTCACATCATTGTCATGGATGTGAAAATGCCTCGGATAAGTGGGGTGGAAGCAACTCGGCGGATCAAACGGTTTCTTCCAGGCGTCCACATCATTGGAATCTCGACGCAGGATGACATTTTTATAAGGGAAGCCATGAAAGCCGTCGGATCTTCACACTTCGTCACAAAAGACCACGCCCATACACTTCCTGATCTCATTGCCAAGATTACCGGCAACCCAATCACAAAACGCTAGAGGTGACCAACACGTTGATGTGTATCTTCACTATCCTTCTCTGCTACCGTGTTGCTACCGGAACGGACAGACCAGTCCCATAGTCTCCGTGTCGCGCGGATCCGGAGTTGTTGTCACCTAAAGCAGTGGTCTCAAGTTTCACCTCGCCTCGCCGCTTGACACCGTCCCATAATACGCCCAGACTCGGTTCTCCACTAACACACCTGCCGACGGCCTCCTGGAAGGCCCGACCGCCGACGTTTGTGAGAAAGGTCGGTTGGTCTCATGCCCAACATCCCCATTCTGCCACCTGATAAAGCGCCTAAAGAGGTCAATGCGGTCTACGAGGAATTCTATCGGCGAATGTCGTTTCCTTCGGCGCCGAATTTCATCACGACCCAGGGGCATTCCAGCACAGTCGTGCGTGGCTCATGGGAAGCGGTGAGAAATGTCCTCGTCACAGGAGTACTTCCACGTTGGCATAAAGAGATGATGTTTGTTGCGATCTCCAAGGATCGAGAATGTCGATATTGCACAGCGGCGCACATTGCTTGTTGTCGCATGTTGGGTGTGAAGCCCGAAATGCTTGAGAGTTTGGTCCGAAGTGTAAGTACCATACCCGATCCGAAACTCAGGGACATGATCCAGTTTGCGCTGAAATGTTCCCGTGATCCAAAGGCTCTGACGGAAACCGATTACGAATCGTTGCGTCAGCACGGCCTTAATACATCCGAGATTATGGAGATCATTGCCATGTCGGCCTTCGCGGTGTATGCCAACATTATTGCTGATGCCACTGCAATGGAAGCGGACCCGATGTTCAATACGCTATAGCTCGAATTCAGAGCTCGGGCTGCTTGTTGTCCTGGCCTTCGGTGTCCCAGGATCTCCGACTGCGAAGTCGGCAAAAGCCAGATTCACGTGAGGGGAAGTTTTCACCGCTGAGTCTCGACAGCGTCGATCGTCCTCTAATCCATGGGCCCACTGAGTCTAGTGGGTTTCCCAGTATGTCAGTTGGTGAGACCGTGACAATGTTCAGCATTCTGATCCCTTCGCTCTGAAAGGAGTCAACACCCAATGCTGGTGGCTAAATCGTCCTTTCTACACTGCACGGGCCTTCTCTGCGCCTTCGTACTGATGGGAGCGCTTTCCTCCTGCGGCAAGAAGGCCACACCCTCGATGCCGCCACAGCCGCTCGACTTCTCTACCGTGCTTCAATATGCCCAGCGAGCCGCCTTTGCCTATGAACAGGATGCGACCATTCAGAAGCAGAGTGGCACCGATGTCAAAGTCAGCATTAGTGGTCCCGTTTCGTCTGGAATGAAAGCCTACGTGGAGGTCAATGAGGCGAAGCGTGTGCAATGGATCGTCGTTCGCGGCACCTCAAGCTTGGTCAACATCAGATCGGACGTCGATTATAATAAAGTCGTCGACTCTCGACTCGGCATTCCGCTTCACAAAGGGTTTGCCGATGCCGCCGTTCAGGTGTATCAATTCGCCAAGCCGCTTCTCAACAAGGAATATGAGACTCGAGTCACGGGGCATAGCTATGGTGGAGCCGCTGCCGTCATCGTCTTCATGCTGCTCAAGGAAGATGGATTCAAGCTAGGACAAGCGATGACGTTCGGCCAACCTAAAGTCACCAACCGCGATGGAGTTCGCAAATATCGTGCGTTGCCGTTGCTTCGATTTGTCAACGCCAAAGATCCAGTGCCCTCGCTTCCGCCGTTCGAGTTGTTTGCTGTCTTAGATGAAGGTCCTTATCTGCACTTCGGTTCTGAGGTCGTCCTCGAAGAGGGAGCCAAATACCGCTACTACTCTGAACATCCGTCGGAACTTTCGTCGGTGTTCTCGTTCTGGGATAATTTGAAGAACCTGAGCATTCAAGATGTACCCGAACATTTAATGGCCACGTATCTCGCACGGGTCCAGCAAAACGTCCCATCTGCCTCCGGCAAATGACAACCGATTCCCAGATCTGACCTTCGCTTTCTGAAAACAGGATCGGTGAGGCAAGATCAAACGCGAAACCGATGGCAGGTTGCTCACATCACTTCTGATGAATGGCACGTATTGTATTCCGCACCGAGTGCCGTTTGATCTGCAGAACTCAGGAACATTTGGTCTCCTTGAGACAAGTTGTCCCCTGTTTCCCTCCTGACAGAACCGTCATCTGCGTGGCAAGCATGCAATTAGCTGCACGTTGGCGTTAAATCGCACGCTTCGATTTGGCGGACGCCATCGCCTGGCCTATGGTACTCGCCAGTTTTTCCGCTGAGCAATATTCTTTTAGCAAACACTCGTAAGCTCCGAGGTTTTTCATTAATCGAAGCAAGGCCGGCTGTGCGAGCTTGGTCAGAACGACCACAGCAACGTGTCGGCGCGTTGGATCAGGAATTAGTCGTAGCAGGGTGAACAAGCCGCTCTCAGGCATCTCGAGATCTAAGACGACACAATCAACGTGCTGGCTTTCACAGAGCTTGAGCCCCGACTCTCCACAATCGGCCTCCAGCACGAAAAACCCGAAAGGAGGATTTTTTAGAGCCGCCGACCAAAATTTCCTATCTTCAGGATTGTCATCGATGAGAAGAACTGTGACTGGCTGCGCTTGCTCCAGCGGTTCCATATGCCCGCTCTGTAAGTCTATTCCTGACAACCTTGATGGTAGCTGAAAGCTTTAAGTGAAAGATTCATGCCGAGGCTATGGAGCCGAGGAAATGGTCGAGCGCTAATTACGTAGCATGCAAACGGCTCAGTGCAGGAATGGCCAGAGGAATACGTGCATTTATACCATTGCTCTACGTAGAAACCATCTCCTACCTAAGATAGGTTGTTGCCTTTTGCGCGTTCGACTAGGCTTGTTGGCGCTTGGGTATTTCGTTCTAAAAGGCGGTGGATGGTGATTCACGGACTACAGACATTTTCAGCCGGGATTCCGAGTCACATCGGTCACGCTATTGGATATTTGCGACAGTGGCTTTCCCTCTCGACAAGTACACTGCTGCTTCCAAAAGAAACACGTACCCCATTGAGGTCCAAGCATGCAGGTCGCTGTACGTGGGCACGTGTGGCCCGTCGGCGATGGAGCGACCATCTGTTGCGCTGGTTGGGCTGGTATCCATGGCAATGCAAAAGATGCCAAACCCGCTCCTATTTTCGTGCACGCTTCTGAGTTTCTACGTAGGAACCTGTGTGATCCCCGTGGCCGCGTATCCGTCTCTACCTGACCGTCAGTCGGCCAATGCCGATGACTCGCTGTCCTACGTGTGGCCTCTTTAAGACACACACCATTCCATACCCCTAGGACTGTCCGAGCACTACTGTTCAGTCTCCACCTGACAGGTGAACATCGCATAATGCGGGGGAGAAGTGGAAATCACTAGGGTCAAACTGTGTCGATCCTCTTCAGATTAAAAAATATGCAACTCGATCGAAACACACAAATGATAGCGTAAGTATTCAAAGCTCAGCACTCTTGCCCTCTCCTTTTCCTAGCCAATCAGCTTCTGGCTGAAGAAACTCCTCAGGCCTCTGTCGTTCTCATTGGGTTTCCCCTCTTCCGAAGTACTGCTTTCAGGTCTTACCCGAACCAACGCGATGCGTTACCTTCAAATCAGGACGGATGTATTCTCGACAACTGATCTTGTCGGAGGGAGGATCATGAAACTCTCGGAGGACGTGCAAAAGTTCATCAACGCCTGCGAGCGCCTTCTTTCAGGCATCGCAATCAATCGACCACTGACTCAAGATGAAGCTTTGCTCGTGAAACATTATTGCAACGAAGTGCAAAGCAAGATTGACCAGCCTCCCGCCCCTCGATGATGTATACCGCTGGCCGGACTAGGGATAATTTCGTTGGTCCCTAGTGGCTTCACTACTCGGGCCTTCCTCTTCATCTAAATTACTGTGATAAATCGGATTAGGGGTTTCTCGCTTCGGGCCCTAAGTGTTGTAAATTTCTGTGGAAGTCAGGTCAGGTGGCTGTGAATCAAACGAGAGAATCCCAGTTAAGATGTCCATCATGCCAAAGTGGATGAACTGGCTTCCGCACCAGTGGTATGCATCCACGCTCGTCCTACCGATTGTGATCCTGGCGTATCCTAGCCTGCGTTGTGGCGAAGCGTATGAGTTGCTTCTCGATAGGGAGCTGTCAGCTCTAGACCAATTCTATGCCGGATGGGGAACAGTCATCCGAATGGACGAGAATTCTGAGGGGCAGGGTCCTAAGGATACCATGCAAGACAATGAGTACCGACCGGCAGGCGGTATCAAGAAGTTCGCTGAGCCAACAATTCAGTTGAGGGGTACGGCTGAAAAGATTGGACTGGACAGACAAAGTCTTTCTAGCTTTATTGGGACGAAGTTCCTGAACGAGTTTGCCTTTCTCCAAAGCGATTTCGTGTTCGAGAAGACCTATCAAACGTGGGAAATAGGAATATTCGAGTGTGAGACCTGGACGGTGGGTGTCAACTACCCAATAGCCTTTCATGTTCAGTGTGCCGGCGGGTCAATGGATGAACCACGAGAGTGGCATTACGCAAGTCTCGGGTACGGACCAGCAGACAAGACAAGCGAGACGGTGAGGGGAACCTTAGATGCTATTATCCAGGAATATGCAACCTTTGTTCGGAAAGCCAGTGGAAAAGATTAGTGCCTCGAGACAAGAAGGTCTTGTTTGGCGTCCAGTCGGGCGCCCCGAGTTCGGTGAGGCTGGTGCCGGGTAGACGTCAAATGCAACCAGGGGAGAGGCTCTGCAAGGCTAGGAGTGTTCTAGCCATACTCCACGCCTCCTTGGAGTGACGTCTCCCGGCTTGGCTAAAGAAGGCAAAGCTCATGCCTTTTCTTTTTTTCAAAAAACTGAGAAGAACCTCAGAATTTCCTAGGCTGCCTTGGTTAATGGGATAATCTGTCCGCAGGCATGGGATAAACTGTCTCTGTCGGCGATGACTGATGGTCTCCGGCACTATTTTACGCGTTCATTCAAAGATCTCTCGGCCGGTACAAGCTCCACGATGAAAGTATCGAGGCGAGTCGACATACCGGAGTCACTATTCGTAGAAGCTCCCAGCGTGCCATCCCAATAGCTGGAAAAGAGCGCCCAGCGTCCATCATTGGAGATTTGGGCGAACGATTGGCCATAAAAGCTGCCACCACCGTTGTGGTTGTGAGCAAACCGCCAGACTGTGTTCGACCCGTCCGTCGCCGCCATGATAATTTCCCCGTACCAGGGTAAGGGACTAGGCGGTTTGGTGATGTTGTACCGGGAGAACAAAATCGGCGCGTCTGGGTTCGTCGAAGCGTTAAACCAGGAACTGTGCTCAGCGTCGTGCCACCCAATGGTCAACTCAGGCTGCATCAGAAACTTCTGTCTGGAAGAATCCATCAGATGATCGGGGTCTCGAAGGATCGCGCCACGCGAATCCTTTCCATTAGTAGAGCCGCTCCCATTGACGTATCTGCCGTGGCCGAGGCAAGGGTGGCCGGACTGATGCAGAACGCCGGTCGCCAGTGACCACGAATTTGTTGCGAGATTTAAAACTGCCACGCCCTTGCCCCAGCTTTGCCCGTGGAAGATAACCCCAAGCCAGGTCCCTCCAGCACTACCGAAGATGGAATGAATTCCAATCTTCTGGCCGGTTGGCCAGTTGGAATCGACTTGAGAAATCCCATTAATCGTCCTGTTCGCAATGTCGATGAATTTGCTTTGAGAGGGGCTGTTCGGATTCAAGCAGAAGAGCTTTGTATACGTGCCCTGAGCACCGGCTCCTGCGGCCGAGCAGACCCAGCTGTCTTGACCGACCACCGCGACGTGATAGGTCACCGGTTCGCCACTGGGCGGGCCCCCTAGATGAGTCACGACCTCAGTGGATTTGCTGTACTTGCTGAGTTGGTTGCCATTCAGAAAGTAGAGGACATCAGGATCCACCGCCGACCATTCCCATTTATAGTTGAAGTTCAACTGATGCAACGTGGGCCGAGATGAGCCATCGCCGACTTTGAAATTGACGGGATCAAACTCGACCCACCAGGACTTGCCCGTCGTGGTCATGAGTTTTATCGCCGTCGAATCAGCATTCCAGGTTCTGAAGTAACCGGCGTCCTCCGAAATTAATGACGCGCCTCCTGCCGTTTTGGAATCGGTCACACGCAGGATCCGGGAGCCGAAGGTGGGATCAGTCAAGATAGAATTCATCGGCCCTAAGACGGGTGGAGGTGATGGGATGGGTTTTGGATCAGTCCCCGTGTAGCCCGAATATGTGGACGGAGCGGTTGCAGGAAACGCGGGCATTGCCAGGCTCAGCAGAGTAATGCTGAAGACCACGAGGAAGCTCACTCGGCACCGCATGATTGTCTGTCGCTGAACTTTCAGGCAGTAAGAAAGATCCTGCGACGAGATTGCCGGTGGAACGGGATCAAGGCATTGTTCTCGCTCGGATGCACTCACGTGTCGGAACGGTCCACACATCATCATTGGTTCATTCCCTGGCGGACTGGCGCTGGGCTTCCTGGGCCTGCTCTTCCGCATACTCGGCCGCAGCATGAAGTTGCTTAGCCAGCGCGCGCATGCGGGTGACGAATTCCTCACCCGAAGTCTCTTGCTTTTTCTTCGAAAGCACATCCGCTTCACGCTCTCTACGCGCAGCCATTTCGTGTAATTCACTCGCTTCTTCACGCCAGTAATCGGATCTGTGGGTTATCTCTTCCGGCGACAGACTTGACCTGGAGACTGCCTCTGCCGGCGGTTCATTGGCGTGATGTTCAGGCACGGCGCACCCGACAATCATAACGAGCGACAGAGACCAGATTGGGAAAAGAATGTGCATGATGCTCAAGACCCGCAGCGCAATGATACCCAAACGCAAGAGATGGGTTAGGACGATGTCATGATCTCAATACCTATCATTGTGCGCAACTCGGGCCTGTACGTCAGTATTGTCCGCCGTGTTTTGCATAGTCGGGCCAGAAGAGCCAAATTTGCGAGACAGCTCTTGAATGTAATATGCAACGAGGCTGCTCTCATCATCGTTCAGCGTACCTTCTGTGGAGAGTAGATGCTCACAGGCGCGACTGTACAAGAGAATTTCCTCGCTGAGTTGCCTCATGATCAACCTCCCTTTGGAATGAACCATGTCACACGTATCTGTCCGCCGTCGTTGACGGCTTCGTCGAACTCGAATGCGACGGCAACAGTTCCTGCTGACGAAACGGCGGCCATTGCAGCAAGAGCCAGGCGGCACCGGTGCCACAGAGGCCGCCAATGATCCATCCACCGAGAACATCAGTCACATAATGGGCGCCGAGATACACGCGCGCCAGCCCGACGAGACCGACGATCGGCCAACTCACCCTGCCGGAGCGAGGGTAAAGCACCTGTAGGAACGCCGCCACCGTCGCGGTGTTCAGTGCGTGGTTGGACGGAAAACTGAAGTGCCCGCCGCAGGCCTGGAGTCGGTGGAGATCAGCAATGCTGAAACAGGGACGCGGACGCGCAACAACATGTTTGATTTGCGCTCCAATAAAATCAACCAATCCGATTAATACCGTCATAACCGGAGCGGCGACAAATGCTTCCCGTGGCCACCGCACAATCCAATAACTCCCCAGCAGAAAACAGGGCAGCCACAACGTATCAGGCTCGCATAGAGTCAAAAAGGCCCAGTCAATCCACGATGTCTCTCCGGCGAAATCGTTGATTGCGCGCGTGAGAAAAAGGTCCAATCCCATGTGTCACCATGTCGTGAGCGTCGAATCAGAATCGCTTACGAATGAACGTCGTTCGTAAGTGCCACACAGAACCGGCTGAGCCAACGGATGTTGTCACCCAATGACTCGCCCATTAACGGCTTCTCGTTATTCGAGGCCGGGCTACTGTGTTTTTGTGTTTCAGGAAACTTACGAGGAAACGTGGGAGGGGGGTGCACGAGAGGTGCGATGACCAGCCAAAAGATTAGACTTGGGGTGTGCAGATCGTGATTGAACGGCAGACTGCGCTAGGAGTGGCCTATCGAATTGCCAGGAGCAAATGGCGAACACCCCTGGCGCTTGATAGGTTCCTTTTTTTGAATCCTCTGCTGTTGAGAGGACGAATCCAAGCTCCGGAGAGTTTTGGGATTTGGTCGACAGGTGGAAACCCGTACTGTGATCGCAGAAAAACTCACCGGGAAGATCGGGAGAGAAAACGGTGTGTGCTAATCCTTGACGGGAGACTAAATCATTTACGTCTGGCAGATGAGTATGGAAGAGAGGGACAGTCGCAACCCACGTGATGACCCACAGTAGAGTGAGCAGGTGCAAAATGGACTTTGTTCGAATGATGAAAGGCATCGCCCTCTGCCCTCGAAATATGAAGAACCTAAATTTATTTTATTAGCTGGCGGGCCTCACGTTGAATAAAATTGGGAAACAATTCCCAATGCAGGGTAGCTCCTTACGAGTGTTCCTGTCAATCGCGCTGTTGTCAGGGCAGGGCAGGACAACGCATCCTGTGTTATGTGCCGCTAGTAAACCTGTCGATTTCCCCATTAATAAGGCCTATTCTTGCCTGGACCGCCGGCTGATGATCTACCGATGTGAATCATACGTCGTTGAACCGTAAGAGGCGTTGCTGACATAAGGTGAATCTGTGACGGCTATCAACCGACGAGTAATACTTTGTGTACTGCATGTCGTAGGAATGGTCGCGCTCAATCTGGTTTCTCCCCCCCATGCTGGGATCGCCCACTCAGAAACGGCAAGGCCTATTGGAAACCGGGACACAGAAAATCAGATACCAAACCCCCATAGTGATCTCATCTTCCGAGCAACGGGAGCGAATTCGTGCACAGATTGCCATGGTATTGGAAAGAGCGGTGGTCTCATCGCGCAACCACTCGACAATGATCTTGTAAGGAAGCTTCGCGACAAAGCGAAAGGCATCCATGGACCAGGCCGGTTTGCAGATTGTCTCCGTTGCCATGCCGGGGGAAGCAAGGGGGTTGAGAAGTATTGAGATGACTCCTGTGATCCGCCGCTTGGTGACCATCGTGATTTGCATTACTGCCGCAATCGTCGGTGCCTGGCTGTTTGAGGCCGTTCTCAGTATCGGAAAGCCTTCACCGTTCGCCCACTCTACTACCGGACACTTCATGGGATGGGTCGGGCTGGGATTGATATTGTTGGTCTTCGTGTATCCAATGAAGAAGCGCGTAGACCGAAATCGCCGGTGGCCTCGCAACTGGTTTCGCGTGCACATGGTGGCCGGAGTGATGGGTCCCTTGGTGATTCTTCTTCACTCCGGCGCACATCTTCACGCACTCGTGCCGTTACTCGCACTGGCAGCGATGGCGGTGGTCGTCGTGAGTGGAATTGTGGGACAAGGTGTTCATTATTTAGCGCTGAGGAATTTGAACGATACTAGGCGGCAGCTCCATGACGAAGGGTTCGCCGCTGACGACGTTGAGGTTCGCCTGCACCGGATGGCGGCACAGGAAGAAGCGTTTCGCCTTTGGCAATCGATTCACGCGCCAATGACACTCATGTTTCTGGTTCTTGCGGCCATACACGTGATGGGAGCGCTGTACTTTGGCGGATTCTGACCCATGCACTATTTGCCATTGCCTCGCACCGTGGTTCCGGCCGTCGCGATAGCCACGGTGGTTCTGGTCGTCTGGCTTGGATGGGGCTCGATACGAGACCCCGAAGGTTTCTGGGCTCCGGGCGACTTAAGCCGGTATCATGCTGCTGTAACACACTGCATGAGCTGTCATGAGCCCTTTCGCGGGCCGGTGAGTGCCAAATGCATCCAGTGCCACTCAGAGGCATACTTTGCGGCAGGCTCAACACCTTCAACGGCAACCTTTCACCGGGATGTCATTGGACAACAGCAGAAGTGTTTGGGTTGTCATACCGAGCATCGCGGCCCTCTTGCGAACATCACTTCGGGCAAGACTCACCATGACAAATCTCCATTTTTTCAGCTGATTCCTTTTCTTGAGGGTTCTGAGGTGGGGCAGCGTCTACCGTTTCGAAAAACCTCAGGCCAATCTCTATCATGCCCGCATAGGCATGGCAGAAATAGCGGCGGTAGGGTAGACAGAGTCATCATACTTTGCTACCACTGTGCTATCGGGACAGGACAAATCAGCGCCATCTGTTGTAGAGTTCCTCTCAATTAGGGGGAAGCAGTCATTGAATTTGAAATGCCACGCATAAGAGAGGTACAGCATGAAGCTCACCCACATCATCGCGTTCGCCGTCGCTGCTCTGCTCGCTTGTGGCGGTCCCAGCTGGGGCACAGAATCGACGGTGGCTCCCGCGCCGGCGCCCAGCAATGCTGAGACGGTCCCCCTCTACACGAACCTCGGATCGCACACCAAACGCATCTCCACGAACGTCGCGGCCACCCAGCAGTACTTTGACCAGGGTCTGCGACTCGTCTATGGATTCAATCACGCGGAAGCGATTCGCTCGTTCACGCGCGCGGCGGAACTCGATCCCACCTGCGCCATGTGCTATTGGGGGATCGCCCTCGCCTACGGCCCGAATGTCAATGCTCCAATGGACGCGGCGAGCGGCGGTGCCGCCTACGCAGCGGCGCAGAAAGCGCTGGGGCTCAAGTCCCGCGCCACGGCGGCTGAACGTGCCTACATCGAGGCGGTGGCGCAGCGCTACGCGGAGACTCCGCCGACGGATCGTGCCCCGTTGGACACGGCGTACTCGCGCGCGATGAAACGGGTGGCCAGCACCTATGCCAACGACCTCGACGCCGCGACCCTGTATGCCGAATCGCTCATGGACCTCCGCCCGTGGAACTACTGGCGACCCGACGGGACTCCTTACCCCGGCACCAATGAACTCGTACGCCAGCTCCGGAAAGTGCTCTCGCGCAACCCGAACCACCCCGGCGCGTGCCATTACTACATCCACGCGGTCGAAGCGGTGAACCCGAAGGCCGCAGTGCCGTGCGCCGAGCGGCTGGCTCGGCTCATGCCGGGCGAAGGACATATGGTCCACATGCCCGCTCATATCTACATCCGCGTCGGACGGTGGAACGATGCGGTGCAAGCCAACCAACATGCCATCCACACCGACGAAGTCTTCATTGAAGGGCAGCACCCGATGGGCGTCTATCCGCTCGCGTACTACCCGCACAACATCCACTTCCTCGCCTTCGCCTCCACGATGGCGGGCCGCAGTGCCCAGGCGATCGAGGCGTCCAATACCCTCACGGGTAAGGTGAACGTCGACGTGGCGCGCCAGGTCGGGATGCTCCAGGAGATGTTGCCCTACCATGCCCTCACGCTTACGACGTTCGGGAAATGGGACGACGTACTGGCCCAGCCGCTTCCCCCGGAGGACATCCGCTTCTCGTACGCGATGGCGCACTACGCTCGCGGCGTGGCGCATGCCGCCAAGGAACAATGGCCGGAGGCGCAAGCCGCGCTCGACACGGTGACGGCGATCAACGCCGCAACGCCCGAAGGTGCCGATGGCAAGACGGCGCTCTCGATCGCCGTGCACGCACTGTCCGGCGAGATCGCCACCCGTCGCGGCGACCTGGAGGCGGGGCTCACCCACTTTCGCGAGGCGGCCAAGATCGAGGACGGCGGACTCTACTTCGAACCGCCCAAGTGGTACTATCCGATTCGGCACTCGCTCGGCGCCACGCTGTTGAAGGCGCGACACCCTGCCGAGGCCGAGAAGGTCTACCGCACGGACCTCCGGCGTTTCCCGGAGAACGGCTGGTCTCTGTTTGGGCTCGCGCAGGCGCTTCGGGCGCAGAAGAAGCACTCCGAAGCGGACGCCGTGGAAGCGCGTTTCCGCAAAGCCTGGGCGAGCACGGACGTGACGCTGACGGCTTCGAGGTTCGAGTAAGCCATAACCGACGCTAAGAAAGAGAGGCCTAGGATGACACCGCGCGAAGGTTTTGACCCTCAATCAGAGACACATCACGCTGTCCCCGCCATTTCACGGCGCGATTTCCTGATTCGTGGAAGCTCCGTGCTCGCAGCGTTGGCCCTGTTGGATTCTCCCGTATTTGCCCAAATCTTGAGTATCAGCGAGGACGAGAAGGTGATCCCCTTTCTCGATCACGCTCCCGCCCCTCCGGAGGAGGCCGTCCGGCAATACGGCGAGTTGAACACGCGCAATTGGGAACAACTGAGCTCCTGGATGACTCCGAACGAGGATTTTTTCACCGTCAGCCATTACAACCGCCCGATTCTCAAACCCGATGAATGGCAACTGCAGATCGGTGGCTTGGTTGAGAGGCCGACCGCACTCACCTTGGAACAAATCCAAGCGCGACCTCGCCAGGAAGTGACCTTTACGCTGGAGTGCGGCGGCAATCACGGCTTCGACTGGTTCACCGGCGGCATTGGAAATGCGAGGTGGGCAGGGACGTCACTCGCGACCATCCTCCAGGGAGCCGGCATCAAGAAGAATGGGATTGAGGTGGTATTCTTCGGCAGTGACGAAGGCGACGAAGAGGTTCGTGGAATCAAGATGAAGCAACACTTTAGCCGAAGCATGTCGTTGGAGGATGCGTTGGCTCCCGGGAATCTCCTCTGCTACGAGATGAACGGTGAGCCACTGTCTCCGCTCCACGGCTTTCCGCTGCGCCTC
>Ga0209968_1000055_pt1 | contig 20254 bp, 15 predicted proteins | sample InoplaM2AM_FD_187579 | JGI IMG/M metagenome (GOLD analysis project Ga0209968, IMG submission 187579) | Arabidopsis thaliana rhizosphere microbial communities from the Joint Genome Institute, USA, that affect carbon cycling - Inoculated... | ecosystem: Host-associated > Plants > Roots >... | reverse complement strand
CGGCCGGCCCCGGCATCGCGCCGTGGCCGACTACGTGGCCGGCATGACCGACCGCTACGCGCTGCGCGAGCACCGACGCCTGACCGGTCGGGCCGTGTTCGACGAACTTCTCTAAAGAGCGCCCCGCCTGTCCGGCGGCCGCAACAACCGGGTGTTGCCCCTGTGTCCCGCCCCGGGGCGGACCGATAGCATGCCTCGGCAACGACGCGCTGCACGCTCACCTGTCCGGGCGGCTGCGGGGTCACCCCAAGGAGACATTCGAATGAAGAAGACGCCGCTTGCCTTCGCGCTCGCCCTGGCCCTCACGACGGTCGGTGCCGCCCAGGCCCAGAGCTCGGTCACGCTGTACGGCATCGCCGACGCCGGCATCCACTACACGACGGGGCAGAACGGCGCCAACACGCGCCTGGCCAGCGGCATCATGGAAGGCTCGCGGTTCGGCTTCCGCGGCAACGAGGATCTGGGCGGCGGCTGGCGCACCATCTTCACGCTCGAGAACCGGCTCGAGCTCGACACCGGCGCGGTGAGCAACCGGCCGCCTTCTGGGATACAGCTCCCGGACCGCTTCTACACGGCCGCCGGGCTGGGGCTGCCGGCGCCGCTGGCCGTGCTGGAGGCCAACGGGACGCTGCGCGCGATCGCCGACAACGTGGCCACGCAGACGGTGGGCGTCAACCTGCCGGGCCGGCTGTTCGACCGGCAGGCCTTCGTCGGTCTCGTGACGCCCTTCGGCGCCTTCCTCGGCGGCCGCCAGTACACCCCGGCCTTCGAGATCGTCGCGACCTTCGAGACGATGAAGAACGAGTCGAGCCTGGCCTTCGGTCAAGTCAACGGCTTCCCGCCGCCGGTGGACATCCGCATCGAGAACGCGGCGTCCTACCGCTTCCTGCTCGGGCCCTGGTCGGGCAGCCTGATGTACGGCCTCGGCGAGGGCTCGGTCGCGACCGGCCGGCTGATCGGCACGCATGTGGCTTACAAGAGCCCGGCGTTCTCGGCCGGCGTGGCCTACCAGACCCGCGAGAACGAGCGCGGCGAGAAGTCGCTGACGACCTTCGTCGTCGCTGGCGAGGCGCCGATCGGGCCCGGCAAGCTGAGCGCGCTCTACGGCAAGATCGACGACGACCACCCGGCGGGCCTGTCGTCGCTGCAGACCTCGCTGACGCCGCAGGTCGGTCCGCTGATCGCCCAGCTGATCGCCGACGGCTACCGCAGCGCGCTGACCCAGGACGCCGACATGTACCACGTCGGCTACCGCATCGTCAGCGGACCGCACACCGTCTCGGTCGCCTACAACCGCTACGACGACAAGCAAAGGCGCAACCTCGACGTGCAGTCGTACGGCACGGTGTACAGCTACGCGCTGTCCAAGCGCACCGACCTGAGTGCGGTGCTGACGCGCTTCGACAACAACCGCAACGCGCAGTCGGCGCCGGGTCAGCAGGGCTTCCTCGGCGGCGTGACGTCCGAGGCCGGCCAGGATGCGCTGAACGTCGCGCTGGGCATCCGCCACCGCTTCTGACGCGCCGGGTCCGCCCGCAAGCAGGCCCGCCGCGGCCGGCCTGCGGGCGGTGTCCAATCCGGCATGGCCCGACTTCCCAGGCTGCTCGTCGGCGGCCGCGCCCATCTGCTGAGCCAGCGCTCCCAGCATGGGCAGCCGCTGGCCCTCGACGATCAGGATCGCGCGGCGCTTGCCGCGCTGCTGCGTGACGCAGCCGCGGCGCACGGGGTGGCGTTGCATGCCTACGCGCTGTGCGACGACCGCTTCGAACTGCTCGCCAGCGCCGAGCAGGGCGAGGCGCTCAGCCGCCTGATGCAGGCGATCGCGCGGCGCCACGCCGCTGCCTTCAACCGCCGCCACGCCCGGCGCGGCAGCCTCTGGGAAGGGCGCTTCCGCGCGGCCGTCGTCGAGCCTGGCGAGTGGGAGCTGCGCTGCATGGTCCGTATCGACCTCGCGGCCGGCGCCGACCCCCGCCGCGGCAGCCTGGCCGCGCATGTGGGGAGCGCGCCCGATCCGCAGTTGGTCGCCCCCGCGGCCTATTGGTCGCTCGGCAACACCCCGTTCGACCGCGAGATGCGCTATCGCGAACGGCTGCAGCAGGCACTCACATCCGGCGAGCAGGCGGTGATTGACGCGGCCTTGCGCGGTGGCTGGGCGCTCGGCTCCACCGCGTTCGCGGGCGGCTTGACGGCCGCCGCGTCTCGCCCGGCCCAACCCCGTCGGCGCGGGCGACCGCGCCGAGCAGCGGAGTGCGATTGATTTATATGTCCCCAATTAAAGGCTGAGCTGTTGTTTACGGCATTTAATTGGGGTCAGGTAATAATTTTTCCCGTTGTCTCCTGTGTTGCGGTGCAGTAATCTTGCGGGTCATGATCCCCCAGGAGCGCGCCGTGAACGCACCGACCTCCCTCTCGACCGCCGAGGCCCTCGCCATCGCCCAGAGCGACGGCCTGTACGACGCCGCCCATGAGCATGACGCCTGCGGCGTCGGTTTCGTCGCCCACATCAAGGGCCAGAAAGCGCATCACATCGTGCGCCAGGGTCTGAAGATCCTCGAGAACCTCGACCACCGCGGCGCCGTCGGTGCCGACAAGCTGATGGGCGACGGTGCCGGCATCCTGATCCAGATCCCGGACGACTACTTCCGCGCCGAGATGGCGAAGCAGGCCGTCGAACTGCCGCCCCCCGGCGAGTACGGCGTCGGCATGGTCTTCCTGCCGAAGGAGCACGCGTCGCGCATGGCCTGTGAGCAGGAACTCGAGCGCGCGATCAAGACCGAGGGCCAGGTCCTGCTCGGTTGGCGCGACGTGCCGATCGATCGCGAGATGCCGATGTCGCCGACCGTGCGCGCCAAGGAGCCGGTGATCCGCCAGGTCTTCATCGGCCGTGGCACCGACGTGATCGTGCCCGACGCGCTCGAGCGCAAGCTCTACGTGATCCGCAAGACCGCCAGCTCGGCGATCCAGCGCCTGAAGCTGACGCACAGCCACGAGTACTACGTGCCCAGCATGAGCTGCCGCACGATCATCTACAAGGGCCTGCTGCTGGCCGACCAGGTCGGAACCTACTACCGGGACCTCGCCGACGAGCGCGTCGTCTCGGCGCTGGCGCTGGTGCACCAGCGCTTCTCGACCAACACCTTCCCCGAGTGGCCGCTCGCCCACCCCTACCGGATGGTGGCGCACAACGGTGAGATCAACACCGTCAAGGGCAACTTCAACTGGATGCGCGCGCGCGAGGGCGTGATGCGCTCGCCGGTGCTCGGCGAGGACCTGCAGAAGCTCTACCCGATCAGTTTCGAGGGCCAGTCCGACACGGCGACCTTCGACAATGCGCTCGAGCTGCTGACGATGGCCGGCTACCCGCTGGCGCACGCCGCGATGATGATGATCCCCGAGGCCTGGGAGCAGCACGCGACGATGGACGAGCGCCGCCGCGCCTTCTACGAGTTCCACGCCGCGATGCTCGAACCCTGGGACGGGCCGGCCGCGATGGTGTTCACCGACGGCAAGCAGATCGGCGCGACGCTCGACCGCAACGGCCTGCGCCCCGCACGCTACATCGTCACCGACGACGATCTCGTCGTGATGGCCTCCGAGAGCGGCGTGCTGCCGATCCCCGAGAACAAGATCGTCAAGAAGTGGCGCCTGCAGCCCGGCAAGATGTTCCTGATCGACCTGGAGCAGGGCCGCATCGTCGACGACGAGGAGCTCAAGACCACCTACGCCTCGGCCAAGCCCTACCGGCAGTGGATCGAGAACGTGCGCATCAAGCTCGAGGACGTCGACGCCGCCGGCGCCGCACCGGCCTGCCCCGAGACGCTGCTCGACCGCCAGCAGGCCTTCGGCTACACGCAGGAGGACCTGAAGTTCCTGCTCAGCCCGATGGCCCAGGCCGGCGAGGAGGGCATCGGCTCGATGGGCAACGACTCGCCGCTGGCGGTGCTGTCGGACAAGAACAAGCCGCTGTACAACTACTTCAAGCAGCTGTTCGCCCAGGTCACCAACCCGCCGATCGACCCGATCCGCGAGGCCATCGTGATGTCGCTGAACAGCTTCATCGGCCCGAAGCCCAACCTGCTCGACATCAATGCGGTCAACCCGCCGATGCGGCTCGAGGTCACGCAGCCCATCCTCGACTTCGACGACATGGCGCGGCTGCGCGCGATCGAGAAGCCGACCGGCGGCAAGTTCAAGCCCTGCGAACTCGACATCGTCTACCCGCTGGCCTGGGGCTGTGAGGGCGTCGAGGCCAAGCTCGCGTCGCTGTGCGCGCAGGCGGTCGATGCGATCCGCGGCGGCCACAACATCCTCATCATCACCGACCGCCGCATGAGCCGCGACGAGGTCGCGATTCCCGCGGCGCTGGCGCTGTCGGCGATCCACCAGCACCTGGTGCGCGAGGGATTGCGCACGACCGCCGGCCTGGTGGTCGAGACCGGCTCGGCGCGCGAGGTGCATCACTTCGCGGTGCTGGCCGGTTATGGCGCCGAGGCCGTGCACCCGTATCTCGCGATGGAGACGCTGGCCGCGCTGCACCAGGAGCTGCCGGGCGAGCTGTCGACCGACAAGGCGATCTACAACTACGTCAAGGCGATCGGCAAGGGTCTGTCGAAGATCATGTCCAAGATGGGCGTGTCGACCTACATGTCCTACTGCGGCGCCCAGCTGTTCGAGGCGATCGGCCTGGACAAGCCGCTGGTCGAGAAGTACTTCCGCGGCACCGCATCGCAGGTCGGTGGCATCGGCGTGTTCGAGGTCGCCGAGGAAGCGATCCGCATGCACAAGGCCGCCTTCGGTGACGACCCGGTGCTCGAGACCATGCTCGACGCCGGCGGCGAGTACGCCTGGCGCACGCGCGGCGAGGAGCACATGTGGACGCCGGACGCGATCGCCAAGCTGCAGCACAGCACGCGCGCGAACAAGTTCGACACCTACAAAGAGTACGCGCAGATCATCAACGACCAGTCGCGCCGCCACATGACGCTGCGCGGGCTGTTCGAGTTCAAGGTCGACCCGAGCAAGGCGATCGCGATCGACGAGGTCGAACCGGCCGCCGAGATCGTCAAGCGCTTCGCGACCGGCGCGATGTCGCTCGGCTCGATCTCGACCGAGGCGCACTCGACGCTGGCGATCGCGATGAACCGCATCGGCGGCAAGAGCAACACCGGCGAAGGCGGCGAGGACCCGGCGCGCTACCGCAACGAGCTGAAGGGCATCAAGATCAGCGCCGGCACCAAGGTCAGTGAGGTCGTCGGCGCCAAGGTCGTCGAAGCCGACTACACGCTTCAGTCCGGCGACTCGCTGCGCTCGAAGATCAAGCAGGTCGCGTCGGGCCGCTTCGGCGTCACCACCGAGTACCTGGTCAGCGCCGACCAGATCCAGATCAAGATGGCCCAGGGCGCCAAGCCGGGCGAGGGCGGCCAGCTGCCGGGCGGCAAGGTGTCCGACTACATCGGCTTCCTGCGCCACTCGGTGCCGGGCGTCGGGCTGATCTCGCCGCCGCCTCACCACGACATCTACTCGATCGAGGACCTGGCGCAGCTCATCCACGACCTGAAGAACGCCAACCCGCGCGCCTCGGTCAGCGTCAAGCTGGTGTCGGAGGTCGGCGTCGGCACGATCGCCGCCGGCGTGGCCAAGGCCAAGTCGGACCATGTGGTGATCGCGGGCCACGACGGCGGCACGGGCGCCTCGCCGTGGTCGAGCATCAAGCACGCCGGCACGCCCTGGGAACTGGGCCTGGCCGAGACCCAGCAGACGCTGGTGCTCAACGGCCTGCGCGGCCGCATCCGCGTGCAGGCCGACGGCCAGATGAAGACCGGCCGCGACGTCGTGATCGGCGCGTTGCTCGGCGCCGACGAGTTCGGCTTCGCGACCGCGCCGCTGGTCGTCGAGGGCTGCATCATGATGCGCAAGTGCCACCTCAACACCTGCCCGGTCGGCGTGGCCACTCAGGACCCGGTGCTGCGCGCCAAGTTCCAGGGCAAGCCCGAGCATGTCGTCAACTACTTCTTCTTTGTCGCCGAGGAAGCGCGCCAGATCATGGCGCAGCTGGGCATCCGCAGGTTCGACGACCTGATCGGCCGAGCCGACCTGCTTGACACCCGCAAGGGCATCGCGCACTGGAAGGCGCGCGGGCTGGACTTCAGCCGCGTGTTCCACCTGCCGCAGGTCGGCGCCGAGGTGCCGCGCCGCCAGGTCGACGAGCAGGACCATGGCCTTGCGAAGGCGCTCGACGTCAAGTTGATCGAGAAGTGCCGTCCGGCGATCGAGCGCGGCGAGAAGGTCCAGTTCATGGAGGAGGTGCGCAACGTCAACCGCACGGTCGGCGCGATGCTCTCCGGCGAGCTGATCCGCCACCGCCCCGAGGGCCTGCCCGACCACACGATCTTCATCCAGATGGAAGGCACCGGCGGCCAGAGCTTCGGCGCCTTCCTGGCGCAGGGCATCACGCTGTACCTGATCGGCGATGCCAACGACTACACCGGCAAGGGCCTGTCGGGTGGCCGCGTCGTCGTGCGCCCGTCGATCGACTTCCGCGGCGACGCGGTCAACAACATCATCGTCGGCAACACCGTGCTGTATGGCGCGACCAGCGGCGAGGCCTTCTTCCGCGGCGTCGCCGGCGAGCGTTTCGCGGTGCGGCTGTCGGGCGCGACCACGGTGGTCGAGGGCACCGGCGACCACGGCTGCGAGTACATGACCGGCGGCACCGTCGTCGTGCTCGGCAGGACCGGGCGCAACTTCGCGGCCGGCATGTCGGGCGGCATCGCCTACGTCTACGACGAGGACGGCAGCTTCGGCGCGCGCTGCAACACCGCGATGGTGTCGCTCGACAAGGTGCTGGTCGCCGAGGAACAACGCGCCACCCAGGACGCGGTGACCTTCCACAAGGGCGTGGCCGACGAACTGCTGCTGCGCAAGCTGATCGAAGACCACCACAAGTGGACCGGCAGCCTGCGCGCCCGCGAGATCCTCGACCACTGGGCGACCGCGCGCGCCAGGTTCGTCAAGGTCTTCCCGCACGAGTACCGCCGCGCGCTCACCGAGATGGGCGCGAAGAAGGAAGCCAGCGAGACCATCGCCAAGGCCAAGGGCGACCGCAAGGCCGCGAAGGCGAAGGCCTGAGCCCGCCGCGCACGGAGAACAAGCATCATGGGAAAAGTCACCGGCTTTCTGGAATACGAGCGGCTCGAGGAGGGCTACGCCCCGGTCGCTGAACGGCTCAAGAACTACCGCGAGTTCGTCATCGGGCTGAAGGACGACGAGGCCAAGGTCCAGAGCGCGCGCTGCATGGACTGCGGCACGCCGTTCTGCAACTCGGGCTGCCCGGTCAACAACATCATCCCGGACTTCAACGACCTGGTGTACCGGGGCGACTGGAAGAACGCGATCACGGTGCTCCACAGCACCAACAACTTCCCCGAGTTCACCGGCCGCATCTGCCCGGCGCCCTGCGAGGCGGCGTGCACGCTGAACGTCAACGACGACGCGGTCGGCATCAAGTCGATCGAGCACGCGATCATCGACCGCGCCTGGGCCGAGGGTTGGGTCCGGCCGCAGCCGGCGCAGCACAAGACCGGCAGGAAGGTCGCGGTCGTCGGCTCCGGCCCGGCCGGGCTGGCCGCGGCGCAGCAGCTCGCGCGCGCCGGCCACGACGTGACGGTGTTCGAGAAGAACGACCGCATCGGCGGCCTGCTGCGCTACGGCATCCCCGACTTCAAGATGGAGAAGTCGCACATCGACCGTCGTGTCGAGCAGATGCGCTCCGAAGGCGTGGTGTTCCGCACCGGTGTGATGGTCGGCCACCTGCCCGAGGGCAGCAAGGTCACCAACTGGGCCAAGGAGATCGTTTCGGCCGAGCAGCTCAAGGCCGAGTTCGACGCGGTGGTCCTGGCCGGCGGCGCCGAGCAGAGCCGCGACCTGCCGGTGCCGGGCCGCGAGCTCGACGGCGTGCACTTCGCGATGGAATTCCTGCCGCAGCAGAACAAGCTCAACGCCGGCGACAAGCTCAAGGGCCAGATCCGTGCCGACGGCAAGAAGGTCATCGTGATCGGCGGCGGCGACACCGGCAGCGACTGCGTCGGCACCAGCAACCGCCACGGCGCGACCAGCGTGACCCAGTTCGAGCTGCTGCCGCAGCCACCCGAGCAGGAGAACAAGGAGCTCACCTGGCCCTACTGGCCCTACAAGCTGCGCACGAGCTCGAGCCACGAGGAGGGCTGCGAGCGCGAGTTCGCGATTGCGACCAAGGAGTTCGTCGGCAAGAACGGCAAGGTCACGGCGCTCAAGACGGTGCGCGTGCAGTTCGACGGCGGCAAGATGGTCGAGGTGCCGGGCAGCGAGCAGGTGCTCGAGGCCGACCTGGTGTTGCTGGCGATGGGCTTCGTCAACCCGGTCGCCACCATCCTCGAGGCCTTCGGCGTCGACAAGGACGCGCGCGGCAACGCCAAGGCCGGCACCGACTTCACCGGCGGCTACCGGACCAATGTCGACAAGGTGTTCGCGGCCGGCGACATGCGCCGCGGCCAGTCGCTGGTCGTCTGGGCGATCCGCGAGGGCCGGCAGGCGGCGCGGGCCGTGGACGAATTCCTGATGGGGGCGAGCGACCTGCCGCGCTGAAACCAGTCGGCGGCATTCGTGAAAACCCCATGACACAATCGCCGGTCGCCGGTGCCGCCGGCGAACCGACCCACTTCGGGGCCGCGAGGCTCCAGCGCCGGCTTGAGCACCGACCCCCTGATCGTCATCGACCATGTCACGTTCGGCTATGACGCCAGCCGCGTCATCCTGAACGACGTCTCGCTGCAGTTCCGGCGAGGCAAGGTCACGGCCATCCTCGGCGGCTCGGGCTGTGGCAAGACGACGCTGCTGCGGTTGATCGGCGGCATTTCGGGCGCGAACAGCGGCCGCGTCGTGTTCGACGGCGAGGTGATCAACGCGCGCGACCGCGAGCAGCTGCTGCGGCTGCGCCGGCGCATGGGCATGCTGTTCCAGTTCGGCGCGCTGTTCACCGACCTGACCGTGTACGACAACGTCGCCTTCCCGCTGCGCGAGCATGCGGCGCTGTCCGAGGAGATGATCCGCGACATCGTGCTGATGAAGCTCAACGCCGTCGGCCTGCGTGGCGCCGCCGGGCTGCGCATCTCGGAGGTCTCGGGCGGCATGGCGCGGCGCATCGCGCTGGCGCGCGCAATCGCGATGGACCCCGAGCTGATCATGTACGACGAGCCCTTCGCCGGTCTGGACCTGATCTCGATGGGCGTGGCCGCGCAGCTGATCCGCAAGCTGACCGACGCGACCGGCTCGACCGCGCTGGTCGTCTCTCACGACGTGCCCGAGTGCATGGCGATCAGCGACCACGTGATCCTGATGGCCGGCGGTGGTCGCATCGTTGCCCAGGGCACGCCTGACGAGCTGATGAATTCGACCGACCCCGAGGTGCGCCAGTTCGTCCGCGGCGAGCCCGACGGGCCGGTCAAGTTCCATTACGCCGCGCCGCCGCTGGCGCAGGACTTCCGGTTGGTGGACCGCGCATGATCGCCATCGCCCGCCTCGGTGCCCGCACGCTGGACGTGCTGCGCGGCTTCGGCCGTGCCGCCTGGTTCTTCGCCGACCTGGTGCGCAACGTCCCGGGGGCGCTGCGGCGCTTGCCGCTGGTGGTCAGCCAGGTCTACGCGATCGGCAACCTGTCGCTGGTCATCATCCTGGCCTCCGGGCTGGCGGTCGGCTTCGTGCTGGCGCTGCAGATGTACTACGCGCTGGTGCCCTATGGCGCGACCGAGTCGCTCGGGCTGATCGTCAACCTGTCGCTGGTGCGCGAGCTGGGGCCCGTGGTCGCCGCGCTGTTGTTCGCCGGCCGCGCCGGCACCTCGCTGACGGCCGAGATCGGGCTGATGAAGGCCGGCGAGCAACTCGCGGCGATGGAGATGATGGCGGTGGACCCGCGCGCGCGCGTGCTGGCGCCGCGCTTCATCGGCGGCGTTGTGTCCATGCCCCTGCTCGCGGCCCTGTTTTCAACGATCGGCATCCTCGGCGCCTATGTCGTCGCGGTCGGCCTGATCGGGGTGGACGCCGGCAACTTCTGGGGCCTGATGCAGGACCGCGTCGACGTGTGGCGCGACGTCGGCAACGGCATCGTCAAGAGTTTCGTGTTCGGCGTGATCTGCACCGCGGTGGCCCTGTACCAGGGCTACGAGACGCAGGCGACGCCGGAGGGCGTGGCGTATGCGACGACGCGCACCGTCGTGATCTCGTCGCTGTGCGTGCTGGGCATGGATTTCGTGCTCACCGCGCTGATGTTCTCGACGCCCTGACTCGGGCACGGGGGAGAAGAATGAGCAAGAAGGGTATCGAGACGCTGGTGGGCTTGTTCGTGCTGCTGGGGCTGGCGGGGCTGGTCTTCCTGTCGCTGAAGGCGGCCAACCTGGCCAGCTTCGGCCAGCGCGACAGCTATGTCGTCACCGCCAAGTTCGACAACATCGGTGGCCTGAAGCCACGCGCGCCTGTGCGCAGCGCCGGCGTGACCGTCGGTCGGGTCAAGAAGATTGCCCTCGACGGCAGCACCTACCAGGGCCTGGTGACGCTTGAAATCGATAAGGACGTGACGTTCCCGCGCGACAGCTCGGCCAAGATCCTGACATCGGGGCTGCTGGGTGACCAGTACGTCGGCCTGGAGCCCGGCGCCGAGGAGAAGCCGCTCGCCGCCGGCGACGTGATCACGATGACGCAGTCTGCCGTGGTGCTGGAGAACCTGATCAGCCAGTTCCTGTTCAACAAGGCGGCGGACCAGAGCAACGAGGGCACGAAATGAAGCTGCACCGCTGCGCTGCGGCGGCGCTGGCCCTGGCCGCGCTCGGCGGCTGTGCGACGACGCAGCGGCCCGACCCGCTGGAGAAGGTCAACCGCGTCACCTACGCCTTCAACGACACGGTCGACATCTACGCCCTGGCGCCCGTCGCGCGGGCCTACCGCGACGTGCTGCCGTCGGTCGTCCGCCAGGGCGTGACCAACTTCTTCAACCACCTGCGCGACGCCTGGTCGGTGCCGAACCAGCTGCTGCAAGGCAAGCCGGACCTCGCCGCCTCGGACTTCATGCGCTTCAGCGTCAACACCGTGTTCGGCCTCGGCGTGCTGGACTGGGCCACGGAGATGGGCCTGGAAGCGCACCACGAGGACTTCGGGCAGACGCTGGGCACCTGGGGCATCGGCCCCGGCGCCTACCTCGTGCTGCCGTTGCTGGGGCCCTCGAACCTGCGCGACACCGCCGCGCTGCCGCTCGACGGCCAAGCCACGCCCGAGGTGCTGATCGACAACGTGGCGACGCGCAACAGCGCCACCGGCTTGCGCATCGTCAACACCCGCGCCGACCTGCTGAAGGCCAGCGGCATGCTCGACGACATCGCGTTCGACAAGTATCTGTTCGTTCGCGATGCCTACCTGCAGCGCCGTCGCAGCCTCGTGCACGATGGCAATCCGCCGCCGGAGCCGGAAGAAGCCGACGACGCGGCGCCAGCCGAGGCCGGCAAGCGCTGAACGGCAGCATGTTGCGCGCTCGTAAAGTCGTGCACCGAGGCGCTGCCTGCGACGTTGACGGTTGCATGCGCTTGCACCTCGTCGAACCTGCGGCGGCCTTGGCCGTCCAAGCTGACTCATGACGGGTGCACCGGCACCCGTGAAGAAAGGACCCCACATGCTCAAACGCGACTTCCTTGCCCGCATCGCGGCCACCGGCTTCGCCGCGCTGGCCTTTGCCCATGGCGGCGCCCAGGCGCAGGCCGCCGGCCCCGACGCGCTGGTGAAGCAGCTGTCGAACGAGGTCATCGACACGGTCAAGTCGGACGCGGCGATCCAGGCCGGCGACATCAAGAAGATCATGGCGCTGGTCGATGCCAAGGTGCTGCCGCACGTGAACTTCCAGCGCATGACCTCGTCGGCCGTCGGTCGCCACTGGCGCCAGGCCACGCCCGAGCAGCAGGCCAAGCTGCAGTCGGAGTTCAAGACCCTGCTGGTGCGCACCTACTCGGGCGCGCTGACGCAGGTGCGGGACCAGAACGTCGAGCTCAAGCCGCTGCGCATGAAGCCCGAGGACACCGAGGTCGTCGTCAGGACCGAGGTCAAGGGCAAGGGCGAGGCGATCCAGCTCGACTACCGCCTCGAGAAGCAGGCCGAGGGCTGGAAGATCTATGACGTCAACGTGCTCGGCGTGTGGCTGGTCGAGAACTACCGCAGCAGCTTCGCGCAGGAGATCTCGGCGAAGGGCATCGACGGCCTGATCACCAAGCTGGTCGACCTGAACGGCCGGGCGGCGAAGTCCTGACCCCATGTTGCTGCTGCCCGAGACGCTGACGCTGGCCGAGGCGCGCGACGCGCTGCGCTTGCTCGATGTCGCGCTCAAGCGCGAGAGTGAGCCGCTGCTGGTGATCGACGCCTCGCAGCTCAAGCGCTTCGACTCGAGCGCGCTGGCCGTGCTGCTGGAATGCCGGCGGCTCGCCGACGCCTGGGGCAAGCGCTTCGAGCTGCGCGAATTGCCGCGCCAGCTCGGCGAGCTGGCGCAGCTTTACGGCGTCGACGCGCTGCTCGACGGCGAGGCGGCGGCACCCGCCTGAGGCGGCGCCCGCGCGAGCGGTCACGCGGCGCGGCTTACCATCGAGGTTCCGCGATCCCGACCTGCCGGCGCCGATGCCCACCAGCCAACTCGACCAACTCAAGGCCCACACCGTCGTTGTCGCCGACACCGGCGACTTCAGGCAGCTTGGCGCCTACGCGCCGCGCGACGCGACCACCAACCCCTCGCTGATCCTCAAGGCGGTCAGCCAGGCCGCGTACGCGCCCTTGCTGGCGCAGACCGCCAGCGCGCACCGCGGCCAACCGCTCGACGCGGTGGTCGACCGCGTGCTGGTGCGCTTCGGCTGCGAGATCCTCGCCGTCGTGCCCGGACGCGTGTCGACCGAGGTCGATGCGCGGTTGAGCTTCGACACCGCCGCGACGATCGCGCGCGCGCAGCGGCTGATCGCGCTCTATGCGTCGGAAGGGATCTCGCGCGAGCGTGTGCTGATCAAGGTCGCTGCCACCTGGGAAGGCATCCAGGCGGCGCGCGCGCTCGAGCATCACGGCATCCACTGCAACCTGACGCTGCTGTTCGCCTTCTGCCAGGCGGTTGCCTGCGGCGAGGCCGGCGTGACGCTGATCTCGCCCTTCGTCGGGCGCATCCACGACTGGCACAAGAAGGCCGCCGGCGCGGCCTGGGACGAAGCCGCGATGGCCGGTGCCAACGACCCGGGCGTGAAGTCGGTCGCGCAGATCTGGCGCTACTACAAGAAGTTCGGCATCGACACCGAGGTGATGGGCGCGAGCTTCCGCAACACCGGCCAGATCCTGGCGCTGGCCGGCTGCGACCTGCTGACGATCAGCCCCGAGCTGCTCGGCCAGCTGCAGGCGGCCGATGCGCCTGTGACCCGCGCACTCGACCCCGAGCAGGCGCGCTGCTGCGACGCCCACGCGCTGAGCTTCAACGAGGCGAGCTTCCGCTATGCGCTCAACGAGGACGCGATGGCGACCGAGAAGCTCGCCGAGGGCATCCGCGCCTTCGCGGCCGACGCGGTCAAGCTCGACCGCATGATCCAGGCGCTGTGAGCGGTTCCTTGCGCTGCGACCGCACCATGGCCTGGGCGGCGCTGCGCGGCCACCACGAGGCGCATGGTCGCGACTTCGATCTGCGCGAGGCCTTCGCTCGCGATCCGCAGCGCTTCGCATCCTTGAGCATCGAGGCGCCGGCGGTGTTCGCCGACCTGTCGAAGAACTGGCTGGACCCGGCGGCGGTGCGCTTCCTGCTCGACCTGGCGGGCGAGGTGGGCCTCGAGGCGCGCCGCGATGCAATGTTCGCCGGCGCGCCGATCAACGCCTCCGAGGGCCGCGCGGTACTGCACACCGCGCTGCGCGCGCCGCGCGGCGTGGCACCGTTCTCGGACGAGGTGCACGCGACGCTCGATGCGATGCTCGCGTTCGCCGAGCGCGTGCGCGATGCCGAGGCGAGCGGCATCACCGACGTCGTCAACATCGGCATCGGCGGCTCCGACCTGGGGCCGCGCATGGCGGTGCCGGCGCTCGCGGCCTACGCGCACCCGCGCATCCGCAGCCACTTCGTCAGCAACGTCGACGGCCACGACCTCGCGCCGCTGCTCGAATGGCTGGAGCCCGACCGCACGCTCTTCATCGTCGCGTCCAAGACCTTCACGACGCAGGAAACGATGGCCAACGCGCGCACGGCCAAGGCCTGGTTCCAAGCCGCGGGCGGCACCGATGTCGCGAAGCACTTCTGCGCCACGACGACCAACGTGCGCGCGGCGGCCGAGTTCGGCATCACCGCCACCTTCGGCTTCTGGGACTGGGTCGGCGGGCGCTACTCGCTGTGGAGCGCGATCGGCCTGCCGCTCGCGATCGCGGTCGGCGCGGATCATTTCCGCGCGCTGCTGGCCGGTGCGCACGCGATGGACCGCCACTTCGCCGAGGCACCGCTGGCGCGCAACCTGCCGGTGCTGCTGGGCCTGCTCGACGTCTGGTACCGCAATTTCCACGGCTGCACGAGCCGCAGCGTGGCGCCCTACCACCAGGGTCTCGCGCGGCTGCCGGCCTACCTGCAGCAGCTGGAGATGGAGAGCAACGGCAAGCGCGTCGACGCCGGCGGCGAGCCGCTGCCCTATGCCACCGCGCCGGTGGTGTGGGGCGAGCCGGGTACCAATGGCCAGCACGCCTACTTCCAGATGCTGCACCAGGGCACCGACGTGATCCCGGTCGAGTTCATCGCGGTGCGCGAGACCAGCCACGAGCGCCTCGACCTCGCGCCGGCGGTGCGCGCAGCGCTCGAGGACCAGCACGCCAAGCTGCTGGCCAACTGCCTGGCGCAGTCGCAGGCGCTGATGCAGGGCCGGCCGGGCAGTGCGGGCCACCGAGGCTTTCCGGGCAACCGGCCGAGCACGACGCTGATGCTGGAGCGGCTCGACCCGCACAGCCTTGGCGCGCTGCTGGCGCTCTACGAGCACCGCGTCTTCACGTCCGGCGCCGTCTGGGGCATCAACAGCTTCGACCAGTGGGGCGTCGAACTCGGCAAAACGCTGTGCGGCGAGCTTCTGCCGCGGCTGGCGAGCGGCGACGCGAGCGGGCTCGACGGCTCGACTGCGGGCCTACTGGCCCGGCTGCGCCGCTAACCAGGCCTCGGCCAGCCGTACCCACAGCGTCGCACCGAGCGGGATCAACTCGTCGTTGAAGTCGTAGCTCGGGTTGTGCAGCATGCAGGGGCCGAGGCCGTGGCCGCCCTCGCGGTGCGCGCCGTCGCCGTTGCCGATCACGAAGTAGCAACCGGGCTTGGCCTGCAGGAAGTAGCTGAAGTCCTCGGCGCCCATCGTCGGCTCGAACTCGAGGACGTTCTCGGGTCCTACCACCTCGGCCATCACGCGCTGCGCGAACGCGGTCTCCGCCGGATGGTTGATCGTCGGCGGGTAGTTGCGCGAGAACTCGAACTCGCAGGCGGCCTCGAAGGCCGCGCAGGTCTGCTCGGCCACCGTCTTCATGCGCCGCTCGATCAGGTCGAGGACCTCGGTCGTGAACGTGCGCACCGTGCCCTGGAGTTCGCAGCTCTCGGGCACGACGTTGGTCGCTTCGCCGGTGTGGATCATCGTCACCGAGATCACGCCGGTGTCGATCGGCCGCTTGTTGCGCGTGATGATGGTCTGGAAGGCCTGCACCATCTGGCAGGCCACCGGCACCGGGTCGATGCCCAGGTGCGGCATCGCGCCATGCGAGCCCTTGCCGCGGATCGTGATCCTGAACTCGTTGCTGCTCGCGAACACCGGGCCGCTCTTCACCGCGAACTGCCCGACCGCGAGACCCGGCCAGTTGTGCGCGCCGAACATCGCCTCCATCGGGAAGCGATCGAACAGGCCGTCCCGGATCATCTCGCGCGCGCCGCCGCCGCCTTCCTCGGCCGGCTGGAACACGAGGTAGACGGTGCCGTCGAAGTGGCGGTGCTTCGCGAGGTGCTTGGCCGCGGCCAGCAGCATCGCGGTGTGGCCGTCGTGGCCGCAGGCGTGCATCTTGCCGGGGTGACGGCTCGCGTGGGCGAACTGGTTGCGCTCGGTGATCGGCAGCGCATCGATGTCGGCGCGCAGGCCCACGGCGCGCGGCGAACTGCCGTTCTTCACGATGCCGACCACGCCGGTGGTGCCGAGGCCGCGGTGCACCGGAATGCCCCAGCCTTCGAGCGTCGCGGCGATCACGTCGGCGGTGCGCCGCTCCTCGAAGCACAGCTCCGGGTGGGCGTGCAGGTCACGGCGGATTGCGGCGACCGCCGCGCTGTCGGCGAGGATGGATTCGATCAACTGCATCGTGGCCCTCGGCGTCCTCGACTGGGGCCGACGATCTTACCCGCGGGGCGCCGCGCCGCCCGGCCGCGCGTCAGTGGATGAACTGGCCGTCGCGCGAGACCAGCGACAGATCGACGAAGTGCGATCCTTCGTGGTTGCCCGGGCCGTAGCTGACCCTGACGCCGCCGAGCTCGAAGGAGGGCGTGCTTTCCAGCGTGCGCATCAGGCCGGCGCGCGTCAGGTCCTTGCCGGTTGCGCGCAGCGCCAGAACCAGCGCCTTGGCGGTCATGAAGCCCTCCAGGCCGCCGTAGCTCAGCTCGTGCTTGCCGCCGGCCTCGCGGACGGCTTCCTGGTACTCGCGCGCGATCTCGTGCTTGCGCTGCCAGGGGCTGGGCACGACTTGCGCGAACACCATGCCCTGGGCCAGCGGTCCCAGGCCCTTGGCGATCTGGAAGGAGCCCGAGTTGACGCCCATGAAGGTGGTCTTCAGCCCGGCTGCCTTGGCCTTGGCGAGCAGCTTCATGTAGAGCCCGGCCGAGCCGTGGTTGAAGTAGAGGTCGGGCTTGGCCTTGCCGATCGCGGCGACGAGCTGATCGATCGCCGCATCGGGCATGTCGTTCTTGAACGGCTGCGTCAGCACGACCTGCAGGCCGAGTTCCTTGGCGATGATCTCGACGTTCTTGACGTGCTCACGGCCGCCGTCGCTGTCGGCATGCAGGAAGCCGACGGTCTTCAGGCCGATCGCGCGGCCCCATTCCATCAGCGCGCGGAACTCGTCGCGGTGCTCGGCGCGCACCGGAAAGACCATCGGCTGGTGCGGCCGGCGCAGGATCGGCGGACCGGCCATCGGGCCGAAGAAGGGCACCTTGGTTTCGGCGGCGACCTTGAGCACGGCCGTCGACGGCCCGCCCTCGACGCTGCCGAACAGCAAGAACACGCCCTCGTCGACCAGCTTGCGAGCGTTGGCGTCGGCGGTCTTGGAGCTGTTGTCGTCGTCGAGCGTGCGCACCACCAGCTTGCGGCCGTGCACGCCACCGGCGGCGTTGACGGTGTCGATGTAGAGGCTCATGCCGGCGCGTGCGGCGACGCCGTAGTCGTTCTTGCCGCCCTGCAGCGTGACGCTCTGGCCGATCACGATCTCGCGGTCCGTCACGCCGGGCTCGGCGGCCATCACCGCCCCCGCTGCGCAGCCGGCCAGCGCCAGTGCCCAAGCCTGCCGCCATAGATTTGCCATTCGTGTTACTCCTGGGTCTGTCCCAACGTCTCAGCCCACCCTGTCTCTCGGCCGCGACGTTTTGCAACGCGCCGAGAAGGTCTGTGCGTGAATTTTCAATAACTTACTATGCAACTGCAATGTAATTTGTGAACAATTGCCTACAAGTGTTCCGGCAGTGGATGGTCGGGTTTTCGCTAATCGTGGGCGTCGTTGGGGAATCAGATGACTGTTGCGAACAGCCGCACGCGGGCGGACCTGCCGACCCTGCTGCTGCACTGGGGCTTGGTGATCAGTCTGCTGGTCAGCGTCTCGACCGGCTGGCGCATCGCCAGCCTGACCGACAGCAGCGCGCTGATGCGCTGGGTCGATGTGCTGATGCTGCAAGGCAACGTGATGCGCTGGCACTTCTTCAGTGCTGCACTGCTGGTCGCGCTGGTGATCGGCTATGTCGTGTTCCTGTGGCGCATGGCGCTGCTCGGGCGGCTCGCGCTGCGTTGGAGCAGCCTGCGCAGCCCGGACCACCAGACGCGCTGGCAGGCGATCAACAAGCTGATCTACTGGGTGGCTCTTGTGCTGCTGGCAGGTGCGGCCGTCACCGGCGTGCAGCTGTACTTCATGCCCGGGCTGCTGCCGAGCGAGTCGCTGGTGGTGGTGCACAAGTGGCTGTCCTGGGGCTTCGTGGCCTACGTGGCGCTGCACGTCGTCGGCCAGCTGATGCTCGGCGGTGTGCGCCAGTTGCTGAAGATCGTCACGCCGCGCCTGGCCTACGGCCTGGGCGCCGGCATCGCGTTGACGGCCGGGCTGGCCGGCGCCGCCGTCGCCTACCTGGCCGACACGCGCAGCGTGCAGACGCTGACGCTGGCGCGCGTCGACGCGGCGCCGGTGCTCGACGGCGAGGCCGACGATGCCGTCTGGCAGACCGCCCATGAGGCCGTCGTGCGGACCCACCGCGGCTTCGGGCTCGAGGGCGGCGAGGTCGACGTCGGCGTGCGTGCGGCGCACGACGGCGAGTACGCCTACTTCGTGTTCCGCTGGGCCGACGCGACGCGCAGCCAGAAGCACATCCCGCTGATGAAGACCGAGCAGGGCTGGAAGCTGCTGCACACGAATTACTACAACAACGACGAGAACGAGTTCTACGAGGACAAGTTCGCGGTGATGCTGGCGCGCTCGCCGGTGGCCGCCGGCAACACCGTGCGCCTCGGCCCGAAACCGCTGGCCGACAAGCCCGGCCCGAGCAACGGCCTCGGCCTGCATGCGGCCACCGACGGCAGCCTGGCCGACGTCTGGCACTGGAAGAGCGTGCGCAGCGGCGCGATCGAGCAGTTCGACGACAACTACTTCGGCGCGCCGATGGAAGCCAAGCCGGGCCGCTACACCGGCGGCTACGCGCAGGACCCGAAGACCGGTGGCGGCTTCGAGCAGAACTTCGACAAGATCAAGGACAGCAACCTCGTCACGCTGAAGTGGCTGCCGAAGAACCTCGCCGCGCAGCAGGCGCGCATGGGGCCGTTCAACCCGGACCCCAAGGTGAGCGAGCAGGGCCAGTACGCGATGCACACCAGCGAGGTGCAGCCCTACAGCGCGGCGCTCGACGCCAAGATCCCCGTCGGCACGGTGCTGCCGTCGATCGTCTACAGCCGCCCCTTCACAGGCGACCGCGGCGATGTGCAGGTCAAGGCGGTCTGGCGCGACGGCGTCTGGACGTTGGAGGCGCGCCGCAAGCTCGACACCGGCTCGCAGTACGACCAGCCGATCGAGGACGGCATCTACCTGTGGGTGGCCGTGTTCGACCACAACCAGGTGCGCCACACCCGCCACATGCAGCCGCTGAAGCTGGCGCTGCAGCGCTGAGCGCCAGGCCCGACCGACGAGAGCATCATGTCCCTGATCCACATCGCCCAATGGCCGCAGCCGGTGCAGGCCGGCCGGCAGCGCATCCTCGAGGCGGCGCTCGATGCCGGCGTGCCTTTCCCGCATGGCTGTGGTTCGGGCGAGTGCGGCAGCTGCAAATGCGAGCTGCTCGGTGGCGAGGTGCGCTGCGACCGCTACAGCCCCGATGCGCTCAGCGACGAGGAGCGCGAGCGCGGGCTGATCCTGGCCTGCCGCTCGCGGCCTCAGGGCGACGTGCGCATCCGCTGGCTGTCGGACGCGGCACCGCTGCCGATGGTCAAGGTCGATGCGGTCGTTGCGAGCATCAAGCCGGCCGGCCAGGACGTGGTCGTGCTGACGCTGCAACTGCCCGAGCGTGCCGGCTTCCACTTCCGTCCGGGCCAGTTCGCCAAGCTGCGTTTCGGCAAGCTGCCCTCGCGCAGTTACTCGATGGCCAACCAGCCCGGGGAGGGCAAGGTGGTCTTCCACATCCGCGTCCTGCCCGGCGGCGTTGTCAGCCAGCATGTCGCGGGTGGGTTGCTGCCGGGCGACCGCGTCGAGGTCCGCGGCCCGTTCGGCGACGCCTACTGGCAGCACGGCACGCGACCGGCCTCGCTGCTGCTGCTGGCCGGCGGCACCGGGCTGGCGCCGGTCCTGTCGGTGCTCGACGCTGCGCTCGCCGAGGGCACGCCGTCCGAGCAGATCCATCTGTACCACGGCGTGCGCACGCCCGACGACCTGTACGCCGGCGATCTGTTGAACTGGCGCTCGCGGCAGGAGGGCTTTCGCTTCGTGCCGGTGTACA
>Ga0209968_1000053_pt1 | contig 20477 bp, 19 predicted proteins | sample InoplaM2AM_FD_187579 | JGI IMG/M metagenome (GOLD analysis project Ga0209968, IMG submission 187579) | Arabidopsis thaliana rhizosphere microbial communities from the Joint Genome Institute, USA, that affect carbon cycling - Inoculated... | ecosystem: Host-associated > Plants > Roots >... | reverse complement strand
AGAAAAAGATGTCATTAAGACTATGACAACCAATATAGCAAATGAGTTCACCGACCGGATAATAGTAGATTGATTATATCAAGCAATGTGGCATATTTTAATGCAGGAGTGAAATTTGGGATGGAATGTACTTGATACCATTTTAGATACATCAGTTTGTATCACAGGAGCGCAGTCTTTTTTTTTGATGATGTTCCATTTTAACCAATGAATATAATCGGAAACTGGTAGAAGACTGAAGATCTTTCGTTTATGAACAAGAAACACTGCCTTATACCAGGTAATGAATTTGTCTGAAAATCTCATGAGCAACTTGGGTTAAATATGTATACTGCTACAATAATTTCTATTCAGTATTCAACTAGGAAAAAATGGAATATCTAATTCTATCTGAAAACTAAAGTTCTAATATTCTGGTCTTGCGTCGCTGCCAGATACTGATGTTTATTGTGATATGGCCTCTGTAGGGCCAAGTTCATAAATTCTATGTCCACTATATCCACCTATTGGCCTTACAATTCCCTTAGATTCAAGAGAACGTAGAAATGAATTTGCTACAGAAATCTTTACGCCCATTGACCTTGCTAAAGCATGAGATGTAATGGGTTTCATACTTTTTATAGTCTTTAATCCTTGAGGTTCTTCTATGACTATTGACGATTTTTGCTTTTTAATTGGACCCTTCTTTTCTTTCTCATCAGCATCTGGAGAGTCCTTGGATGTCTTTTCCTGACTTCCTATTGATTTTTTCTTGGCTCCTCCCATAGTAACACCAATATCGGCCCAATTTATAATTCTATGGAATAAGTATAACCAGTTTTCATGCCATAGAGGCATCTTCCATCAAATCATCAGGAATTTTGAAATTAGGATAAATAAAATATTTTAAAACATCCTCCAATAACAAATAATGTTGGATTTTTCTAGTATCGTTGAAATTTTGGAAGAAATGGAAAAGACAAAAAGTAGACTAGAACTTACTGACTATTTAGTTACACTTTTCAAAAATAATTCATCCGATCTCATCGATAAAATAATCTATCTTATTCAGGGGAAAATCAGACCAGATTACGAAGGGATTGAAATGGGAATAGCGGAAAAAATGATTATTCGTATGATTTCACAAATATCAAATATTTCAGTAGACAAGGTATATCAAAAATATAATAAAATAGGAGATCTGGGAAGCGTTGCAGAAGAGATAATGAAGAATAAAGTCCAGACGACACTTTTTAATGAAAAGGTTACTATAGAACGGATCTATCTAATTTTCGATAAAATATCCAAGATAACTGGCAAAGGCTCACAGGAAATAAAATTGAGATTGTTTACAAGTCTTTTTAATGATGCTTCTCCTAAAGAATGCAAGTATATTATTAGATTCGCGCTTGGAACATTAAGACTTGGAATAGCCGATATTACCATTATGGATGCCCTGGCACTAGCTTATACATCTGATAAAAAAAATAGGAAAATTTTAGAAAATGCCTATAATGTCTCAAGTGATTTGGGAAGAGTTTCAAAGATATTGGCAAATGATGGAATAAAGGCTGTTACTGCAATTAAGATAGAATTATTTATACCGATAAGACCAATGCTTGCAGAAAGAGTTCAAACTACTAAAGAGGCCCTGGAAAAGGTCTCTGGAAGAGGAGCTGTTGAATTCAAACTCGATGGCGAAAGAGTACAAATTCATAGAAAGGATAAGAAGGTTCAAATATTTTCAAGGAGCTTGGAAAACATAAGCCACTATTATCCCGATGTAGCAGAGGCCTCTAAAACTATTGGCTTGAAAAACTTTATTATTGAGGCCGAAGTGGTTGCAATCAATAAGTATACTGAAGAGTATCTTCCTTTTCAAGAGCTTATGCACAGGCGGCGCAAATATGATATAGCCAAGAATGTAGAACAATACCCCGTTTCTGTTAATGTGTTTGATATTCTCTGGGCTACGGCCAAGGATAAAACCAATCTTCCCTATCAAGACCGGAGGAAGCTATTGAAAGACGTCATTACTAAATCAGTAGATCAGAAAATAACTCTCATACCACAGAAGATTGTAACTAATACAGAGGAGCTTGAAAAATTTATGGCTAAATCTATAGAACACGGCTGTGAGGGTTTGGTGGTAAAACAGACTAGCAGTCCTTATAGAGCTGGGGCAAGAGGCTTCGCCTGGATAAAAATCAAAAGAGAATATAGAAGTGAATTAGTCGATAGTCTGGACCTGGTTGTAGTTGGCGGAGCATATGGTAAGGGTAGAAGGGTTGGGAAATATGGTGCTCTATTGCTCGCAATATACGATAAGAAAGAGAACGTTTTCAAAAGCGTATGTAAGGTAGGGAGTGGTTTTACAGATGAAGTCTTAGAAGAATTATTTAGGGAATTGGGAAAACACATAATACCTAAGAGGCATCCGCACGTTTACTCGAATCTTGAGATGGATACTTGGTTCACACCGACAGTAGTAATAGAAATAATTGCCTCGGAAATAACATTAAGTCCCGAATATGATGCGGGCATGGATTCGATTAGGAAAGGTTTTGGATTGTCATTAAGATTTCCGAAATTTACCAAAAAAATACGGCTTGACAAAAGTCCGCAAGATATAACAGACGAATCTGAACTAATCCAAATGTACAAAAAGCAAAGGAACATAAAACTAAAGTGAAAGTTTAATCCTAAAGTTCTTGGATTTAACAGCTTGCTGGTTTTGCATTAACGACTAGTTTGAAATTATTTAAAATATCTTTGCATCTATTTCTGATAGTAACTTCAGTAACACCAGCAAAATTGGATACGTCAATCTGAAGCAGGTTTACTCCCAAAAGTACTGATGCAAGGTAAATATATGCGGCGGCCAATCCATTGGGTGCTTTTCCATCGGAAAAGAAATTATTGTTTGTTTTTTGAGCAATTTCCAATGCCAGTCTCTCAATTTTTGTATCTATTTTTGCGATATTAGCAAGTTTCGAAATATAGTTGTCTATTGCAAAGGACGAAGGACTCGATGGTGACATTGAGAATGAAGATGACATGGCCTTCGATTTACCCTCCGACTCCAAATGTGAGTTTTCTGAATTGCTCGTTATTGAATGAGAATTTTCTTTAATTTTCATTTCGTCTATCTTGTTCATTTCCATAACCATAGACCTGTAATATCTTGAAGCCAATTTTACACTAGACTTGTCAAATTCTGATATGCCTGCTGCCTGAACAATTTCTTCTATAGATCTAACAACACCACATCTCTTGCAAGCCAAATAGATAGTGGCTGATGCTATACATGTTATAGACTTTCCCTTGGCCTTACTATTATTTTCAAAATTACGATAAATCATAGAGGCGGTCTCATTAATTGTTTTTCTAAGACAGAGAACAGAGCACACCTCATTGATCTTTGAGAGTACATTCGATAATCTTCTTTCTTTTGAGGAATTAACTCTCAATCTACTGTGCCATCTTCTAGATCTATTCATGAGTTCAACATTTTGGTAGTCTATAGCCCGCCCGCTATAGTCTCTCGAGGTATTTCCTATTTCGGTCCTTAAACCGAAATCATGGAGTGATAAACTAGTCGAGCCACTAGCTCTAGTGCTCTTATTTCTTTCTTCAAAATCAGTGGAGTTATTTTCTGGACCATAATAGTCTACCTGTTCCATAACAACGCAACCACATTTGTTGCACACATATTCACCCTTACCATAATCAAGAATAATTTTCGATTGACACTCGGGACACTGAGAACAATATTCAACAGACGTCATGTCCTTCTCCTTCTTTTCATTCTGCCTCTTTTTCTTGATGAATTATATTGTTGATTGTGAGCGTCCGATGTGAATACTTTTCCACCAACAGAATACTTTGAATTAACTGTAGTGATTACAGATGCATAGGGTGATTTGACAGATCCTATTAATTCAATAATTTTTCCAATTTTAGTACCTTTATCATCCATCAGCGCCTGACCAATCAATTTATGACTAACTTGTTCATCAACTTTGACTATCAGTCTTCCACTCTTGGCCAAGTGGAGAATTTCACCTATTTTTTCCAATGTGTAATAAAACCTAACACACACTCATTATCATTTTAATCTGTCAATAAAAGTTAGTTTCAAGATAAATAAATTATCATTGGTGATTGGGATTGCAGTAGGAAGATTTGTTGAAAATGCAAACTTGAAAATGCAGGAACCTTCAATGCTTCTGTTGTCTTATCTCAATCATCATTTTTGCAATTTGATTAATTATGGCCGATTTCTTCTCTTTTTTTGAAATCATAATATATCCTGATTTTACAAAAGCTCTTCTTGGGTACCGAGCTTGATTATTAGTCTCTTCTTCCGAGAAGTCCAATTCCAGAGTTTTTGATGCAGCAATAAGCTCCTGCATTGTAGGATCATATACAGACATATTTTTGCCTACTTTTCGACCCTTTTTTCGTGACAAATTCTTGTTAAAATAATCTAACCATATTATCTGATGATCGTAATCTTTCATAATGGCCAGTATGATTTTTCACATAAATAATCATTTTGACAATATTGGCTATACAGGGACAATAGACATCACCATTATGGGCACTTGTCGGCAATAGATAGATAAATTCTTGGCCTATTCGTGTTATAACATTCAATTATTTTATATAACCAGAATTCATTACCAAAAATGTCCCGCGGTAGCTCAGCCTGGTAGAGCTTTCGGCTGTAGTAGTCGGCAAATATTGCTAAACTCGTGAAACAGCCTATCAGGCTAACATTTGCAGCGACCGAAGAGTCGCAGGCTCAAACAGATTAGTTTTGATGCTCTTCTGGAGTAAATCCTGCCCGCGGGATACACTCTATTAGGATATTTGTGCACATGACGCAAAAATGGGATTGTGACAGCGAACTTATTTCTTTATGTTATTGTTAAATTACCCAACAATTGAATAATGTATGTTGAATAACTCTGGACATCTTGAACCACACATAAAAGAATCCAATCATATCAGAGACTTTGTATTTGGATTTGGTGATGGAATAAACACCTCACTTGGTATCGTTGCTGGCGTCGGAGGAGCAAACAGTTCGGCTGACTTTATAATATTAGCGTCTCTCGTCGGGATGTTCACAGGTGCAAAGGCAATGGCAGTACAAAATTATCTGGCCGTAAAATCCCAAAGAGAAATTTTAGAATCGGAAATAAAAAGAGAGGAATTTGAGATTGAAACATATCCTGAAAAAGAACGATTGGAAATTGAAGAAATTTATCGCGCAAAAGAGTTTGATGAAGATTTGGTAAAGCAAGTCACAGATAAAATTACTTCAAATAAGAAAGTTTGGCTCAAAACAATGTTAACTGAAGAATTAGAATTAAACTTAGATATTGTCGGAAACCCCATCAAAGGAGCTTTTATCATGTTTGTTTCTTTCATAATAGGTGGAGTTTTACCGATATTACCATATCTGTTATCTAGAAGTGGTTTTATTCCTATTCAATTTTCATTATGGATAGCTATTGCAATTAGTCTCACTTCCTCTTTTCTAATAGGTGCAAAAAAGGCAAAGCTGGCAAAGAAAAATTGGGTCAAAGGAGGAATAGAAATGTCTGGTTTAGGAACTGGTATAGCCTTATTAGGATACGGAATTGGTGCGGAATTGTACAACGCAAATTTACTAAAGTATTAGCTCCGAAAGACTGATGGATTTGTCTAGAAATAAGTTCAAAGTTTGTGTTACACTGGCAGCAGATTCTGTAGACAAATTACCATCTTTATTTTCAAAGGCCACCAAGAAAGAAGCTAATTATGTTGAAATCAGATTTGATCATATGATATACAAAGATATTGACAGTGCCTTAGTGATTTCCAATGAAATAAAAAATAGAGCAATTTTTACATTAAGATCGAAAAAAGAGGGTGGATTTTTCGATGGAACTCCCAAAGAACAAGTGTCCCTACTAATGAAAATGGCCAGAGCCAAGCCAATGTTACTTGACATAGAATTCTCAATTCTAAAAAAAGACAGCGAGTTTAGAAGATTCTTAAAATATAACAAAGTCCCAATACTTGTATCATCTCATGATTTTAGAAAAACTCCAGACGCAGCGTCGCTTTTAGAAAAATTTAGAGACATGAGAAAATATAGTAATTATGTCAAATTGGTTACTACTGCGAAATCCATTAAGGACAATCTTAATATTCTTTCACTATACGACAATAATATTGATACAAATCTAATCGCGTTTGCAATGGGAGATCTCGGGGTTTTATCGAGACTAATTTGTACATTATATGGAGGTGCGCCTTTTACCTATGCTTCTCTGGATAATCCAATGGCTCCAGGCCAACTTGACATTGACCTAATGAAAAAAATATACGATGGAGTTGGAAACAAACTGAAAAATAAATGAGCCTTGATTTTAGAACGTATTGTATAATCGGTGATCCTATAGACCACTCATTATCCCCTGCAATTCATAATGCTGCGTTTAGTTCTCTTGGGCTAAATTGCAGTTACATCGCCTTCAGGGTACAAGAGGGACAATTAAAAAATTCTCTCGATTCCCTACGTGCCATAAATATTGGTGGATTCAATGTGACCATGCCGCATAAGGTTAGGGTTTTAGAATATGTTGACCAGTATGATAAAACTGTAGAGTTGGTAGGAGCGGCAAATACCATTAATAATGAAGACGGGAAATTTTGTGCATATAACACGGACGTATTAGGATTCATTAAGCCGTTACGTCAACGGGGGATCGACTTTAATGGTTTTGAGGTAACTATCTTGGGAGCAGGAGGGGCAGCGAGAGCGGTAGCTGTTGCATTGGCAAGTGAAAAAGGGATTGCAAACATCAATATTTTCAATAGGAACAATGATCGATCTAAAGAATTGGCTAACTTGTTAAAAAAATTGGGATTAAAGGCATCTATTGTTTCCTCGGATAATATTCAGAATATTGCTTCAAAATCCAATCTTATTATAAATACGACTCCACTTGGTATGAAGGATGAACAGAGTTTGATAAAGTCCAGCAGCATAAGAAAGGATTCAATTGTATATGACATTGTGTATAAGCCTATTAATACAAACTTATTAGAAAATGCAAGGACGGCTGGTGCCAAAGTGGTTTACGGTTATGAAATGTTGCTAGAACAGGCCGTTGCATCATTCAAGATATGGTTTCAACGTGATCCACCCATTGAACCTATGAAAAAAGTGCTATTAGGAAAATTTGGTGAGCCTGCATGACCGCAAAGGTAACGTCAATAGTTCATGGTGCTGTGTCAATTGTAAATGCCATTGCAACAGGTTTTGGCTCTGCAATGGGGATTTCCCTTACGGTAAAAGTTGAAATAGATTCAAAGAAAGGATCCGGGATAATCTTTCAAAAGGGAGGAGGTAGTGCCATGATAAAAAAAATAATTTATGACATTATCCCATCAAAATATCTAAACAATAATCAATTATTAATTAATATAAATTCCGAGATACCATCAGGCATGGGTTTGAAGAGTTCAAGTGCAGTATCAAATGCCGTTGCTCTTGCATGTAAATCACTTCTGAATAAGGATATGGATGACGAAAATATTCTGAATACTGCCATTAATGCATCGTTTTATGCCAAAACGACAATAACCGGTGCATATGACGATTCTACTGCGTGTTATTATGGTGGCTTCGTTACTACAGATAACTATAAGCGAAAAATATGTAAAAGAGAAAATTCACCCACGGATATATGTGCAGTAATTTATCTGCCAAATAATAAAAAAAGAGGAGATATTAGTAGACTTAGAGTACTCTCAGATATTTATCTGGAGGCGTTTCACTTGGCTAACTCAGGACAGTATTGGAAGGCCATGACGTTAAACGGGGTCTTAACATCATGCTTACTATCAAATAGTTACAATATCACGAGAACTTGTTTAGAGAACGGTGCCCTGGCAGCCAGCATATCTGGGAACGGTCCTGCGATTGCAGCGATAGTGCATGTAGATCAGGCGCAAAAAATAAGATCAATATTATCTGATTTTGATGGCAGGGTCATTGTTTCGAATTCAAACAACCAGAAGGCATCTATTGTGAGAGAGATTGGTTAGCATAATTGTTTCCAAATCTGTACTAAATGGTTCCGTTAGGTGCCCTCCCAGTAAGAGCTATACTCACAGAGCAGTATTCATTTCTTCTTTAGCTGATGGAAGGTCTCACATAATTAATCCTCTTATTTCAAGGGACACGGTTGCAACAATCGAAGCATGTCGAGCATTTGGAGTAAAAATAAGTATAGCCGATCATGAACTAATTATTTCTGGAAAAAATGCTTTAAAAATTCCCAATAATGTTATCAATGTAGAGAATTCTGGAACAACTATGCGTTTTGTTACGACGATCTCGACTTTGCTCGACGACGGATATGTTGTAATCACAGGAGATGAGAGTATTAGAAAGCGACCCATGCAACCATTATTGCAGTCTCTTAGGCAGCTTGGCATTAATTGCTTCTCTGCTAGAAAAAATGATAGAGCTCCTATAATTGTACAAGGTGGAGGAATTAAAGGAAAAGATGTTACTATTGATGGGTCTATATCAAGCCAATTTATTTCAGCAATGCTTATTTCCGGAGTTTGTGCTAAATCAGAAATATCCTTGAGAGTAACTGGAAAACAGGTATCAAAATCATACATAGAATCAACAATTAATGTTATGTCTAAATTTGGGGGGAAAATAAAATATTCCAAAGATTATAAAAACTATCACATCTTTAACAATAGATATATAGCTACTACATTTACTATTCCTGGAGATTTTTCTACAGCTGCATTGTTGCTAGCCGCAGGCACACTCGTTGGGAACAATATAAAAATTAGTAACCTTGATTTTTCGTTACCACAAGGTGATTCAACAATTCTTGAGATCCTAAAGAAAATAGGTTCAAAAATTGTGATCGACAAGAAAAATGGTACCGTGAACGTTTATGGAGCCGAAGATCTTGATGGAGGTGAATTTGATCTATCAGATACACCGGATTTGCTTCCTGTTGTGGCCATTTTATCTTTGAAATCAAGGAATCCTGTAAGGATTTATGGAGTTTCGCACACACGTTACAAGGAAACAGATAGATTGAGAATAATTGAATCAGAATTAAGAAAACTCGGAGCTAAAACGCAAGTATTGACTGATGAAATAAGGTTAGACTCACCGAAAAAACTCAAGAGCGCTCGACTGGATTCACACAATGATCACAGGCTATTTATGAGTTTCACAATAGCGGCAATGATGACAGAAAAATCTATTGTAGAAGGTGTGGAATCAGTTGATGTTTCTTACCCCTCATATATACAAGACATGAAAACGCTTGGAGCAAAATTCAGTTAGTTTTGTTCTTAATTCATCCTCTCTGAAGAGTTTTTTAACTGATATGACAAAATAAGATAAAGACAATATATATGATACACGAGTGGATTCAATATCTATAAAATGACTGGTAATACTTTGGGCGAGCATCTCACTTTAACCAGTTTCGGTGAAAGTCATGGAAAATGTATTGGGATGGTACTTGATGGCTGCCCTTCTGGACTTCCACTGTCCGAATCAGATCTGCAGAGTGAATTAGATAAACGAAAGCCTGGACAATCAATAATTACAACGCAGAGAAAAGAAGAAGACAAAGTAGAGATATTATCAGGAATATTTAATGGATATACCACTTCGGCTCCTATTTGCGCAATAGTATGGAATAAAGATTCGGACTCAAGACCGTATGATGTTTTAAAAAATAGTCCCCGTCCAGGTCATGCAGACTATCCGGCATTCATAAAGTATGGTGGTTATGCTGACTATAGAGGAAGTGGTAGATTTTCTGGAAGATTAACAGCAACAATGGTAATGGGTGGAGCGATAGCACAAAAGCTCCTAAAGTACTCTCTGGGAATAGAAACGATTGCCTATACCACACAGATAGGTAAAATTAATTGTAATTCTCCACAATATGAACAGGCGAAACAAAATAGGTACTCGAATGATGTTCGGTGTCCCGTTCCTGAAATTGCACAAAAAATGAAAGACATTATTCTTGATGCAAAGAAAAACGGAGATTCTCTGGGAGGGATTGTTGAATCTATATCCACAGGATTGCCGGTTGGTTTGGGAGAACCTATTTTCTCCTCAATGGAATCAGATCTCAGCAAAGCAATATTCAGCATTCCATCGGTAAAGGCCATAGAATTTGGTTCAGGATTTTCGGGAGCAACGCTAAAAGGTTCTGAGAATAACGATGAATATGTCCTATCAGACGACAATAGGATAATAACCAAGACTAACAATTCTGGCGGAATTTTGGGTGGATTAACTAATGGAATGCCCCTCGTAATTAGGATAGGATTTAAACCGGCTTCATCCATTGCAAAAAAACAAAAAACAGTGAATTTAATTACAAATTCAGAATGTGACATTATTGTTCCTGGAAGACATGATCCCTGCGTTGTCCCCCGAGCGATACCCGTGGTTGAATCATTAGTTTCGCTCGTTTTGGCCGACCACGCGCTTAGATGGAGACTCATACCACCCGTATTAAGTGATCAAAAATAATGAGCGACAAAAAAGAACACCAACTTGAAAAACTTCGTGAGGACATGCGACTAGTAACAGCAGATATAATAAAACTTGTACAAAAAAGAATGAGCATAGCAGGTGAAATTGGAAATATCAAAAATAATCTAATGATGAAAATAGAGGATATTACTGTTGAACAGGATATAGCAAGGTATGTAAACGATTTGGGAACACAAGTAGGCTTGAAAACAGAATTTATTGGCAGATTATTAAATTTGTTATTTTTGGAATCAATAAGAATTCAAAAGTCAAAACACTCAAACAAGGAGCCAAAGATAGATCATATGGTCATGTTTTTAAAGGCAAAACAACTAGAATCAGAAGGAAAAAAAATAATTCATTTAGAAGTAGGAGAGCCCGATTATTTGCCTCCTGTCAGCGTGAAGAATGAATTATCGAAGACCTTTGAAAAAAAGCGTGTTCACTATACTCAGACCACTGGAGTTCCAATACTAAGAAAGTCAATAGCAAAGAAAAGATCAGTACAGGAAGAGAACGTAATAGTTACTCCTGGAGCTAGGTTTGCAGTTTTTAGTGCAATGGTATCTACACTTTCAGTCGGCGATGAAGTAATTATTTCTGAACCTGCATGGCCTGCTTATAGAGATTGTGCAAATTTTATTGGCGTAAAAGTCAAAGCAGTCAAGACAAAGGTGCATCAAAATTGGGATTTAGATTTGGATCAATTAGAACAAATGATAACTCCAAATACCAAGATGATAGTTTTAAACTCTCCCAATAATCCAACAGGCAAAATAGTTCGTCAACAACAGATAGATACTGTACTTGCATTAGCTGGCAAAAATGACATATATGTTCTCAGCGATGAGGTGTACTCCATGTACTCCTATGTTCCCTATAAGAGTATCTTAGATTTTGAATATAACAAAAGCATAATGGTATCTTCATTCTCAAAAAGTCATGCTATGACGGGATTTAGGGTCGGATATGCCATAAGCGACAAGGGCACAATAGATAAAATTTCCAAAATTCAAGCCATAGCAATAACAAGTGTAGCAGAACCTATGCAATATGCCGCCGTTGCAGCATTGAATGCTGATGTTACCGAGAATAAGATTCTGATGAAGAAACGTTTAGATTTCATAGGAAAGCAACTGGAAAATCTTCCTTGTGAATACATCAATCCAGATGGGGGCATGTACTATTTTGTCAGGTTTAACAAAAATGTTGATGTCACTAAGACGATTTTCGAACTACTGAATGAGGGGGTTGCTGTAGCTCCTGGAGCTGGTTTTGGGGAAGCATATTCTGATTTCATTAGAATCTCAGCATGTCAACCAATTAAGTCTCTAAATGACGGACTAAAAATAATAAGAAAAATTACGGATTTGCGATAAAATGGATAAATCTGTAGCAATAATAGGTGCAGGCAAAATGGGCCTATGGTTCTGCAACTATTTTTCAAGAAAGAATAACTACAATGTATCACTCTATGATAAGCGAAAGTTCTCTTTAGATATAAATTTAGATTTAAAGGTTAAAGGTCATAGAATAACTGCATGCAAAACACTGGATCAATGTGTTAGAAATGCGGATATTGTAATTATTTGCGTACCAATCAAGACAACAGTTTCGGTCATAAACAAATGCACCAGAATAATGAAAATAGGAGCTTGTATAGTAGAGATAACTTCAGTCAAAACAGATATCTTTAAATCTTTGTTGAAAATTCCAGATTCGTTGACAGCTCTTTCAATTCATCCCATGTTTGGTCCTGGAGCAAAGAACATTCGTGATACAAAAATATTGATGATACCAATTAGAAATGAAATAAGAGAACAAAAATTAGTAAAATCAATGTTTAATGAATCAAAAGTGATTGTTATCAAAGACTCAAAATATCATGACAGATTAATGGCAATAATTCTCGGAATGGTATATTACATAAATTTGTTATTGGCAACGACATTATGCAATGAAAATATTCCATTACTAAAGAAATCCTCGGGAACTACTTTTTATCTTCAAACACTCCTCTTTGAAAGTATATTAACCGACAATTCATCACTGATAGCTTCACTACTTGCAGATAACAAGGAACTACCAACTTATTTGAAAAAATATAATGAAGAATCTACAGAATTATTAAACTTGATTACCAAAGATAAAGGTAATCTTGAAAAAAGAATTAATAGAATAAGGAAAAATTATAGCAACAAGAAAAATATTAATTCATCATATGAAAAAATGTATTCAATCATAACGAAAATGTATGACAATTGAACAAAAATGATATTTTTTCAGATTCTAATATTTAAAACAGACTCTTCAATCATTGATTCTAATTTAATTTTGGAATGATTACTATTATTCTTATTTCTACATAGATTTAGAGTTATTTTTATGATAGAAAAAATTGTTGCGGACTTATACTGTGTAAATAAATCATGCAAAAAGGTAAGATTAAGTCTGGAAACATTTCTGGAATTAAAAGATGAGTGCATAGAAGGATTTCTTTCTTGTGAAAATTGTACCTCAAAATATCCCATAATTCAAGGAGTTCCGATATTAATGGAAAATTTTCACGAGTATGCTCGTCAAAGAATTCTTAGCTTTGGTAAATGGATAGTAAATTGCAAATCGCCTGAAATTAAAGCTTTTCTCAGATCAGAAGGTGTAAAGATTGGCAATCCTACATACAATGATCGCTATGAGGAGAACAATATTTTGTACAAATCTTATTTGAAAGCTCATTATGGTTACCCTTCAGATGATAAATTATTGTCGCTATTGAAGAAAGAAATAAAGCCTGATCACATCTACAAGATGTTGACAAGCAATACCTTAAATTTAAATGGTATTGGATTGGACATTGGTTGTTCGATTGGTTCAAGTACCTTTGAATTGTCAAAAAAGCTATCATATGTATTTGGAATAGATCTTTCATTTTCGTTCATACTGGAAGCTAGAAAAAGAATGCAAAATAGAAAAAGTAGAAACATGGAATTTATTGTAGCAGATGCTACAAATCTCCCTTTTAGATCTAAATTCTTTCAAATCGTAGTTGCACTAAATGTTATTGATAGAATGGATTTCAAAAAGCTAATTTTGTCCATAAATAGTTGCATCAAAAAGTACGGAAAATTGATCCTAGCAGATCCTTATCATTTTGTTGACAATAATGGTAAAGAGGAATTTGATTCCGTCCAAATCAGGAAGAAATTAGAAAAATTTGGATATAAAATAAAAAATAGAGAATCGTATATCCCATGGATACTTAAGATGAATGAGAGGTCTTATCTTTTTTATTTCGTGGATTTTGTAGAAGCAATCAAAAATGCTTAAATATTTAGAAACAAGATCATCAAAAAGAAAATATTATGTTCTTCAAACTCAGAACTATTCATGAATCGCATCCCAATAATATCTCTATGATTTCTTGTTCTTGTTTCTTAATGGATTTGCAATAGAGTCGAGTGTATTTCCAATCAAGAAAAATGCCAGGGCGGTTAATGCAATCATAAGTCCAGGAGGCACAATCCACCACCATATACCTCGTGATGCAGCATCTGCGGTATTTGCTTCATGAAGTAGTTGTCCCCAAGTAGGTAATGATGGATCTCCTAGACCGAGAAAGCTCAATGCAGCTTCGGTAAGAATAGCTGCAGGAACAGCTATTGCTACACTTGCAAATGTCAGTGGTAGTAACTGTGGAATTATGTGTTTGAATATTACCTTTAAATCTGACTGTCCCATTAGTTTAGCTGCTTCAACATACTGAAAATTGCGCATCTGTAAGGCAATGCTTCTAGTTATTTTTGCAGTTCCCATCCAGCTGAAAATTAGTAAAAATCCAATTATTAGAAGGATGTTACTCCCATAAATAATCGAAAGAAGAATAAGGAGCGGCAAGGTTGGCAACGCGTAAAATATATCATTGACTCGCATCATTGTTTCATCAGTTCTCTTTCCTCTATATCCAGCTACTACACCATAAACCAGTCCTATAGCTACTGAAAATAAGGAAACAGTTAATCCTATGAATAATGCTATAGGAGTCCCCCATATGATGCCGACAGCAAGATCTCTTCTCAAGTCATCAGTTCCTATGATACCGAATACTTTACCTCCAAGAATTAACCCAGCATCTTCGACGCTGCTGTAATTATCAAATAAAAAAAATCTTTCTGATATTTGATATACTCCTTTAAGGACATTTGGTTTATCGGTATCTGAAAATATTACCACTTGCGGTTCAAGACCCGATATTGAATAATTAAAGTAGCTTTGGTATTGATTCAAAGCCTCTTCGATATTTTCGTTTGTAGAAAAGATCCTGTCTGAAAAAGTAGTGTTCATGTTACTTGCTGGAGGTAATGATGAATAATAAACAGTAAAAGTATTGTTGTCAGGTCTGCTAATGTCAATTTGCAAAACCGGAGGTATATCACCATATTTAGCAGAGTAAAGAAAGATAATGTCATCAGGAAAGCTATCTGCTTGCATATTGATTTCAAATCTATAGTTATCTACTCTAATCCCTTCTAATGATTCTGAAATAACTTTTGCGTCGCTCTTATCTAACGATACATGCTCAAATTCTTTGGTTCCAAAAAAATTAGTCCAAGAAGGCGCGGCTGTTTTTGGATTATTAATCCAATAATCTGGATTATTCCACATAAAATAGGATTCAATTGGTATGGTTAATGGTGCTACTGCACTCAATAACAATAGAAAACCAATAATTGATATTCCAATAATTCCCCGACGAGATCTTAATAGACCCACCAGTAATTCTTTTTGCAATAAATTAGTTACCTTTCACCCTAGGGTCCAACAGAGTATAAGAAATGTCGGTAATGAATATGGTTACTAAAAAAATTACTGTGGAGATAAAAGTGAGGCCAATTATAATTGGAACGTCAAACTGTCCTATTGCATCATAATAGAGTTTTCCCATGCCCGGCCAATCAAAAACGGCCTCTAGTATAATTGCACCTCCAAAAGAAGACGCCAAAGCTAATCCTACTGCAGTAGCTATTGGTGGTCCAGCATTTCTAAGCGCGTGTAAATATAAAATTTTTCGTCTGGATATTCCCATTGTTCTTTTTGCATGAATAAAATCTTCATTCAAGATATTTATCAAGAAATATCTCACAATATACGCCACCCCACCAAATGAAACAATAATCAATGTAATTAGTGGCAGGGCCATATGATATAGCAAATCAAGAATATAAGTAGGATCAGAAGGCGAAGAAAGAGGTGTTGCCCGAGCTGGGAATATATGTAATGCGAAGGCAAAGATTAAGATCATTAACATTGCTATCCACCATGATGGAAAGCTGTTACTAAATATTGCAGAAATTGAATTGAATTTATCCCACCAGGATCCTTCTTTACCAGCGACATATGTACCAAGAAAGATACCAATAACAAAAGCGCATATAGTCGCTGTAGTAAACAACAAGAGAGTTTTTGGAACTTTTTCGAATATTATATCCTTTACATTAGATGACCCATAATCTGTTGTGAAAAAATGAGATTTTCCTAAATCAAAGGTCATTACACTAATAACTCTGGAAATCAATATTGAGGGATTCAATGAATCTTGATCCAATCCAGAGGCTTTCTCTCTAAACTGGATTTGATTATTTATGTAAGATGATCTTTCATCTGAATTTTCAAATTTAAGTGTTCCTTGACTTACTTCTTCGATCACTTGATTTCGTATAGCCTCCTTCTGTTGTTTATCGAAAGTTGAATCTACTAGAATTACGGTTATAAAGAGAACTGCGAACAATACCAAAAACATATTAAATGAACGAAATAGTAAGGTTCTTCCTAGACCCAATTGCTTTTACTTTATTAGGTTATCAATATATCTTAATAAATGGATCATCTTCAATCATTTTATCTTGTAAATACTACTGGCAGATCTACTTTTTCCAATTGCAAACAAATTCTGTTTGGTTTATTAGGCTAGTTTTTTGATTATCGGGTTTGGCGCAGTTATAAGAATACCACTATAGATATCAGGTCTTAGAGCATAATTGCTCTTGACGAATAATTCAAATTCATTTGGTCCAATAGACATTGCTTTAGTAGAGTTACCATTAATCACAATCATAAAATTCCCTTTATCATCTATCCATCTACCTTCTCCTTGAGTTATGAGATGATTATTCTTATCAAAAATAAAATATGTTAATGTTGCGTTACTGTCATGGTCACCACCAATAGTGACATTACCTGAAATAGATACTGGTAAACCCCTTGTAACTATTTTTGGATATTGAACCTTTTCAAATTTCGCTAGTTTTACAGTTTCATAGTTAGACCAGTATCCTTTTGCAAATGGATAAGAACTATCTCTAAATGCCGTTAGGGATATTACTCTCCCAGTTGGATTATAGTTCTTAATTTCATAGGGTCCATTACCAATTATTGCGTGGTTATGTTCTGTTATCCATTTTATACTTGCATCATATCTCTTTAAAGCCTCATCAACAGTAACTATACCCTTTAATGGGGCAGGTACGAACCGTTCTGTTTTCATTTTTTCTAATTCTTGCCTTATTGCCTGTGCATGACTGGGTATTATCAAAGATAACCATTCAATGTTCTTGACAGTTGCTTCTGATCGTGAGTATGCAAAGTTTCCGTTTTTTACCAATCTCTCTATTGCAGCATTTACTTCCCAGGGAGATGTTGCCCAAACCGAAGCAAAATCAGCAATTTCCTTCTTATCAAAATGCCAATAGTCAACGAATGATATAACATTACTGTCATTTAGAAACTTAAAGCCACGAAGATATTTTAGTGCGACTTCGGCCTGTGCGGCGAACTCCGGGTCATATGTAAGATCATTTGAATTAATCTTGGACGACCACTCATATTGAAAGTAAAGTGGATAAATTAGATCAGCCTTGTTCATAGGCTGACCGTTTTGCCAGTTTGAATATACCATATGAAGGTTAACCTTACTTTTGGATGTATTCTTTCCAACCTCATCCCATCTTTGGTTATATGGATTCCATGTTAGAGCATCATTATCTACGGCGAGTCTCTTTTCTGGTCCCATAGTTGTAACATTTGTCCACTCGTTTCTCAAAGGAATCACTTCACCAGTATATGGATTTCTAGATGTAGGGGCATCAGAGACCAATGAAAAAATATTTGTACAGTAGATATCATTACATCCCCCAACGCTATTCCATGCCCCTTGATAAATTTCCTTGACGCCAACATTTATGGTACTTGCATTTTTTGCTGACCTCGCGTTAATGAGAGACTTACTGGTAGAAATACCTGCACCAAAATCATTTATTAATCCATTAATTGATGAGGATGCCGCATATGGATCAATATTTTGAGTTACAAAAATTCTTACAGATTCCTGTATTCCTAATCTTAACGCCTGCCGTAATAATTCATTTCGTTCCTCTTCAGAGGTAAAATTGGAAAACGCTATACTTTGTGTTAGGCTATTAAGAGATGAATTTTGATAGTTCCAATAGGTTGGATTTGCCCATCCAGGCATTCTACCAAAATATGGTGAGTACATTTGAGCTGCCGTGGAAGGATTGTATCTAACAAATTGAGATGTTCCTCCGAAACCTTCCGTATAAACTTGCCAACTTAACTCCTGTGGGTCTGTGCCGTAAACTACGACGTTTGCCTTATTTAGATCACCGAAGTATCTTTCTACGGTAAAGCCAATATTTTCAAGTTGATTTGCAAGAATTTCACCCATAGATTTTCTTGGTAGATCATCACTTCTTATCATAATTTTAATTGAGAGGGGTGATCCTTTGTACGTCCATTTACCGTCTAGCTTTGTTGCACCATTTGAAATCAATGTTTTCTCGATTATATCCTTTGCGAGATTTGGATTATATTTGAAGTTGTAAGACTCTAGAACTGGAATAAGAGCTTCGTATTCGGGTGAGGAAATTCCAAATGGGTCTATCTGGACGCTTCCATAGCCATTTAGGATTTCATCTACGATAAATTCACGATTTATCAAGTAATTTACTGCGAAGCGAATTTCTTTGAATTGGAAGGGATTTAAAATGTTTGGATTCTTTGCTGGTGCAGGATTCAAAAGGAAGGAGAATGAACCGGCATTTTTTTCATATATCTTTACATTAGTATCATTTGAAATAGATGCTACTGTTTCAAGAGGTATTCTAAACAAGTATGTGTCAAGATTTCCTGCTTTAATATCACGCAGAGCTGTATTTCCGTCCAGATATTGAATGAATCGTATGTTGTCGGTATATGCGCCCTTTTCGCTTGATTCTAGCGCATGCATATTAGTAAGTGATGAAACGGTCACTACCAAAATCAAAAGTAAAAGAAGTAGAATTTTAGATATTTCTGTCAATTGTTTTGTGGTAAAGGTAAGAGATTTATGAATTTTCTCAATTGTGCTACCTAAAAACAAAATAATATAGCCCTATGCTAACTTGTTCTATGGCCTCTACAACGTCAAGATATAAGAATCAACTATCATTATTATTAGAAATTGGAGCAATCTCAGAAGAAATCTATTGTCATTTTATCAATAGAGGTCTAAAGGTTATATCACCTTCGATTGACTTTGGACTCGAATATCTGGGTAAAATTTTACCAGAGATAGTTATCGGTGCTTCTTCTGGTTATGTTAGTAAGATGAGTGTCCCGTATCAAGCCACAAGTTATGTCGCAGCAAGAACAAAGGATAGTGGTAAAGGGGTTTACATTTACAAGATTACTCATAAACCTGGTGGTGGCGTTTTATCTTTAACTGGTGGGAGTAGAAAGTTAGGAGATAGCATATTTGCGTCAACTCACAGAATCTTGATGGGTTCAAAAGCAATGATGATAAGTGCAGACAATCTAGTTGTCAACAAAGAACAAATTTGGAATTGGCAATTTTTTGGAGATGCTGTAAGAGAATTAGCTCCAGAAATTTACGAAGATCTCATAAAGCTTAGAGAAAAAATAGTTACAAATTCAATGTTCCATCAATTTGTTGTAGCCAGATCTGATAAAACATTTCGTAGACTTAAACTGGCTGATCTCTACCTGAAAAACAAAATAAAAATTCTTGATCCCAAAAATGGAATCAGTGTGATCTTTTTGACAAATGAATCAGGCCATGAATACGCATCAAAGTTAATTCCTGAATCAGATTTGGTTGATTATGTTGTAACGGGCAAAAACTTCGATATGCATTCTGCGATGTTACAGGTTAGACGAATATACGACATAGATATGATCTTGAACGACGGGGGACGTGTCATGTCCAATTCAGTGCGAGATTTAGGAATACTGGGAGAAGAAAGAGTTACACTAGAACCATATCCCGGAAATCAATTCATACCCAGTGATGAATCAATTGAACCTGGATCAATACTTGGCGTACAAGGAATAGGAATAGACGGAGAAGAAATCCAAAATGGGATAAGAATTCACTCAACAAGAATTGGAGAGGAGGCAGCTAATGTATATCTGTACCCACTAGATGAAGAATTATGCATAGCCTAAGAGTAATAAAAACTGCTCAGCATCGATTAAGTCAAGAATTAATTTTCTTTTAATAACAAAACCACATCCATTTTAGTTTGGATGCAGTACGTCAGTTATACTAGCGGCCCAGTGTAAAAAAACAAAGTGACTGCATAAGAGTCTCCTTTTTGTTCTTACATTTGTTTGCAACCGGCCTATCCTTTGACATAGTATCACAAAGTTGTATCAGAAAGAAGAAATTTTTCATGTTGATTAAGCATTACTATATTCATTGACAAGTATTATTGATCCTTATTTCCATCTCCAACTATACTATAGAGTTCTTTTATGTTTTTGGGAAACCTTTTTTTTCAGAGCATTGGTCATTTCATCAAAGAGCTTTGCCAAGTCCCAACCGACA
>Ga0209968_1000034_pt1 | contig 25056 bp, 23 predicted proteins | sample InoplaM2AM_FD_187579 | JGI IMG/M metagenome (GOLD analysis project Ga0209968, IMG submission 187579) | Arabidopsis thaliana rhizosphere microbial communities from the Joint Genome Institute, USA, that affect carbon cycling - Inoculated... | ecosystem: Host-associated > Plants > Roots >... | reverse complement strand
TCAGTGCCGCGAGTTCGGCCTTGTCTACCACCCCCTCACGGGTGAGGAGCAGTTTGCCGTTTGCGAAAAAATGTGTGGTGGGATAGGTCTCGAAGGCGTGGGTTTTCTTGATCTCGCGGCATCTGCCGGGGACATGCATCTTAGCTTTGCCGACTTTGATCTCCGGAAACCTGGCGGCGGTATCTTCAAGAATAGGGTCGTAGGTTTTGCAGGGCTCGCAGGTCGCCAGTCCATAGGCCACGACTGCGCCGGAGCTATCCGTAAACTCCTTGTAATTGGCGTCGCTCACATCTTGTACGATTCCAGCCATATATATGATGATAAGAGGACTGAGAGACCGGATTGCTTCCGGTTCTCAGTCCCCCGCTTTGCTTTAATTCAGCTTCGACAGGGCAGCGAGGATGTCTTTGTCCTCGCGCGCCACCTTGATTTCCTGGACCTTCACGTAGGCCACTTTCCCGTTCTTATCGACGATCACGGTCGCGCGCTTTGAGCAGTTCAACGGCTCGAAGTAGAGCCCATACGCCTTAGCGGTCGTTCGGTGCACATCGGAAAGCAGCCGGTGTTTGAGATCCAATGAATCGGCCCATGCCTTATGGGAAAAGAAGCTGTCGCAGCTGACGCCGAAGAGCTCGGCATTCGCATTTTGAAACTGCGGGAAGTCGTCGGTCAGACACTTATTTTCTCCCTGACAGACGGGACTCCAGTCCAGGGGATAAAAACAAAGGACGACGTTCTTTTTGCCTCGATACTCGCTGAGCTTGACGTCCTTTTGGTCTTGGTCCTTCAGATTAAAGTCCGGGGCGGTATCGCCCACCTTGATTTCCGGGGCTACGTCACTCATCACTTCTCCTCCTTCGCAAGGTTAAAGCCGATCTTGGCCATGTTAAGAAACCTTAGATTTTGTACCGTGCGGTTGAAAAGCTTGTCAACGGGCCGGAAGACCTAGGATTTTCTGTAGCTTGTTTACCCCTCGCGGCTAGTTTCTCCCCCTCAACACCCTTGTTTGTGGGACAGGATGTCCCAAAGTCGTGGCCTATGCGGACAGGTTGTCCGGACAGATGGATGCAGGGTAGTTCAAAGCCTTGTAATCGTTCCCTCTTTTCTCGACTTCGAACAGGTCCACTTCTTGAGTAGGCCCCTCGTCGCCATCGAAAAACCTGAGAGTGTGTCCGTGGAACATACCACCAACCGTGACATTCGTTTCGCATGGGGGCTGGGGTGTTGTTGTTTCTCGCTGCTGCTTATTTTGTCGCTAGTGAATACCGTTCAAGGAGCCGAGGAGCATAAGGAATATGACTTTGCGCTGGCGAAGGGGCTGTATCTGTATAACCAGGGCCGTTATAGGGAGGCTGAGCGTTATCTCAAGGAAGCGTTGAGTGTAAAACCTGGCGATCAGACAAGTGGCTACTATCTTGGCCTCACTTCTCTGAGATTACAACGATATAGAGAGGCAGAAGAACAATTCCGGGAGGTCCTCAGGCGGCATCCCGATCACGCGCGTGCCCACATGGGATTGGGTATGGCCCTCTACCATCAAGGTCGCTCTCGGGAGGCCTCAACCGAGTTGACGATCGCCGAACGGACGTTGAAGGATGACCCGCTGCTCTATGACTATGCGGGCCTTGCCGCTGCCGAGCAGCAGTCGTACGAACAGGCGTCCGAGAAATTTCTGCGTGCCGGGAAACTGGACCCGGAGCTGGCGAGTGATGCCCGGTACCAGCGAGGAGCGACGCTTCACTCTCAACGGAAATTCCAACAAGCGACGGCGGAGTTTCGGTCGGCAGTCGAAGGCGGGACTGCCGTAGCGGCGCAACAGGCGCCGCCACCCACGGCTGCCCCATCTCAACTTCCTTCCAAGCGGTGGAGCGCCACTTACGGTCTGAGCCTGCAATACGACTCGAATGTCGTGCTGCTGCCGGGCGGATCGACGCTGCCGAATGGCATCTCGCACAAGGATGACTTCGTCACGGCCCTTGCGGGGAGCTACGAGTATCGTTTCCTCCAGACCGATACGTGGACCATCGGTGCGGGAGGCGGGTTATTTACGAACTTCCACGCGCGTTTGAGCGACTTCAATGTCTTCGATCTCGCTCCGACCTTGTATGTCGAGCGGCGCTTGGGTTCGGCGCAACTGCGCCTCCAGTACACCTTGGACTACGTGACGGTCGGCGGCGACGCCTATCTCTTGTCCAATGCGATACAGCCCACGTTGACGATACCCGAAAGCGAACGCACCTACACACAGGCCTTTTTCCGCTACCAGAACAAGGACTTCAAGTCATTTCGAGATGATGAGTTGGGCGCGCCGGTCAACCAGACACGCGATGCGAATAATTACATGTTGGGGGCAATGCAGTACTGGCGGTTCCCTGACAATCGCGGCTATGTCCGCGGGGGCTATATCTTCGATACCGATCAAACAGGAAGCGAGGATGGGCCGACGACACCGGGGGTTCCCACTAGCGCCGATTGGCAATACATTGGACATCGACTGTCCACCGGGATCGCCTATCAGCCACTAGCCGCGACCACGTTGCAGCTGGCCTTCGATTATTATCGGCAGAACTACAGCAATCCCAACTCCTTCTCTCCGGACGGGACCGTTCGCAAGGACAACATCTATCAGTTGACCGGCACGGTTGTGCGCGACATTCGCTCCTGGCTGTGGCTGGCCCTTCAATACTCCTATACGAGGGATCAATCGAACGTCGACGCATTCAATTACACGAGGAACATCGTTTCATTGACGGTCGGAGGGGCATTCTAGGAGGCACTATGAAGATGCGCGGCTTCATTCTATGGGTGGTGGTTGGCCTTCCAATTGGACAGGGCACCGTGGCCCTTGCTGAGGAGGAACCGGCCGGGATCGTGCTGGCGGTCCAAGGGACCGTGACGATGCAACCGGCGACGATGACGCCTCCCGTGCCGCTTCGTCAATTCGATGAGATCGGCCGGCTGTCGATCCTCGACAGCCAGCCAGGCTCACGGTGCAAGGTGCTCTATGCCGACGACAGTCTGCTCACGCTCGGAGATAACAGCCGTCTGGAAGTGACGGAGCAGTCCTATGAGTCAGGCAGCGATCAGCGCGCCTTCGTCGCCCATTTGGCCCGTGGAACGGTTCGCGCACTCGTCGCCCGACAGTTCGAAGGAGACAACTCGACATTTGAAATCGATGCGGGCACCTCCGCCGTCACGGCCAGAGGCACCTACTTCGTCACCTGGGTGAACGGGAAGCCGCCGTCCGGAAAGCGTCCCACTGACGAAGAGGGGTTGGAAATGGAAGGAGCCAGTGGTGTGGCAAACATCGGACGCAACGGCAATGTGGCCTTCACCTCCGGCGGTGCGACGGTACTGGTTCTTCCAGGCCAATTTTCAATCGCCCTGCCGGGGGCGCCGCCCAGCATGCCGAGCTCAATCCAGACGCACATCGTTCCTGTGGCGTCGGCCATCTCAGGCACAGCGTTGCCGGATACTCCAAAAAAGGAATCACCGCGAGAGGCACTCGCGGCGGCAGGCATTGGAGAAGCGGCCGCTCCGGGGGAACGGCTGACAGCTGCTTCAGTCGTCGCGAAGGCCGGCACGCTGGGAGGGAATGCACCCTCCACAGCTTACATGGTACCGGACTGGCCATTGCCCATTACGCCCGTGACACCGCCGGCCGTGGTCTCGGGTGCGGTGCCTATCGCGGGCAGCTCGACGGTCAATTTGACGATCAGACTGCCATGAAGACGCTGACGCATAAGCTTTAAGCGGGGCGCAATGCGCACTCAACACAATAGGACCTGTCTCCCTTCGGTTTGGACGCTCGTGTTCATCGCGGTGCTCGCAGCATGCGGGTCCGACAGCTCTGACGGTAAAACTGTCGCCGTCAATTTGTCCCTGATCGTCGACGGACGCCAGGCGCAGCATCACCCGCCCATCTCGCGGCTGTTCGCGTGGATCGAACGTTGGTTTCCCGGTACCACACCTGCGTGGGCTCAGTCCGTCACGGAGATTGCCTCAATACAAGTCCAAATCACGGGGCCGGGCATACCCACACCTGCCAGCACGACAGTCCCGGTGTCCGATCCGACCAGCGGGCAAGAGATTCCGGTGAGCATTCAAGCGCCGGTTGGGCCCAACCGGACAATCACGGTGACCGCGTTCAATGCGGCCTCGCCCCCTCTGAAGATCTTCGGGGGAACGCTCCCTGGCGTGAACTTGACCGCTGGGCCGCCGATCGATCTCGAAATCACGCTGGTGCGCCTTTTCACGATCACCGTGCAAAAAGCGGGAGAGGGCAGTGGCACGGTGACTTCGTCTCTGGCCGGCATTAATTGCGGCGCGACGTGTGTAAGCCAGTTTCAAGAAGGCACCACGGTGTCATTAAATGCCGCGGCAGATGCAGGTTCCGTATTCGCAGGGTGGAGCGGAGCCTGCTCCGGTACAGCCGCCTGTTTCGTGAATGACAATGCAACAGTGACGGCACGATTTAATGTCGCAGCCTCCACCAACCGACTGACGGTAACTGTAGGGGGGAGCGGCATCGGCATTGTCACCAGTAATCCTAGTGGGATTTCCTGCCCCGGAACATGCGCCGCCGAGTTCGCCACCGGCACTAACGTGACGCTCACAGCCACACCTACAAGTGAATCGACGTTCAATGGATTTAGCGGTGCGGGCTGTGGCGGCCCAGGCTCGTCGTGTACTGTCGCCATGAATGGCGATCAGAATGTGACGGGGATTTTCACGGCCATTACCCCAGTTCCCATGTCGACTCTCTCAGTGCAGAAGATTGGATCGGGATCCGGGACCGTGACGAGTGCCAATCAGGCTGGCATCAATTGCGGAAGCACCTGCGGCGCGTCCTTTCCAACCAATAGTTTAGTCACATTGACTGCGACCCCAGCAACAGGGTCGACCTTCATCGGCTGGAGCAATGGATGCACTGGGACCGGCTCCTGCGACGTGACCCTGACCAGCGATCAAACTATCGTCGCGCAATTCGATCTTGTGCCTGACCTTGTTACATTGTCGGTGAACACATCCGGACCAGGTGATGGCACCGTCACGAGCGATCAGGGAGGTATCTCGTGCCCCACCGCTTGTACGGCTTCTTTTCCCCGAGGGACGACTGTCGTAACTTTGACTGCCGTGCCGAACGGACCTTCGGTTTTCGCGGGATGGCGTGGGGGCACTTGTGAAGCATTTGGAATTGCGCCCTGCATGATCACCATGGATGATAACCGCACAGCGAATGCCAGGTTCGAAAGATTCGGTCGCTGAGAACTACGTATTTTAAGAACACTGCAGCTCGCGGAATCCGAGCATGCGGCCTCCGGGAGCAGCCGTCCGGTGATTCGCGATCGTGATTCTTTGGCTCAGCAGAGGGAGGTCGACTGATGCGCCAACCTTGGGGGATTGACCGATTCGGATTATTTCGCGGGTTGACTGAACAAGTAATTCCCTGGCCGTTTGATCAGACGTGCCTCTGGGGAAGAACGTCTCCAGTTCGTCGAGGCCGAACTTGGACAGGCCGAGGCTGTAGCACCAGACGACATCAGGTCTGGCTTGATCGTCCTGCGCGATTACCACATGATCCTCGGCCGAGAAGGCTTCAAGGCCGCGATCCTGCCAGTCCGACGGATTGAGATACTGCTGCGTGGCGATGTCGTAGGCCGTCCCCTGCGTCAGCAACGTCAAACCGCGGGCGAGGCGTGCTGCGAAGAGGACGGTATCCGGCATCTCGCGCGGCGGCATGACCGCTGGAGCGACGGCCCCGACCTGGTCATGCTCCCAGGCCAGCTGATCCACCAAGCCGACCGTGTGGGTTGATGGAAGCGGGATGACGACATGGGCGCTCCAGGGGCCGTGACCCACCTGCCAGGAGTCAGGCGACTGTTCCTCGTGAACGATTCTCAGAGGTCCGCCGTACGCCTGGTCATACCACAGGGCCACCTCTTCCGACATTGGGTGAGTGCCGCGATAGCCGAGAAAGTACAAGGGCGGGCGCTTGGCCGAGGGTTTGGGTGCTTTCTTCTTGATGCGCATGGAGAGGGTAGAGGCCCTTCCCGCTTCGCTTACTTAGCTGCTTTCCTGGCTTTACGACGATCTTCAGGATGGAGGAGCCGTTTTCGAATACGCAAATTACCGGGCGTGACCTCGACCAACTCATCCGGCCCGATATATTCCAGAGCAAACTCCAGGGACATCTCCTGCGGCGGAGTCAGGATCAAGGCTTCATCAGATCCTGAGGCGCGCATGTTGGTGAGGTGCTTTTCCTTGCAGACATTCACGTCGAGGTCTTCGTCGCGGCTATTTTCACCCACCACCATGCCCCGGTACACTTCCACGCCAGGCCCGATGAACATGACGCCGCGTTCCTGCGTCATAAAGAGCGCGTACCCCGTGCTCGTGCCGTCTTCGAACGCACAGAGGGAACCGTGCGGCGCAACCAGAAGATCTTGCTCGTTGGCGGTCTCATAAGCTTTGAAGACATGGTGCATGATGACCGTGCCCCGGGTTTTGGCGAGCAGTACGTTTTTGAGACCCATGATGCCCCGGGTGGGAATGTGATACTCGAGATGCATTTCACTCGGGCCGGCATCCGAATGCACGAGTTTCATGTGACGCATTTCGCCCCGGCGCTTCCCAATTTCTTCGATTACCGCCCCCTGGTAGGTTTCCGGCACCTGAATCGTCAGCTCCTCGTAGGGCTCAGTGACTTTGTCGCCGTCACGATGCAGAATGACCTCCGGTTGTGAAACTTGTAGTTCGTATCCTTCTCGTCGCATCTGCTCGATCAACACGCCAAGGTGAAGCTCTCCACGGCCGGCGACCAGGAACCGGTCCGGACTGTCCGTCTCCTGCACCCGCAGTGAGACGTTCGTTTCGAGTTCTTTGAACAACCGCTCGCGCAGGTGCCGTGATGTCAAGAACCGGCCTTCTCGGCCTGCGAAGGGACTGTTGTTCACCGAAAACGTCATCTGGACGGTCGGCTCATCGATGGTGACGCGAGGAAGAGCCAGCGGCTGCTCCGCGTCCGCGATGGTGTCTCCGATGCTCACCTGGTCCAGGCCGGCGACAGCGACGATTTCGCCTGCTTCCGCCTGCTCAACGTCGATCCGTTCAAGACCTGAATAGACGGCGAGGTCCGAGACTTTCCCGGCGAACTGGGCGCCGTCCTTTCCGAGGATGAGTACGCTCTGTCGACGGGCGATCGAGCCCGACTGCACCTTCCCAACGCCCATTTTCCCCTTGTATGAGTCATAGAGTAGCGCCAGCACCAGGATTTGGAGCGGTGCGTCGGCGTTGATGGCCGGAGCCGGGATCTGCGCCAGGACGGTATCCAGCAGCGGGGCGATGTCGGTGCCCGGCTTGTTGACGTCCAATGTGGCGATGCCCTTGATCGCCGAGGTGTAGACGATGGGAAAATCGAGCTGCTCGTCCGTTGCTCCCAAATGCACAAACAAATCGAATGTGCGGTTTACCACGTCATCGATGACAGCATCGGGACGGTCGATCTTATTGATGACCACAATGGCTTTATGGCCCAAGGCCAGTGCCTTCCGGAGCACGAAGGTGGTTTGGGGCATTGGACCTTCCTTGGCGTCGATCAAAATAAGCACCCCATCCACCATGCGAAGCGTGCGCTCGACCTCGCCGCCGAAGTCGGCATGGCCGGGCGTGTCGACGATGTTGATCTTCACCCCCGTATACGTCACGCTCGCATTTTTGGCGCGAATCGTAATGCCCCGCTCGCGTTCCTGATCCATGGAGTCCATGATGCGTTCGCCCATGTCATCGATCTTGCGATGGACATGTGTCTGACGTAACAGCGCATCCACGAGCGTGGTCTTGCCATGGTCGACGTGGGCGATGATGGCGATATTGCGAATATCGTTTCGGCGGTGGTTCGGGGCGCGCAATTGGGTCATAGCTTCTCGTGTCCTTTAGCGAAAAAAAAGACGCCCGGACTGACGGGCGTCAAATAGGCAGTATACCTGAAGCATCTCAGGGCCGACAAGTCGGTAAGTTGCTTGTGTTTTCACAGGCGCCACGGTATCGTGATGACGGACCTCCCTGACCTCCCCCGTGACATTGCATGACTTTAATTGACCGGCCAGTTCAGCTCTCCGATACTCCTCGTCAGCCGCCGCCCCGGCGTCCGTGGCGACGGTGGCAAATCACCTTGATCGTGGCGGCAGCTGTTATGTTGGGCGGGATCCTTGGCGTCGGCGGCCTGCTGTGGTACTACGCGCAAGATCTCCCCGATCTCGGTCAACTGCAGAACTACCAGCCCAGTCTGGTCACGCAAGTATACTCCAACGACAAGCACCTCATAGGTCAGTTTTTCATTGAACGGCGAATTCTGACACCGCTGCCGCAGATTCCGGAACATCTGCGTCGCGCTGTAATCGCCGTGGAAGACGTGCGATTTTTCGAGCATCCGGGCCTCGACTACATCGGCATTCTCCGTGCGGCCTGGACGAACCTGCGTCGAGGCGGCAAGGTCGAGGGCGCGAGCACCATTACCCAGCAGCTGGCGCGTTCGTTATTTTTGTCCTCTGAGCGGACGTTCGATCGAAAAGTACGCGAGTTGGTGCTGGCGTACAAGATGGAACTGGTCTCGAGCAAGGAACAGATCCTCGAGACGTATCTCAATCAAATTTATTTCGGCCAGGGCGCCTATGGAGTCGCCGCCGCGGCGCAGTCGTATTTTGGAAAAGATCTCTCAGCCTTGACCGTCGCCGAGGCCGCCTTTCTCGCAGGACTGCCGAAATCTCCAAATCACTTTTCGCCGTTTAAGAATTATGCACGGGCCAAGAAGCGGCAAGAACATGTGTTGGATCGGATGATGGAAGCGGGATTCATCACGCCGTCGCAACATGACGAAGCCATGGCAGAGCCGCTCAGCTTCCGGCGACCCGGCAGTGAACAGACCGCTCCCTACTTCGTGGAATACGTGAGGCAGCTGCTGATCGCAAAGTACGGCGAGACCATGGTCTACAAGGGCGGGCTTCAGATCAAAACTACCCTCAATCTCGATATGCAGCGGGCAGCGGAAGCCGCGTTTAAAGCAGGCTTGCGAGACTTGGACAAGCGTCAGGGATGGCGTGGACCGCTGCGGAGCGTCGATCCCGCGTCGCTAGCGGCAGGGACCGCGCCAGTCGTCACGACCGATCAACCGCTCGCGGTTGGTGATGAACGGGAAGCGGTCGTGACCAAGGTCGGAAAAGATCTCTTTTGGGTCCAAATCGGCAATGTAACCGGCAAACTCTCGTACGATGACATGGCTTGGGCCAAGCGGCGCCTCACGGGTCAGGACTTCGTGAAGGATGTCGTGGTGACGGCTAATCCCAAGCAGGTTCTCAAGCCGGGGGACGTGATTGAAGTGAGGGTCAAGAAGATTGAGAAGGAACAGGTGTCCGTCGTACTGGAGCAGACCCCGCTGGTGGAGGGCGGGTTAATTGCCATTGAGCCTGCTCAAGGAGCGATCCTGGCGATGGTTGGAGGCTATGACTTCAACCGCAGCGAGTACAACCGGGCCGTCCAAGCCCATCGGCAGCCTGGATCGGCCTTTAAGCCAATCATCTATGCGACCGCCGTCAATCAAGGCATGAGTCCCGCCTCAGTGGTGCTCGATGCGCCGGTTGTCTATGAGCAGGTGGAAGAGGAAAAAACGTGGAAACCGGAGAACTATGGAAAGAGATTTCACGGGATGGTCAGCCTCCGAGATGCCCTAGCCCATTCTCACAATCTGGCCACGGTCCGATTGCTTGAGAAGGTGGGGATCAAGAACGTGATTGATTTTTCCCGGCAGGTGGGAATAACCAGTCCCTTGGCTGCTGATCTCTCGTTGGGATTGGGGTCCTCTTCCGTCGGACTCATGGAACTGACCTCGGCCTATGGGGTCTTTTTGAATCAGGGCAGCCGGGCCGAGCCCTTTGCCGTCCTGTCAGTGACGGACAACGGCGGGCAAGTGCTCGAGAAGCAGGAACCGCAAACCGAGGAAGTTGTGTCGAAAGAAACGGCGTATCTAATCACGAATATGATGGAAGATGTGGTGCAGAAAGGCACCGGTCAGGCGGCGAAGGCGCTTGGTCGTCCCATCGCAGGAAAGACCGGGACGACGAATGAGTTCATCAATGCCTGGTTCATCGGTGGGACACCGAATCTCGTGGCGGGAACATTTGTAGGTTTCGACGACCGCCGCTCGCTCGGTGAAACGGAATCGGGAGCGCATGCGGCACTGCCCATCTGGATTAGCTTCATGAAAGAGGCGCTCAAATCATTGCCCGTGGTGCCGTTTACGATTCCCGAGGGGATTACCTTCGTGAAGGTCGATCCGGCGACGGGTCTTTTGAACTCGGAGCAGGAAGATCAGTCTGGAAATGTCGAGATCTTTGCGCGGGGGAGCGAGCCGACGCAGGCGGCGCAGCGCCGTCTGGATCCGATGGATTTCTACAAAATCGATCAGCCGGAATAAACGAAAGGGTCAGGAGTGTGAGTCTTTGTACTCTTCGTGCCAGGCCATCTGAATGGTTTCAAGAATCTTTTCATTCGATTTCTTCGGGTCATCCTTAAAGTCCGGCAGGGCGATGATCCAGGCATGGATGTCGGTAAAGCGCACAGTCAACGGATCGGCATCTGGATGTTCTTCCACTAGCCGTATCGCGATGTCTTCCGCGTCCTGCCATTTCAAATCCATGTGAGCTCCTTACCGATGACCAGGCACGGTCCTCTGCATCAACCCTTGGTGACTTCGGAGACTTTCTTGCCCTGAAGACCGCGCTTGAGAGAATTATCCAACATTGCGACGGATAACGGTTTCGCCGCTTCCTCGAGTTCGGCCATCCGGGCCCGAATGGCCTTTGGATCGTTCCCTTCCTTGGCAGCGTTCAACGCCGCGAGAGCCACCCGGACGGCCGCGGCGTCCTTTTCGCCGATGAGCGTACCGCCTTCGGCCAGCGACTTCTCGGTCGTCGTGAATAACGCGGCGGCGTCCAGACGCGCTTCAATCAGTTTGCGGGCGCTCACATCTTCCTGCGCGAATTTGAACGAATCCTCGATCATGCGTTCGACTTCATTGTCCGACAGTCCGTAGGACGGTTTGACTTCGATGGATTGACTCTGCCCTGTCCGCATGTCGCTGGCCTTGACGTTCAAAATCCCGTTCGCGTCGATTAAAAAGGTCACCTCGATACGAGGTACGCCTGCTGGTAGCGGCGGGACCTTCAGGCGAAACCGTGCAAGGCTGCGATTGTCTTTCACCAGTTCGCGCTCGCCCTGCAGAATGTGAATATCGACACCCGTCTGCCCATCGACGTAGGTCGTGAACATTTCCTTTGCGCTGGCGGGAATCGTCGTGTTGCGTCTGATCAGACTGCTCATGACGCCGCCCATGGTTTCGATGCCGAGCGACAGCGGCGTGACGTCCAACAGCAACATGTCCGTCGTACCGCCGGTGAGAATATCCGCTTGGACGGCCGCTCCGAGCGCCACGACCTCATCGGGATTGAGATGGCAGTGGGGCTGTTTGCCGAACAGCGCCTGGACTCGGTCGCGCACCAGCGGCATGCGCGTTGATCCGCCCACCAACACCACTTCGTTGATGCCCTCTGGCGTGAGCCCCGCATCTTTTAATGCTAAGCGACAGGGCCCCAGCGTTCGTTCAACAATATCCGTGGTCAACGCTTCGAGCTGATCTCGCGTCAATTCTCGAGTGAACCGGCCTTTCCCCTCGGGAAGATCGATGGCGATCTCGGTTTTCTCGCTGTCGGACAACCGGATCTTCGCTCGCTCCGCCTCCAGCCGGACAATCTGCATATGGTCTGGATAGCCCATCAGATTAATATCGAAGGCGCCGCGGATTTCGTTCACAAAGAGATCGGCGACGCGGCGGTCGATGTCGTCGCCGCCCAAGTGGGTATCGCCGTTGGTGGCCAACACTTCAAAAATGCCGTCTTTCAGCTTGAGAATGGAAATATCGAAAGTGCCGCCTCCGAGGTCATACACGGCGATCGTTCCTTGCGTTTTCTGCTGGAGCCCATAGGCAAGCGACGCCGCGGTGGGTTCATTGATGATCCTCACGACCTCGAGTCCGGCAATCATCCCCGCATCCTTGGTCGCCTGTCGCTGGCTGTCGTTGAAATACGCCGGCACGGTGATGACGGCTTTGGAGATGCTCTCGCCGAGATGCGCTTCCGCCCGCTGCTTAAGATCTTTTAAGATCATCGCGGAAATCTGCGGAGGCGAATAGGACTTGTCGCCCAGCTTAATCCTGATCACCCCGCCCTGTTCGGTCAGCGAATAGGGGAAATAGGCCAGTTCGCTCTGCACATCTGCCAACCCCTTTCCCATAAACCGTTTGACGGAGTAGACGGTGCGGGCAGGATTTCGTGTGAGATGCTCCTTGGCCGGATCGCCGACGATCAAACCGTTGTCCGTCATGGCCACGACCGAAGGCACCATGGTCCGTCCCCCACGGCCGGGAATGACCGTCGGGACGCCGTCCTTCATATAGGCGACGAGCGAATTCGTGGTTCCGAGATCAATTCCGACGATTCGAGGCATGTTTATCCGATTGTTGCGACGAGGTCGTTGACGATGTTCCTGACATAGGTGCGGTTGGAGAGAATCTCGCGCATGCCCTTCAGCAGACGGTCACGCTGGGTACGCGCGTCGCTCGTGGCCTCGCCTCGATCCTGCAGCGCATCCCATTCAACGAAGAGGTGCTGAAGCTGCGTTTCCATCTCCTGCTTTCTCTCTTCCAGGGTGTGCTGCTCACTCTGCAGTTTCGAGCGCAGGTGCTGCCCGGTCTGCGACGACTGATCCGAGGCCCGGTACTCTTCGAGGGTCTCCTGGAGTTCAAGAATTTCTTCAAACAGGTCCGCCGGGGGCGTGGTCCTGATTTCCTTGACGGCTCCGGCTTCAATAGCGAGCAGATATTCCGCGCGTTGGATCGGATCGCGAAGTGTCCGGTAGGCGGTGTTCAGCGTTGCCGCATTGCTAAGACTGATCGCCTGTTCGGTCTCGCTTTTGTTCTGATAGAAATCGGGATGAAAGGCCCGGCTCAGTTCGTAAAATTTGGCTTCGAGCTTCTGGGGATCGATGGTCAACCGGCGCGGAAACCCGAGGCAGGTAAAGTAATCCGCCTCTTTCGAAACGGGTTGCACCTTGACGCAACGTTCACAGAAATATTCCCCGGACACTTCTGACTGGCAGTGCCAGCACATGCTCCGGGCCATCTGCAATTCGCGCCGCCCGGTGTTCTGGGTCTGTGTATGATCCATGTCGTCCGCTGTCGTTCTGACAAAACAGGCATGGCTACTGGCCATGCCTGTCTATACATCCGCTCTCTGCTCTCGTGCGTTATGCGGAGAACGACTCTCCACAGCCGCAGGTCTTGTTGGCGTTTGGATTGACGAACTTGAAATTTCCGCCCATGAGATCTTTGTGATAGTCGAGCTGCGTTCCTTGGAGATAGATTGCGCTCTTGGCGTCAATGATGACCTTGACGCCATCGAAGTCATAGACCTGATCGTATTGACCGATCTTCTCGTCAAAATTGATCGTGTAGCTCAGGCCCGAGCAGCCTCCTCCTTTGACGCCAAGGCGAAGCCCGCCTTCCGTGATGCCCTGGACGTTGACCAAGCGTTTGACTTCCTTGATCGCCGCCTCCGTCAGGGTGATCACCGGCGCCTGAGTTTCAGTATTCGTGGTATCCATGAGGCGCTCCTTCCTGCCGTTACTTGTTCTCAGCCTTCTTCTGATAGTCGGCCAACGCTGCCTTGATGGCATCCTCGGCCAGCACGGAACAGTGAATCTTCACGGGCGGGAGGTTCAACTCCTGCACAATGTCCGTGTTCTTGATCTTTTGGGCTTCTTCGAGCGTTTTGCCTTTCAACCACTCGGTCGCCAGGCTCGAACTGGCGATAGCGGATCCGCACCCGAAGGTCTTGAACTTGGCATCCACAATCGTGTCGTTCTGGACCTTGATCTGCAGTTTCATGACGTCGCCGCACTCCGGCGCGCCGACCATCCCGGTACCGACGCCGTCCTCTTCCTTCTTAAAACTTCCCATGTTACGGGGATTATTGAAATGATCGACGACTTTGTCACTGTACGCCATGGTAGCCTCCGAATGAATTTGAGATTTGAGCTCTGAAATCTGGAATGTTCTTTCCTCTTAATGAGCGGCCCACTGAACCGATTTCAAGTCAACCCCTTCTTTAGCCATTTCATACAGGGGAGACATCTCCCGCAGCTTCGTCACAATTTCGATAACCTTCTTGATCGTGTAGTCAATCTCCTCCTCCGTATTAAACCGGCCCAGTCCAAAGCGGATCGACGAATGCGCGAGCTCAGTTCCAACGCCAAGAGCCCGAAGGACATACGAGGGCTCGAGGGTTGCGGACGTACAGGCAGATCCCGATGACAACGCGATCTCCTTCATGCCCATCAGCAACGATTCTCCCTCCACGTAGGCGAAGGAAATATTCAGATTCCCCGGCAGCCGATGTGTGGGGTGGCCGTTCAGATAACTCTCTTCCAGCGCGGCCATAATGCCAGCCTGGAGCCGATCCCGCATCTTGGAGAGGTGGGCCGACTCAGCGGCCATTTCCTGCTCGCAGATCTCACAGGCCTTACCGAAGCCGACGATCAAGGGAACCGGCAACGTACCCGAACGCATTCCGCGCTCATGTCCGCCACCATCAATTTGAGCGGCGATCCTCACCCGCGGGTTCTTTTTCCTGACATAGAGGGCGCCGACCCCTTTCGGACCGTAGATCTTGTGAGCGGAGAAGGACATGAGATCGATGCCCATGGCCTGGACGTCGACGGGAATTTTTCCCACACCCTGTGTGGCATCGCAATGAAAGAGCACGCCTTTTTCTTTGGCAATCTTGCCGATCTCCTGTACAGGATTGACCGTGCCGATTTCGTTGTTGGCCAGCATCACGGAAATAAGGATGGTCTTGTCGGTGATTGCGTTGCGGACGTCCTGAGGATTGACCATGCCCTGCTTGTCGACGGGGAGATACGTCACAGTGGTCAACCCTTTGGCTTCGAGTGACTTGGTCGTATCCAGTACCGCTCGATGCTCAGTGGCGGAGGTAATGATGTGATTCCCCTTTTCCTTGTACATTTCCAAGACGCCCTTGAGCGCCAGGTTGTCGGATTCCGTCGCACCGCTCGTGAACACAATTTCCTTCGGATCCGCCTTGATCAGGCGGGCAATCTGCTTGCGGGCTGTGTCGACCGCCTCTTCAGCTTCCCAACCAAAGGCATGGTTGCGGCTGGCGGCATTGCCGAATTTCTCGACAAAATATGGAAGCATGGCCTCTAGCACGCGAGGATCCATCGGCGTCGTGGAATGGTTATCCAGGAAGATCGGAAACTTCATCGTTCTACTCCTTGTGCAGTCGGGGACTGAATAGTGATCAACGGTGTGCCGCCCAACATGTCCTGCAAGGTCATGTTGTTCAGCAGTTGGTAAATACTGTCTTGTACTTTCAACAATGGCGTGCGGATATTGCAATGTTCACGTTGCATGCAGAACTCGCCCTCTTTTTCGTGGGAACAATCGGTAATGCCCAAGGGCCCTTCAATGCTTTCTAGGATCTGGGCGATGGTGATCTGCCGGGCGCTCCGGGCCAGCAGGTAGCCGCCTTTCGGCCCGTTATGGCTTTCGATCATCCCGCTTTTCGATAGGGCCTGGAGCACTTTGGCCAGCAATTCGAGCGGAATGTTATATTCCTCCGCGATTTCTTTCGTATTAACGACCCGGCCGGGAGTCGTATCGCCAAACTGGACCGAAGCGATGTGCTGGAGCGCCATCAGGGCGTAATCCGTTTTTTTGGAGATTTTCAGCATCAGACTATTGCCGATCGATATAATCGGAGACTATAATGATCTCCGATCAATTAGGTCGGATTCATGGTAGCACGTAAGTTTCGGGCCTGTCAACAAACGGTCACATGAAGAGGCCGGATCTCAGAATCGATCCCAGAAAGGACCTACGAGATGGGTGGAACCAACCCTTATATAGAAAAAGCCGATGTTGAGCTGCCTCAAAAACCCTATTCTGTCACCTATATTTCTCCAGGCGGAAAGGTCACCAAAGTAGAGGTAGATCCAGCGAAAATCCCTTATGGACAGACCGGTCTCCCCGGGAGCCTGCTCGACATTGCCATGGGGAAGGGGGTGGAGCTTGAGCACGTCTGCGGCGGTGTCTGTGCCTGCTCGACCTGTCACGTCATCGTGAAGCAGGGACTGGAAACCTGTAATGAAGGAACTGATGATGAGTTCGACCAGCTAGACGAGGCGCCTATGACAACCTTGCAATCGCGCCTAGGGTGCCAATGTGTTCCGAACGGCACGAAGGACATTGTCGTGGAAATCCCGGCGGTGAACAAGAACCTCGTGAAGGAAGGGCATTGACTAGCCGCTTCTCGTTAGTCATACGTTTCGATTTTCACTTCTTTCCGGTCGTATCCTGCTTCAACAAAACGGCTTCGCAACGGTCTCACGAATCCTTTGGTTCCACACAGCATGGGAAGGACTTTCGTGGGGCGATCGAGAAAGGGACGCAGCATGGGCAATGTCAGCTCCACGGCCTGTTGTTCCCCGTTAGCCGCGACGAGCGGCAAATACCGGAAATTCGCCTGGGTGACGGCCAACGACAGTAATTCCTGATGGAACAGCAGTTCGTCTTCCGCCGGCGCAACGGCGATCAAGAGGACGGGATCACGGTAGCGTTGCCCATACAGTTCTTTCAGCATGCATCGGATAGGCACCAAACCTGTGTAGCGGGCGACAAGGATGAGTTCACGATCTATGGCCGGTGGCAGCACGAAATTCCCAAACGGCCCTGAGAGTGCCAGGTCTTCACCCGGCTTCATTTGGAACAGGTACCCGGAACCCAATCCATCAGTCACCCGGTCGAATATCAAGGTCAATTCGCCTGAGGCTGTAGCGGGAGCTGCCATTGAGTAGGCTCGATTGAGCGGCGGCCGTGTTCCAACCGGAAGCTTGAGAGACACCCATTGTCCGGGCTTGAAGCCGATCGGCTGCCCTGTCGGCAGGACCACGAGTTGCCGCACCTGCGAGGTGAGATCTGTAGCGGAGAGGACCCTCGCTGATTGAATCTGTTCTGTCATGATGCTTCGGGGTGACCGTTGAGTTTTATCAAAATCTATGGGCGCTTTTCCATGGACGGTCACGCATGTTATAGATACCGGCCCTTGAAACAGAGAAATATATCATGACCCCAGTTCGTGTCCGCTTTGCGCCTAGTCCAACCGGTTTTCTGCATATCGGCGGTGTGCGCACTGCACTGTTCAACTGGCTGTATGCCAGACAACAACAGGGTGTATTCATTTTGCGGATCGAAGATACCGATCAAAGCCGGTCAACCGATCAATCGATTCAAGCGATTATCGAAGGTTTGCGGTGGGTCGGTCTCGATTGGGATGAGGGCCCGTATCGGCAAACGGAACGAATGGACATATACCGTCGTCATGCGACGAAGCTCTTGGAGGCAGGACAGGCCTATTGGTGTGTGTGCAAACCGGACGAGTTGGACGCTAGAAGAAAAGAGGCGGAGGCAAAAGGTCTCTCGCCCAGGTATGACGGCCGTTGCCGGAACCTGGGAATCACGCAGCCGTCCGGCGAAGCCGCGTTGCGGTTCAAAGCCCCACAAACCGGCCAGACCGTGGTGGACGATCTGATCAAGGGCAGGATTGTCTTCGATAACACAGTCCTCGATGATCTCATTATTCTGCGGTCGAACGGCTATCCAACCTATAATTTTTCCGTCGTGGTTGACGATGCACTGATGCACATCACCCATGTCGTGCGTGGCGATGATCATCTCACGAATACACCGCGACAAGTGCCGATGTTCGAGGCGTTGGGTTTTCCGGTGCCGCAGTTCGGTCACTTGCCGATGATTCTGGGGTCCGATAAGGCGCGGCTCTCGAAAAGACACGGAGCAACGTCCGTCATGGCCTATAAAGAAATGGGATATCTCCCTGAGGCATTGGTGAACTATCTCGCCCGACTTGGGTGGTCACATGGCGATCAAGAGCTCTTTTCAAGGTCTGAATTGATCGAGAAGTTCAACTGGAAGAATGTCCAGACGTCTGCGGCTGTCTTCAATCCCGACAAACTCTTATGGATGAACGCCGAATATATTAAGACCAGCCCGCCCGAGGCCGTCGCACGGACCTTAATGCCTTTATTGGAGCAGGCAGGCCTGCTCGATCCAGGCCATCCTGTGCCACAGGAGTGGCTGGTGCAGCTCGTAGTCCTCGTCAGAGAACGGGCCAAAACCCTGGTCGACATGGTCCAATGGGTGAAGCCGTACTTCGGCGAAGCGGTCGTCTGGGAAGAAGAGGCGGCCACGAAATTTTTGACGCCGGCGAACGCTCCCGTGTTGCGCAAGCTCCTCGAGCGCTTCGTCTCATTGTCCGGATTTTCAAAACAGGCGTGGGAGGAACAGTTCAAGCGGCTCGTTGAGGAAGAAGGAATGAAGATGGGGCAGCTCGCACAGCCGGTGCGTGTGGCGCTGACTGGTCGCACGGCGAGTCCCGGTCTGTTTGACGTCATGGAGGTGCTGGGCCGCGAGCGGACCTTGTCCCGGCTACAACAAAGCCTCGCGCGCGCTGAAGCCGCGCATGCTTGACGGACTGATTGGTCGTGTATTAGGTTGAACGCCGGTTGGGGGATCGTCTAGCGGTAGGACGTCAGTCTCTGGATCTGACTACCTAGGTTCGATTCCTAGTCCCCCAGCCAACCTCGCCCTTCGACTCCCGTAGCCTTGCGCGCCGTACCGCGCTGGGGGATCGTCTAGCGGTAGGACGCCAGCCTTTGGAGCTGGCTACCTAGGTTCGATTCCTAGTCCCCCAGCCACTATTCCAGCCTCTTCATTCAAGCGGCGAGCGGTCGACCGGTGGCCGTAGTATTCACTGGCTGAGCTGGAACGGATGGGGGCACTGACTCGTCCCGCCACAGCGCAATGCCCCCGATCAATCCGTTGAGATTGGAAATGATCGTCACATTCGCGGGAAGCAAGCCGACATCGACTTCCTTCGAATTACCGCCTCCGATATACAATTTTGTGAAGTGAAAAATCTCCTCGAGGCGATAGATAAATTTGATGAGGCGCTTGTTCCACCTTTTTTTGCCGACTTTCTGTAACGCCGCATTTCGCAATTTGTCGTTGCCGATTTCAAGATTTGGGACGAGGCGGCCGTCCATAAACAGTGATGTTCCCACACCGGTGCCCAGGGTCACGACCAACTCGACGCCGTTGCCAGCAATGGCACCGAAGCCTTGGACGTCCGCATCGTTTGCGACACGAACAGGTTTGTTCAGCCTCGCCTGCAGCATCTCCACGATGTTGAAGCCCTGCCATTCTTTCGCCAGATTCGGCGCTTGCTTGACAATGCCGTTGATGACGACACCGGGGAAGCCGATCGCAATACGGTCGAAGGTCGCGAATTCGTTGGCCAATGCGATGATGACGTCCATGACTGCGCCCGGCATGCCCGAGGCCGGTGAATCTCGCCGCAGCCGCTCGCTGACCGCCTTTCCAAGATCATTCAGCAAGGTCGCTTTAATCCCGCTGCCGCCCACGTCGACAACGAGCGTTCGACGGCTTGAACCGTTCTCATCGGATTGCTTAACATTGCGTCGCTTCGCAGCGGGTGGCTTGGTACCGCTCTTGGCTTTGTCTGTCTTTCGGCTGCTTTCTTTCGGCATAAGAGACCTGCTACCGAGACGATTTGTCTCGTTTGGGGATGAACTGTCTTACTTGGTCAGCCCTTTGGGGGCGCACAAGACTCAAAATGGCGTATTTCGTAGTACCTAGCCCGCGGGACTACGCCGTCTGCAGGAGTTAGGCCAGACTATCTATGTCGATCACGAAGCGGAACCGAACCTCGCCACGTACGACGCGTTCATAAGCCTCGTTGACCTGTCCCATGGGGATGGTTTCGACATCTGACTCGATCTGGTGCTCAGCGCAGAAATCCAACATTTCTTGTGTCTCCCGGATGCCTCCAATGACCGATCCGGCGATGCTCCTGCGGTGCATGATCAGAGGAAACGGCTCGAGAGGCGCCGGGTGTTCTGGTGCTCCCACGAGGATCATGGTCCCGTCGGTTTTCAGAAGTTCCACATAGGCATTGTAGTCGTGGACTGCCGACACGGTGTCGAGCACAAAGTCGAAGTACCGCCGGAATCTTGTCAGGTTATTCCGCTCAGTGCTCACGACAAAGTCACCCGCGCCGAGTCGTTTCGCGTCCGCTCCCTTCGCCTCCGAGCTACTGAAGACTGTGACTTCCGTGCCCAGCGCATGGGCAATCTTGACGGCCATGTGGCCCAACCCGCCGAGTCCAAGCACGGCCACCCTGTGGTACTTCCCGACGCCCCAATGCCGAAATGGGGAATAGGTCGTGATACCGGCGCAGAGTAAGGGAGCCGAACCGGCGGGAGACAGGGCAGTCGGCATCTTCAGCACGTAGCGTTCGTCTACAACGATCTGAGTCGAGTACCCGCCTTGAGTGATGGCTCCATTCTTATCGCGGCTGCTGTACGTCAAGATCATTCCTGCCTCGCAGTATTGTTCCAGGCCTTCCCGGCAAGCGGAGCACGTCCTGCAGGAATCGACGAAACAGCCCACGCCGGCCCGGTCGCCGACTCGAAGGAGTTTCACCGCAGATCCGATTTCGCTCACGGTGCCGACGATTTCATGGCCAGGCACCATGGGGTAAATTGACTCGCCCCATTCATTGCGAGTCATATGAATGTCTGAGTGGCAGATTCCGCAGTGTGAAATCTTGATCAAGACGTCGTGAGCACCCACATCACGCCGTTCAAAAAAGAATGGTTGCAATGGCGCGCGGGCAGCCATGGCGGCATAGCCTCTAGTCGGCAGCATTCCGAACTCCGGATTTGTGAAAGGAAGATAATTTATCAAGATCAGTCGGGCTTGCCAACACGAATCGGGGGAAGGAGGTAGATCTCCAGCGCCCTTAGTCGTTCGAGCGCTCGCCGGCATCGGAGTCTGCGTCCTGCGTGGGTTCGGTGGGAAGTTCCATCAACAGGTTTGGGCCGGGAACTCGATATTGTTCTGCCGCCCAGGTGCCGAGGTCCGTGAGTTGGCAGCGTTCGGAACAGAAGGGACGCCAAGGATTGCCTTCCCAGGCGGTCGGTCGATGGCAGAGCGGGCAGGCCATCCCAAATTCTACTATACCCGGGGGATAAAAGGATCAGCTGGGGCGGATGGGATAGGTCGTCTTGGTATGCAGGAGACGGTGCAGCCGATTCTGATCGATCTCCGAGACACCGAGGAATTCGACTCCGAACTCGCCGTGTTTGCTCCATCGAACCGCCGCCGACTCGATCGTGATCGGAGACCCAAGGTCTGTGGCTCGAATAAGGATCCGAACCGCTGATCCGGTCTGTACGGCCGTCGTACTCGTGACGGCGCATCCACCTGCCGATAGGTCGAACATGGTGCCTTCGCGGATCGAGGTATTGCCGGTGGTGGAAAAATACACCTGGAGCTCGACTGGAACTCGAGGGTATTGACGACATTCGATCATCTTCGACTCCTTGTGCTTTGTGCGATCCGGTGAGCCTGGTTCAGTCTAGCAACCCGGCTCCTCCTGTAAAGCAATCTTAGCTTCCCCGCATCCCATCTCAAGCCTAGCAGGGATGCCAGATCTGTAAAGCGAGTGCAAACCGGCGGATCTTCACGCTCTTTGCAGGATCGTGCTGAGAATTCAGCGGGCGGGCTGACGTTTGTCGAGTCTGGCCCAAGCGTCTTTGAGCGATACCGTCCGATTGAACACCAGCCGATCTGGGCTGGAGTCGGGGTCAACGCTAAAATAGCCCAATCGCTCGAATTGAAATCTGGACCCGGGGCCAGCCGACCTGAGGCTTGGTTCGACCAGGCACCCCGTAAGACGTTCTAGAGACTGCGGGTTCAGGTAGGCCGTCCAATCCTGATCATGTGGCACATTCGAGAGATCGTCCTTGAGCAGGGGGTTGTAGAGGCGAACTTCTGCTTCTAGCGCATGGGCTGCAGAGACCCAATGGATCGTGGCCTTTACTTTCCTTCGGGCATCGGGGCCTCCGCTTTTGGTCTGTGGATCGTATGTGCAATGCAATTCTGTGACTTCTCCGGTCCGGGCATCCTTCGTCACACTGACGCATTTGATAATGTAGGCATAACGAAGGCGAACCTCCCGCCCCGGTGCAAGTCGGAAAAATTCTTTCGGGGGCTCTTCAAGGAAATCGTCCCGCTCGATATACAGCGTCCGAGAAAACGGAATCGAACGTGTGCCGGCCGAGGCATCTTCAGGATTGTTGACCGCGTCGAGCTCCTCGGATCCTTGCTCTGGATAGTTATCGATCACCACCTTCAGCGGCTTTAGGACGGCCAGCACCCGAGCTGCCCGCTTGTTCAAATCCTCTCGAATAAAGTGCTCGAGCAACTGCATTTCGACTACGGCGTCCCGCTTCGCCACGCCAATGTGCTCGCAGAACGCGCGGATCGCGTCGGGCGTGTAGCCGCGGCGCCGAAGGCCCTTGAGCGTCGGCAGGCGAGGATCGTCCCACCCTGCCACCTGCTTGTTCTCCACGAGCTCCAACAATTTTCGCTTGCTCATGACCGCGTGGCTGATGTTCAGGCGGGCAAACTCGATCTGTTGCGGACGGTCGGATGTACCGGCTCGTTCGACCACCCAGTCATAGAGCGGCCGATGGTCCTCGAACTCCAAAGTGCAGACCGAATGTGTCACGCCTTCGATCGCATCGGAAAACGGATGGGCAAAGTCATAGGAGGGGTAGATTGGCCATGTCCGGCCCGTCCGATAGTGCGCAGTGTGCCGAATTCGATACAACACCGGATCGCGCAGATTGATGTTGGGCGATGCCATGTCGATTTTGGCTCGCAGCACGTGCGTGCCGTCCGCGAATTCACCTGCGCGCATCCGACGCAAGAGATCGAGATTCTCCTCTGCCGAGCGGTCGCGGTAGGGGCTCTTCTTCCCCGGTTCGGTCAACGTGCCTCGGTATTGCCTTATCTCGTCGGCGGTGAGACTGTCGACGTACGCCGAACCTGTGTGGATGAGGCGTTCTGCAAAACCGAAGAGCCGCTCGAAGTAATCCGACGCAAAGTACAGGTGATTCCCCCAGTCGAATCCAAGCCAGCGGACATCCTCCTGGATCGACTGGACGTATTCGGGATCTTCAGTCGTGGGATTCGTGTCGTCGAATCGCAGATGACAAACGCCGCCCGGGTGCTCCGCGGCCAGCCCAAAATTGAGGCAGATGGATTTGGCATGGCCGATATGCAGATAGCCGTTCGGTTCAGGCGGAAAGCGAGTCACGACACGGCCGTCGTGTTTCCCCGCAACACGGTCCGCCGCGACAATCTCACGGATGAAATTGGATGCACGTGTTCCTTCCGGCACGTCCGTCCGTAGCCTCCTGGTGTCCATAGCGATGGCGGGATATCCGACTTCTTCTATCATAAGAACCACGCGGGGGAGAAGAGCCAATCTCGGCAAGGGGCGGGAGAGAAAGAACTTTCAGGCTGTCTGATGGGTCGAGATCTGTATGACGTTGAAATCTTTTTGGGCGATCAAGTGCCCTTCCATACGGAGACGGAACTCATAGCGGCCGGGGGCCGGAAAGATCAGTGACGGGATATTGATCCCAAAGTCCGAGATCTGCAGACGGTCCGCGATCACGATATTCGGGAGCGTGGCACGGCAGACGAGTTGTTCACTGTTGAGGTAGATGAGGTCGATGTCGAAGCGGTAGGTGCCTTCAGCGTCGGTCAGGCAGAAGTACAAGCCCATCTGTTGGTGTTGGAACGGAAAACTCAAAGCTTGCAGATGCGTGAACAGGCCGATCAGGTTCTTTTTCTTGGTCACGCTGTCTTCGATGACTTGGTCGCAGACAAGGAACGCCTGCACGCTGGGTTTGATGATTTCAGACATCGTGCCTATTCTACGGGAGTCTTGTAGGCTGTCAAAGGGATATGCCTTTCCGTGGGCGAGGGAGATGGGGACGCCGGGCGGTGGGCTAACCGATTGCCGCGGTCCCACCGCGGCCTTCGACCACATCACCGAACATCGTCAAACCGGTGCCCAGGCGGCAGTAGTGGGGGCTGATCGACACCACTTCGCCCTTGTGGGTATGAAAATGTGCAGTCGTAAATCGGATTTTCCGTTGGTGGAACAAATACACCTCCACCACCGTGCTGCCGGTTGCCCGTTCGGAAACCGTGACCGTGAGAGGATCATCGAGGGTTGGATCAGAAGGAGTGGTCACGCCCACTGCAAATCGACTCGCTCCGACGGCCGAGAGTTGGTTGCGTCTCAAATGGCCGATGCGCCGCCCCGCCTCATCGTAGAAATCCATCGTCAACAGCAACGACGGCGGGTCGGGCTGGACTTCCAACACAATCTGTTCTTTGCCCTGAAACTTGATGACGCCGTTCGTGGCTCGAAAGATGTTGGAGCCGACGTGCAGTTCCAATCCGGCTTCTGGCTTTTCTTCCTCGACGATCGTTTCGGCGGCTTCGCCGACGTCCATCATATTGGCATCCATATTGGCGTCGGTCTGAAATGGATTCTGCATGAGGCGAGCCTTTTGCGTGAGCGCGAGTGAGGAGTCGTGTCGGGACGTGATAGCCTGCGAAAAAATAGGCCAAGCAATCGGATCTGTCAAGATGCTGGCGCCAAAAAAATCCCGGTCCGCCTCAAGGCGATGGAATTGAAAACCCCACTAGGCTCATGGTACCGTCAGCACTCCGTTCCAAGTCTGCACCTTTGGTCCCATCGTCTAGCCTGGCCTAGGACGGAGCCCTCTCAAGGCTCAGACACGGGTTCAAATCCCGTTGGGACCACCAACACTCATCTCACTACTCCTGCCCATGGTTTCCTGTGCGGCTCTCGCGTCCAGGCTAAGGAAGCGATTGGATGTTTCCTGTTGAATACACACCTACACCTGGTCGGCGCTGATTCCCGTAGCTTCAAGATGAAATTG
>Ga0209968_1000023_pt1 | contig 29053 bp, 24 predicted proteins | sample InoplaM2AM_FD_187579 | JGI IMG/M metagenome (GOLD analysis project Ga0209968, IMG submission 187579) | Arabidopsis thaliana rhizosphere microbial communities from the Joint Genome Institute, USA, that affect carbon cycling - Inoculated... | ecosystem: Host-associated > Plants > Roots >... | reverse complement strand
AATATAGATCATGATTTGGAACTTATCATGAAAATGTTAAATCATATGAGAGAGGAAAAAAATCTAAAGGTAACCGACTTGCCTTTATTTATTCATCCTGATGAAATTTCAATTGCGCAAATGGAAGATAGATTTCCTTACCAAAACATTAGAATTATTTCTCAAATCGCCATAGTATTTCAGAAGGGCAGAATAAAATATGTTGGATTAGTTATTGATAGAAATTACGTCTTGCTCCAAGATAGATTAATAAATCTTATTTTACAAAAATTACCTCTTATCGATCAGATCAGATGTACATTTAAATATTGATTCAAAACTGGGACAATAGTAGCCAGTATTAAAGCCAAGATTAAAATTTAAAGACTATTAGTACAGATCAGAATACAGTGCCGAAAATGGCGTTCCTCTCAAAAAAATTATCACAAGAACTATTAAATCTCGATATTGATGAAGGAATACGAATAGAATCAAATAAGAATATAAAGTGTAAAATGTACATAAATAAGAGAACATCAGGATATTTCGTTCTTGAAATCGAAGATACGAATTCAACCAATATCAAAGAATTCAGATTCTATAGAGATATCAAACCTATTCATAGGCTTATAGACAAGATTTTTGGAAAACAATATTCCATTACCATTTATTGATTCTAACATCTGTTATTTTTTTCGGTTTGTTGCGATGCGATGATGTGATGACCTGTAAAGTTATCAGAAAAAGAATTTGATTATAAGCGAATCAGCATGTTACTGTAGAAGTGAACAGACTAATTATAATCAGGAGATGATATTCGGTTGTTTCCGACCTTCCAACGAACGATTGACATCCTCGTTCTTGCACAACTAAACTTCACCAGCAGTAATTGCAACTACAAATTGAGCAAGGGAATTGAGAGTCGATTTTTTTGTTCTTGTTCTTGGTCTTTTAATCGACCTCATAAAGCTAACATATCATCTAGATATTTGCACTTCTATAGTTGAAACGTTTCGCTCTCTTCCATCTTCAGATTGCATTGTCTGCGTTCCTATTTTTACGTGTCCAATTTTGTATCCCATATTATCCATACGCTTCACTATAATTTGGGCAACATCAACCGCGCGCGTTATGCTTTTTCCCCTGGCCTTTACAAGTACGGTAGGCTCATTTGCTAACTGTACCAGTGTTGCAGTCACATAAGTCATCAAAGGCTTCTTTCCTATCAAAATTTCATTATTCGCCCGCCTCGTGCCAGCACTTGAAGTCATTTACAAGTGAAGATCCAAATCCTAAATATATTAGTTGTTGATAGCTTGATATTCTCATTCTTTAGAATGCTTTAGAAGTATGTCTTCAAAATTATTCGGGTTCTTGACGATTTCTTGGACTACCGTTTGATCATCTACCTCATAACAATGCGTCAGATTTTCTTCATCTTTGTAAAAAATATAGACTTTATTGTCGTAAATACAATAATACATTTTGTCGACGATCATTTTTTCGGGGTCGATTTTTATTCCGTCCTTTTCAACAATAACAGGATATTCCAACATTTTTATGATATATTTCATAAAATAAATTCTATACGGATCGTGCAGCCCAAACGTTCAATCTTTAGCGAGCTAACTACTAACTACATCTTAAAGTGCAGAGTTCATAATGCAGCCTTTCCTAAAACGATAAGATCCGAAATCCATTGGATCGACTCGGTAATGTCCAATTCAGTTATTTTAATAAATCGTGCTTTAATGGGACCTTCCTTTAGATCATAAATTTCAGAAGGTGAGTTGGTACCAGTTGATGAGTAATACTCTGCTGTCGTGTATTTTTTTCCATCATTTGAAAATTCAAGCGTGAAGAATTTAATTTCGTTATCTACGTTTGCGAAACTTACCTTAAGACCACATATATTTTGTTCTTGGCCCAGGTCCAATGTTGCCGACCTTGGTTTAGCATCCGAATTAGTAGTGTTCACGTCAGTATTACTATCATTATTGTTAGTATCAGTTTGTACATCTACTATGGGGATTTCATTATACTCACAAGTATTTGTCGATTCTTGGTCGAAATTTAAGGAATCTAGGCTTGTACTTTGTTCATTGTCCATATCGAACATTTCATTATATTGATTTACTATATGTTCCTCTGCTGGAGATGTTTGGCCAAATTCAGAGGAATCGGGATTATATGATTGGGTAGCAGGATATGATTTATCATTACTGTTCATCATATCATTATTGTCAGAAACTAGGTTGGAATCTAAACTAACTTCTTTTACCTCGGGTTTCATTACTTCAATCAAGCATGTATACGTCACATATTTCCCATCAGGGTATATTACCCTAAGCTCCAAGGTATTTGGTCCATACACATCTGTAAAACTGAATTGATTCTTCCCTACTCTGTGAAGAGGAGTCATTTCTGTTGTATCTGCATCATAGTCAACAAAGAACGCATTCATTTCCCGGGGTTTTGTTAAAAAGGTAAATGAAATATTGTCATTTGGTGATATTTGGGCTACTGGTTGGAAATCATCGGCTAATTGTGGGAAGTTAAGTCTCTTTAATTCATCATTTTCCACAACAACGAATGGTGACATTTCATATGATTTGCTATTGTAAACCATCTTGGCAATTGGGACGCTATTCTCTTCTACCTTGCTGTTATCGACATCTGCATCGGCTCCTGCTTTCTTCTCAACGGTATCTGCATTCTTATCATCGACAGATAATTTCTTGGTATCTGTAGCTGATTCGCTTTTTTCGTCAGATTCGGCGTGAGCTGATAAAAATAACGTGCTTTGCAAGGGAGATGCCACTATCAACAGTAAAAGTGATGAGAATAAAAGGCATCTTCTATTTTGGTATAAGGAGTTTATCAAAATTGAATCCAAGACTAACTGGTAATCTTTTATATTTACGTAATGTCGAAAAAATTACTTAGATCAACAACAAGAAAATAAATTCATTGACTATAAGAAAATACTATAAAATAAATGAAATTTTTGCTGTTGTAATAACTCTCTTATTTTCATACAAACACGCAAGCTGGAATAATTTTTATCCCAAGAATCATTTAAACAAGTAATATTGAATGATAATTCTTTAAATGAGATAGGAAAGAAAATAATATTTCATATTGATTTTGATTATTTCTATGCACAATGTGAAGAGGTAAGAAAGCCAGAATTAAGAGATATTCCTAGTGTTGTTTGTGTTTATTCCGGACGAGAGGACGATTCTGGAGTAGTCAGTACATGCAATTATGAAGCACGAAAATATGGTGTTAAGGCGGCAATGCCAATTAGGGCAGCAAAATCGAAATTGAAAGACGTAGGAGCAGTATTCCTTCCTACAGATATTCCGTATTATCAGGAAATATCCAGGAACGCTATGAAGATTATTCAAAATTACGGAGATTTATTCGAACAGGTCAGTGTTGATGAATGTTATGTGGATTTTACAAAGATTACCAATTCAGATTTTGATGATGCAAAGATTTTTGCCACTTCGCTGCAAAAGAATATCAAAGAGCAAATTAATTTGACATGCTCCATTGGAGTGGGACCTAACAAGTTGATATCAAAAATAGCATCAGGTGTTAACAAGCCCAATGGAATAACAGTGGTCAGTCAGGATGATGCCAAAAATTTTATCTCAAACTGCAAGATTGAAGATATTCCTGGAGTAGGTCCAAAAACAACATTGAAGTTAAATTCTCTTGGGATCAAGTCTATTTCCGATATATCAAAGAAAAATATTTTTGAGTTGAGAGATGCGTTGGGATACAAGACTGCCACGTTTTTGGCAAATGCTTCAAATGCAATTGATTATTCTCAGATAAAAATTCGTGGAACATCAAAGCAAATCGGTAAGATTGTTACCTTAAAGAAGGACAAACCTGAATTTGAACAGATTAAAATGATAGCTGCCACTCTTTGTGCATCTGTATTTGAGAATCTAAAGAATAAGAGACAGGCTTGCAGGGTACTTACTGTAATATTAATTTTAGAAAATCTACAACACGTATCAATTTCAAAAAGCCTAAAGTTATACTCCGCATCATTAGAGGAATTAAACAAGAATTCATTGTTAATCATAAACGAGATGATTACCAACAATTCCATATCTTTAGATAACATTAGAAGGATGGGGGTGGTAGTTTCAGATCTTAAGGATATATCAGGACAGGACTCGTTATTGAATTACTTTGAAAATTAATTACTCACTCAAATTAAAACGAGTTTGAAACTAGTGAAAATAAATTTTGTGGTTTTGCCTTAATGAATCTAGTAGGTAATCATGTTTGTTGAATCATAACAATGCTAAAGTCATCTCAGGAACGTAACAATTTCAAGGACTCCTTGGTTAGAGTTTGCAGTATTTTGTCTGACATTGATTTAACTATTTTTGCATTGACGAAATTTGGTTTTCCACCACCTAACCCTATTTCTTGATTCTTTCTGAGATTTTGAAAAATTTTAACACAATCCAAGTCAACGTCGGCACTCCTTGCAAATATGAGATTTGCCATATCTCTATCATCCACATTAATTAATATAATGATAGTTCTTGGTTCCATTATCTTTTCTCCAGCAAAATTTTGAATGATTCGCCAATTTGCATTGTCCAAGATTGATGATAATACAATAATATTATTTTTTTCAAAATGCTGGATTGGTATCTCATTCAGTGTTTTATTTGTTATTTTTTTTAACTGCCCGTAATACTGTTCTCTTTCAGTGTAAAGCCTTCTAATAGTTGTCTCTACGGTATTGTAATTTGCGTCTATCTGGTCACAAATCATATTAATTTTTTCTATTGCATTGACTGCTTCGTCCATCGCATTTTTACCTACCATAAACTTGATTTCATAATCAGAACCATTCTTTGACAAACTAGTTACCAAGAAAAATATACATTCTGATAAATTATTAACATGTTCCATAGAACATGCAGCAACATCGTGGTTTTCTATTTCGACCACCGTAATCTTATCAGCATCAGTCAATCTTGCCTCATTGGCCCTCAAATTCGGTAAATTTATCTTGGCTTCATTCAACGAGGGAAATGAATGATGCAATATTTTTCGCCCCGCTAATATTAACCGATTCACCTCCTTCTGGGCCATAGATATCTTTCCAAAATCTAGCTGTATTTCTGATGCATTGATAAAAGCTACATTATACGAATCCTTATGTTCTACTTTACTTACACTTAATGTCTTGTTCAATATTTTCTGAAGCGATCCTATAAAGGCATGTTCTGCAGTATGTGCGGCCTTGGTATTCATACTCATCAATTCAAGTTATTGATGTACATCAGCATTAGGGCATTAATTATTGATGAGGCTGCAGGACTTCCCCCTTTTCTTCCTATATTTGTTATAAACTCCACATTGGCCTTTGATAGTTCCAATTTTGATTCTGAAGCAGAAACAAATCCTACGGGTATTCCGATCACAAGTGAGGGTCTTGCTGCATTTTCGTTTACCATTTTGATTACTTCATATAGAGCAGTCGGAGCATTACCTATCACAACTATCCCACCATCAATTTCTTTTGATGAATATCTCATTGCAACTGTGGATCTAGTCTTATTCTGATTTTTTGATATTTCAAATACATCCTTGTTTGAAATGTTACATATCAAATTGGTCCCAATTTTTGCTACAGATTTTTTGTTTATTCCCGACAAAACCATATCAACATCAACAACAATATGGCGTCTTTGTTTGAACGCAGCATAAGCGTTTTCAATTGCATTGGTTGAAAAGATAATTCCATTTTTATCAGGTTTAGCAAAATCAAAATCAGCAGTAGCATGAATAACCCTCCTGACAATATTCCATTGTGCATTAGTGTAACCATGAATTCCTATCTCAGATTCAATGATTTTCATACTGTTTTCTTCTATACCAAGGGCGGCTTCTGACATGTCTCTAGATTTTGCCCTATATTTTCTCTTTAATTCGTCATTTCCTTCAGCCAACTTTTCCCTCGGCCTCCCTTGTCCTTTCAAGAACCATATTTACTAGTTTTGGATCTACTCCAAAATGTTCCGTAATATACACGGGAATTTTTTTTGGGTTACAATTTTCTAGAGCGGAATTGATATCTTTCACAACATCATTTTTTATATGAGCTCCTTTGTGTAGGAAATAGGGAACTATAATTATTACATGCGGATTACTTGAGATTACTCCTTCTATCCCCTTTGCTATCCGTGGTTCATCCAATTCCAGAAAACAAAAAGTAACGCTTCTAAAATTTGGTCTTAGTTCATTAACTGTGTGTATAAATGCAGTCCTAGCAGTTTTGTCACTACTTCCATGACCGATAACAAGTATGTCGCACTTGTCATCTTCAAGTACTATTCCGTTTTTTACTCTAGCATTACTTATTCTATCTCTTATGATTGAAATAAGTAGGTCATGATAGCTCAGGGGTTTTGCAATTACTACTTTTATTCCCTTATCGTAACATATTTTGGCTGTCTTTTTTACAGAATCTTTCAATTTCATCCCAGGGTATAGGAAGTACGGCATGACTGTTATCGAATCTACATTCTTAGAGACACATCTGCTGATACCCTCTTCAATGTAAGGTGGTATGACTTCAAGGAAGCAATGATCGACAAGGACGTACATGCTTTGTTCCTTAATCATTTTGCATAATTGAACTAACTCTTCTTTGGCCTCCGGTTCCCTGCTTCCCCTATCAATTAGTAATAGAGCCCTATTCATACCGAAGCATCCACATTATTGTAATTTATCCGGGAAACTGCAACTGTGAGATTGGGCGGGAATTTTTGTTTACTGACTATAAGCTCACCGCCTGAACTGAGTATTGAAGATGCTTCCGAAACACTCGAAGTACCTTCATATTTTTTTACTAGTTCAGATGGATTTGGAACCGTCACATTACTCAATTTATCTTTATCAAAAAACTCAAGAGGAATTCCATGTTTATCCGAAAATGCTCCCAAGGAAATAGGAGACTTGCCTCTATTTATGGTCGAGAGATTTCTAATGCTAAGAAAAGACAATCCATTTACCTCCAACACTTTCATAATTCCTTCTTCTATGTCTGCCTGGGTAGTGTCCCAGTGAAGACCTATTCCTACAACAAGGCTTTTTGGTCTATAGATTACAGATTTTCTAACTAGTATTGGATCTACTATGATTTTGTCGGATATGATTAACCCTGCTTTGAAATCATCTGATCTTAATTCATCAATATTTCGAACTACTGTTACGTTTTTTGGTAATTCTTTATCCCACCATTTGGATTCACCAGCATCCTGATAGACGCCTATTTTTTCTTCGTTTACCATATGAGCACTCACTTTAGTAACGTTTTCAAAATTTTCAATACGCCATTGAAAATTATTCCCCAAGAGATCTACTGCTATCGTTTCATTGACATCGGCAGCAGTGGTTATAACAGCTGTTGAATTAAGGATATCTGCAATTGATTTGGACAATGCGTTGGCACCTCCCAAGTGACCTGATAGTGCACTTATGACAAAGTTAGCTTTGTCATCGATTACTATAACCGCTGGGTCTATCTTCTTATCCACCAAAAGATTTGATATCAAACGAATAACAGCTCCTAATGAAAAAATACATATAATGCTATCATATTCTTTGAAAATCTCTTCAACCATGTTTTTTGTATTTTTCTCAAACCAGATAATCCCATCAGAAGAATCTTTATGTTTAGATTGAGAATAAATAGAAGCTGAAGGAATTTGCTCCTTTATTCTTTTTGCTATATTGATTCCATTTTTAGTAATACAAATGATAGCAACCTTGCTGCTCATGCATTACAATATAAAATTTATTCAAATAATATACTTTATGTTATTTTTAGCCATCGTGAAACATAAATATTCAAATATTCAAACGACAGTATTGTTGTCGGATTCAAATGACATTAACCTTCTTTTGTAAAAGGAATCGTCACACTGAATGTCCTGGTGAATGGCCTATGGGCGATTCGTGTGGGTCGGATCACGATTGCTCCTTTGATGTAAAAATGTCAAAATGTGAATGCTCATGTCATGTTTGATATTGACTGTCTGTAAATTTAGCTTATTTTGAAATTTTGATAAAAATGATCGGTTTGGGGTCAGAAAATTATGGTTTTCCAATCACTTGTATTTCAAACAGCCACCACATCATCATACCCCGTCAGTAGTTTATTATTTATTGATTTCATTAATTCTTTAGCTTTTCGCCTTATTGAATCATTAATTCGTACTATAACCAGCCCTTCCAAGGGTTGACCATAACACACTAGTGAATAATGGGGTGCAAAGTAGCAAGTAGGAAGTGTCAGGAGATCTTCTTCGCCAATAACTTGCAAGATAAAATTCTTTTGACCTGACAGAGCAAATTTGATTTTAGTTATCGCTTCTTTTGTAATGGTACCTGCTGGATTAATACATGAAATTTTTGTTACATCTTTATCTTTTTGATTTAGCATTCTATCGGTTAATGTGGATCTTTTTTCTTGCCTTCTCTCAACTCCATCAATTATTGCTAGGTCAGGATAAATATCAAATGAAATTAGTCTATCAGTAGAACGATCTCCAACAGTTATTATTTTGGAGTTACTATTAGCAATTTCTTTTCGTATTTTTTTTTCTGTTATATCACTGTCTAAAATTAGCTTTCCTAATGGCTTTTTTAATACTTGAAGAATATCAGGTGGTATTGACACTTTCGGGTTCTTTTGATTGTTCACTTTCAGTCTTCTCTTGATCCTGTAATTCAGAGGCAATGATACTAATTCTGCCAGCCACAGTGCGGGCAATTTTGTCAAATAAGATAGCCTGGTTATTATTTGGTTCTGAAATTGATACCGGGTTACCACTGTCACTTGCTGACATTATCTGTTGATGCAGAGGTATTTCTCCAATAAAGGGAACATTAAACTGATCACTAACTTTCTGACCTCCCCCAGTACCGAAAATACTAATCCTATTATTACAATGTTGACATTCCAAATAACTCATATTTTCTATGACTCCTATAATAGGTACGTTCAGTTTATTGAACATGCCTACTGCCTTTACTGCAACATTCATAGCCACATCTTGAGGAGTGGTGACTATAATTATTCCAGTTATAGGTATTGTTTGCGCTAATGTCAAAGGTGCATCTCCAGTTCCCGGAGGTAAATCAATTATCAGGTAATCAAGCTCACCCCAGTTTACATCAGTTAGGAATTGCTTTACAATTCCAGCCACGATTGGACCTCTGTAGATTCCTGCTTGCTGTGATTGCTCATAAAAGAAGCCCATTGAAATGACTTTTACTCCCTGAGCCAAGACAGGTTCTATTTTATTATTGACCACTTCAGGTGCGTTCTTGAGTCCTAACATTAGTGGGATGCTTGGACCATAAACATCAGCATCCAGTAAACCAACCTTCGCACCAGCCTTTGATAAAGCCAACGCAAGATTAACTGACACTGTTGTTTTACCCACGCCCCCTTTACCGCTAGCAACAGCAAGTATATTTTTGACTCCAGGAAGCAATTCGTCCATTGAAATTGATCTACCTTCCATGACTCTCGCAGTTACTTTGAGGTCAAGATCCTTAATCCCCAAGTCCGTCATAGAATTTCGAACAGATTCTTCTATCTCGCTGTTAAACGGACAGGCAGGGGTTGTAAGTTCCAATGTAAATCCAACTTTCCCATCGTTAATCGCAAGGTCTTTTATCATGCCCATTGAAACTATATCTTTATGCAATTCGGGATCTTCTATTGTCTGTAATTTTGCCATGATTTGCTCAATTGAGACCATATCAACGTACTCTTCCAAAGAATATTTAAATCATACAATGGCATGCGTGTTGATACTAAAATTAATAATAATGAAAAGGTTCATAAATTGATACTTTAAACAAATTGACAATAAGTAATGTTTGCGATAATACACATGGACGATGTTGTTAGGATACCACCCAGCATGATGAAAAAATCTCTCAACGAGACTACAATGGAAATTCTCAAGGAAAAATATGAGAGTATGATAAATCCAGAATTGGGTTATGTTATTATGATTATTGATGCCAAGACAAACAGAGTTGGAAAATTGGTCTCTGGCGATGGTGCTACGTTTCACAAGGTATCTTTTAAGGCATTAACATTTTATCCTAAATTGCAAGAAATAGTGGAAGGGGAAATTGTTGAAATTACAGATTTTGGTGCATTTGTAAGAATTGGGCCAACTGATGCACTGCTGCACCTTTCTCAAATAACTGATGACTATTTGAAAAGCGACGTAAAACAAGGGGTAATAGTTGCAAATCAGTCCGCCAAATCTTTGAAGATTGGATCAAAGCTTAGAGCCAGAGTTACTGCCATTAGTCTGGGGAAAGGTTCTGCGATGGGCAAAATCGGAATTACTTGTAGACAGCCTTTTCTGGGAGCACTCGAGTGGATAGAAGAAGAGATAAAGAAAGCCAAAAACCCAACCGCAAGTGGTCAAAAAGAAAAGGATAAGGAAAAGGAAAAGAAAGGAACAGTGCCAGCTTAAATGGCTAAAGAACTTGCCTGTAAAAAATGTAGAGCAATTACTGTTGGAAAGGTTTGTCCTATATGTAAATCAACTGAACTTTCGTCTGATTGGTCTGGTACAATAGTAATATTTGATTCAAAGAACTCGCTGGTAGCATCCACACTTCAAATATCAACTCCGCATAAATATGCACTAAAAGTAACTTGACTTTTAAAAGAAAATCAGGAGATCTAAATCAATATTTTAGTTTGCGAGAATCCCTTGTAAGATTTCTGAGAGAAGATATCGGGCAAGGAGATCTGACCAGTCAATACACTGTAGACGAGGGCTTAAAATCATCCTCGCAGATTATTTGTAAATCGGAAATTGCGGTAGTAGCTGGCCTTGAGGAGGCTAAGATAATATTTGAGATTTGTAACTGTGATTCAAAAGCTCTGGTCAATGATGGTGATATTGTAAAAAGAGGTATCAGAGTCATGAAAATAAATGGTAATACAAGAGCAATTCTAAAAGCTGAAAGAACAGCTTTAAACTTGATAATGCGTATGAGTGGAATCGCTACTGATACCAAGAAGTTTGTAGACATCGTGAAAACTGTTTCAAAGGATATAAAAGTCATGGGGACTAGAAAGACTGCTCCTGGTTTAAGATACTTTGATAAGAAATCAATAAAATTAGGCGGTGGACATTCGCATAGAAATACTCTCGATGAATTGATACTAATCAAGGATAACCATCTTGCAGTATCTACTTCTATCCAAAGTGCTATATCAAATGCAAGGCTCAAAGCCGGAAAGAATATGATGATAGAATGTGAAGTTAGCAATAAGAAATCATCAGTAGAGGCCATCAAAAGTGGAGCTGATATTATTATGTTAGATAATTTTACTCCCGAAATGGCTCAGAAAACCATTTCCTATTTGAGAAAATCTGGTCTACGAGAAAAAGTTCTAATTGAAATATCCGGAGGTGTGAATATTTCAAATATTAAAGATTACGCATTGGCATTACCAGACATGATATCTATAGGATCATTAACCCATTCCAGCAATTCTATTGATTTTTCGATGAATATGGAGTATGATTAATTTATTCGCTCCTTATTGTAAATTAGTTATTTTATCTCGTTACTGCTAAAGATATCCCTAAAGATATCCATTTGACTATATGATTAGGAAATCTTCAACATACGCTCGATAGCAACCTTAGCCCTGTCCGCTATATGTTTTGGCACCTTTACTTCGTATTGATTGTGTACTAGTGAATCGACTACTTTTTCTATTGTTATCTTTTTCATATACTTACACACAGCGTTTTCCTTAACTGGGATGAACATCTTGTCTGGATTTTCTTTTTTCATTCGATACATTATACCTGTTTCTGTCGCAACAACAAATTGGCTACTATCTGATTTTTTAGCATGCTGCATCATTCCTTCAGTAGACAGTATGTGGGCCTTCTTGGATATATCACCGGACGCTAAATTGAATAGAGTTGAAGAGGTGCAACCACATTCAGGATGGACCATGAATTCAGCATTGCTGTATTTTTGGAAAATATTATTAACGTCAGTGGCAGTGATACCCGCATGAACGTGGCATTCTCCTGGCCACACGTACAGATTTTTTCTTCCAGTGACCTGTCCTACATATGAGCCCAAAAACATGTCTGGCAAGAACAATATGTCGGTATCATAAGGTATACTGTTTACAACCTTGACTGCATTGGATGAAGTGCAACAATAATCAGAAAGAGCTTTGACCTCTGCACTTGTATTGACGTAACTAACGACGACAGCTTGAGGATGTTCTTCTTTCCATTTCTTTAATTCAGATGAATTAATAGTTGACGCAAGGGAACATCCTGCATCTAGATCTGGAATCAGGACGGTCTTGTCAGGGCACAGAATTGAGGCAGTTTCTGCCATGAAATGTACGCCACAAAAAACAATGATGTCGGCATCCGTTTTTGCAGCTTCCCGTGATAATGCCAACGAATCGCCAATAAAATCAGCGATATCCTGCACTTCGGGGACTTGGTAATTGTGTGCCAAAATTATGGCGTTTCGTTGTTTCTTGAGCAAGTTTATCTGGTCAAAATGTATCGATTGGACTAATGTCATCTGATGCGCTTGTTTTACATAAGTATAGATTTAAAGTAGTATAATTTAGGATAACATTGCCTATTTCACATACTGTGAGGGCAATACTTGCCACTTTGATTTTAACCTGAGAATATATGAAAAGTCTGCAGTAATAGATATATTATATTGTAAAGCAATCAACTGTCAAATGCCAACTCATGGATCGTTAACAAAGGCAGGAAAAGTTAGAGGTCAAACTCCTAAAATAGAGGGAAAAAAGAGAATCAGTCCAATATCAAAATTAAGAAACAAGATCAACTTTGTAAAGAGATTTGAAAAAAGACGCCAGCCCGGACAAAGAAAACCAGAACGTTCAGGCAGAAGACGTTGATCTGAATTTCTAAATCATTCTTATTTATTTTGATTCAAAGGCAGTATAATCAAGGATGTAAAACCAAATATTAAGAAAGTGCAAACTAGAATAACATGGAAAAAAGAGTTGGAATAGTCGGTTATGGAAGTATTGGTAAAGAAATCATTGAAGCGACAAGAAGGCATGAGATTCCAAATGCTAGAATTGTAGCGTTATTTGATAAGGAATCTACAGTTTTCAACTCAGTAGACTATGATACCGGCGAATTGCATCTATTCTCAGATTTTGATGAATTCTATAACTCAAAGATCTATTCCAACATAGATATCATAATAGAATGTGCTTCAAAAGGAGCGGTCAAAGAATATGGCAAGAAAATTATCAAATCAAAAAAAGATCTGATTGTCTTGAGTGTAGGTGCCTTCTCTGATGAGGATTATTTGAGAGAGTTGCAGAATTTATCGAAATTGAATAACACCAGAATATTGATACCAACCGGTGCCATTGCCGGTCTGGACTCCATAAGGAGTGTAAAAAAATATCTGAATACCGTAACAATTGTAACGACAAAGAATCCCAAGTCACTTGTAGGAGCACCATATTTCAAGAGCTCAAAAATAAGGATTGATGAGATTTCAAAGGAAACAGTCCTTTTTGAAGGTAATGCTGCTGATGCTATAGAACTTTTTCCTGCGAATGTGAATGTGGCAGTATCAATAGCATTGGCAGGAATTGGTTTGGTAAAGACACAAGTGAAGATTGTTGCAGATCCGACGCTATCAGTAAATAAACATGAAATTGTAGGCGAGGGTGCATTTGGAAAATTACATATTGTCGTCCAAAATATACCCAGTCCTTCAAATCCCAGGACTAGTTATTTGGCATCACTGTCAGCTATTGAATGTCTAAGAGGTTTGTGTAATGAGAATTTCAGAATAGGGACTTGAATTAGATAAATATTGACAGTTTATATGTGGAATATTTATTTGACAAAGTTAACTATGAGTTACAACGGATTTAAGACAAACGACATGTTTGGTCCAAAACCAGTAGAAGTAGGAAAGGAATACGATGTTCAGATCACGGAATTAAGCAGAAAAGGAGACGGAATAGCAAGAGTAGAAAGATTTGTATGTTTCATAAAGAATGGAAAGGTCGGCCAAAATGTAAGAGTAAAGATAACACAAGTTGGAAATAGATTTGCAACTGGAGAGATTGTCAGTGACTCTGCTGAAAGTAATCAGGGTCAGACTGAAAGTGCACCGGCAAGTGCCGATGAAAGCGCAAAAGCCAGTACAGAATAGCCAACCATATCTCAATTACATTTGAAACTTCTAATTATTTTATATCTTTACAACTTTAATTTTTAGAATTATATTCATCAATTAATATATTGTTAAATGTAAATTCTAAATTAGTAAATTGATTTGAATAATAATATCATTGCCATAATTGCAATTTCCTTTATTGTCGTTGGTTCGTTATGGGGAATTGGGAACATAATTTCTCAAAATAATATACAGTTGTCAAAGGGTGAAGGTGTCCTATTGTTGATGAAAGATAATAAATTTAATGTTACTAATCCGGATATTAATGTTAAAGTAAATCAACCATTAAAAATTAGTATCGCAAATCAGGATTTTAGAAAACATGATTTTATTGTTGACGAGCTGAATGTAAATACCGGATTTATATCAAGCGGACAAGATTTTAGCACTGTAATCGCATCAGATAAAGAAGGAGTCCTCAGATATTATTGTTCGATTCATCCGGGAATCATGGAAGGAAAAATTATGGTCAAGAATTAAACAAAAAATCTATCAGTACAGTCAAAGTCAAATATCGGTATTACCAAAAATTTCCTTGTAATAATGTCAGCTCTTAAACGAATCAGTTAGTTTTTTGTGATATATGCTCTTACAGCCATCTTTGTGCAGGATATCCTCTGGCATCACGCGTAGGTGTTTCATTTTTTTCGTATCATATATTGTGCTCAAGAATTTGTAGCAGATAGAACACACAGATTCTGTCTCCATATACTCTGATCTCTAATACCTGAATATAATCAATCTTTTATCTGCATGGATGTCTAGACATAGAAATAGAATTATGCGTCCTTTTTAATTCAAGTCAATCAGAAAATAAACCAACACTTAAAATTAGGCAAAAAACTCACTCTAGAAAAATGGCTGCACGAAAGAATACATCGAGGAAAAAGAGATTAATAAGGAGAGTTAAACAAAACAGACCAGTGCCAGCCTGGGTAATAATTCGAACCCATCGTCATGTTAGAACCAATCCAAAGCGAAGAGTTTGGCGAAGATCGGATGTAAATGTAGGTTAGGAATGAAACAAAATGTCTGAAGAAAATACAGCCAGAATATACACGGTGAACTTAGCCAAGGCGTGGGATACTCCAAAGTACAGAAGAACTGATAGAGTAATTAACATCATAAAGGAATTTACTCAACGCCATATGCAGACTGACAAAGTCAAGATAGATCAAGATTTGAATAGACATATCTGGTCAAGAGGAAAAAAGAACCCACCAAGGAAGATAAGATTAAGAATGGTAAAAGAAGACGACGATACAGTAGTGGTCAGCTCATACATTGAAGAAAAAAGAACCGAGGCAGAATCCGAAGAGACAATCTCAGAAGAGCCGGTTGAAAAGCAAGTAGAAGAACAAAAAGAAGACAATGTTCAGGCAAAACAGAAAGAAAAAAGTAAATAGAAATAAAGTTAGTTATTTAGAGTATCTTTTTTATCTTTTGAGCTAATTTCTGAAAAATATACAAGATTGAAATTCAGAAAATAAATGAATTTCTGACTAGTCGATTAACGGTAATGGTAGGTCAATATTTGGATGTGATTCTGGTATATCCCAATCTAGAACGTTTTCGTCAGGTATCTGATTGAGAGGATCGTAGGAATCAAATTTTGTTCTTCCTTTTATCGTCGCAATGAGATGCATATTATTTCTAGAAGAATCAGTAACTACGAATGAGACATCATTTGTATCTCCATCCATTGAATTTTGATAACTACTCAAAATCTCGTTTAGCCTTCCAATTGGTTCATATCTTCCGCCATTTACATATAGAATAGATTTTGTTATCGATGATGTTCCCAATGATGAATAAAGCTGGGCAATAAGATCTTTGATGCCATCTTCTATATTGTTCTCTTTCAATGTTCCGGAAACTAGATTCGTTCCTAAATTCATCTCTATCTCAGGAATTAAATTAATTGTGTTGAGGACTATTTCATCGGATACTTTGGAGCACTCTTCTAATGTTAGTTGAGGATTTATTTCTACATATGCATCATTGTCAACAACAAAGTTGATGTCAGAATTTAGTGATATTCTTTTTAATGATATGCTTGCGTGAAACAATTTGTCCTTCTCATGTCCAAACGGCATGGTCACAAGTGAAATTACTCTTTTGCCAAGCATAGATTTTGCAATATGCGAAACTACTGGTGCAATGGCAATACCTGATTTATCGGACAAACTGGCTACCAAAATGATGGTTTTATAACCTGATAATTTTGAACAAATCTCTTCTTTATGAGACTCTACAAATGACCGGATTTTGTAGCTTGAAGGATTTATCCAAGTGTCGCAATCAATATGAACTGAGTTGCAGTCATTTAGCTCTTCTTGATTGTTACTAATTAGTACAAAATCATGTTCCCCATTGCTTAATTTTGATACGACATTCCGACCGATTTTACCTATTCCGACTAATAACGAAGGCTTTCGTAATTCAATACAATCGTCTGACACCGCCAATCAACCCCTAATCAGAACATTGACTATTAGAATAAAAATTTAGTTGATTAAATCTAGTATCTTATTTGGTACAAAAATGTTGATAAGATTATGGGAATTAGGAAATTAATTCCCCTAGTAAGGAATAATTTGAAATTTCTATCACCTTTATTGATAGATATTGCCCTAACAATTGCTTCGGATCAAAATTTTTTGGTCCTGGAATTTCTATTATTACTGGCTTATATGCATAATTTCTGCCCTGTATTTTCCCCTCATCTAACAGTTCATCTATCAAAATCTGTCCCTTCCACCCGTACCAAATTTGATTTCTTCTCATTGTTGTTTTCCTGATTATCGTATGAAGTCTTTTACTTCTTTCTTTAACAATCTTTGTACTCAGTCTTGGATATTTGGCCGCAAGCGTTCCAGGACGAGGACTATATCTTGAAGAATTAATGACATCCGGTTGACTTTCTTCAATAAGGCTCAGGGTCTCTTCAAAATCTCTCTCAGATTCGGATGGAAATCCAGTAATAATATCCGTAGCAATTGCTATCTCAGGTATTTTTTTCCTAAGTTCTTTTACCACATCGAGAAATATTTTAGCAGTATGCCCCCTTTTCATTTTGCGTAGTATTCTTTCGCTACCGCTTTGCACAGGCATATGTAAAAACTTGAAGACCTTGTCATTATTGCGATAAAGTGAAATTAATCTGTCTAGAAATCTCGGGACATACATTGGATTCATCATACCAACACGGATTTTATAATCTCCCTCAATGTTAGAAGACTTTTCCAGTAGGTCAACTAGATCAGTTTTCAAATCCAACCCGTAGCAGCCATTATCGGTAGAAGTTAACCAAATTTCCTTACAATTTGATGCTACGTCATCTTTAACCTGTCGTAGTATGTCACCTATTCTGTAACTTGTTAGAGTACCCTTTGCCAGTTTCGTTTGACAAAAGCTACAATCACTAAGACAGCCGCTGGAGATTTGAATAATACTGACTACTGGATTTAGTCTCATTTTCGGTAGGTTTACCTTTGTTGACATTGAATCATCTAACGCCACAATTTTCTGGCCATTCAAAGATCCGTCAACGATTTCTACCGTTCTATTCAACGACTGTGGTCCCAAGAGAGATGAGTTGGGTGAAAATGATTCGACTAATTTTTTGCTTGTTTTTGGCAGACAACCGGCTACAACTAATGGTTTTTCCCTTGAGTATTTTTTTATCTTTGAAATCATCCTGTGTTCAGTAGCATCTTTTACAGCGCATGTAACTATGATGTTAAGATCCGAGTTCTTTCTAGTGGCAGTCAATTCATAGCCGCTATTGTAAAGTATACCTTTGATCATCTCTGCATCCGCGATATTAGCCGAACATCCAAATGCTTGTACCCAGACTTTTCTTTTATCATGGAATTTAAAATCTGGAGAGTCCAGTGTAGTGTTATTGCTTGAAAAAATTGAGAAACGATTATCTTTATTCAAATGTCGTCAACTATAATTGAAATTGTTGGTACTATATCAATTAATTTGTATCAGCCAATTTGTCGACAAGTCACCGCATCGCAACCTTCATGATGCAGGCTTCGCGTTCAAATTACTTTAGATTTCTAGGTTTTGATTTTCAGAAAGATATCTGATTTTATTATTTTTTCAGTGGCATTAAGCAGATTCTTTATATCCTTTACATCGTGAACAGTTGAGATCGCACCCATTTTGCGAGGCAGGAAAAATATTCCGTGTTTGGCCATCAACGCGAAGTGGTATCGCATGAGACCCTGGATATCAGATAATGCTACATCATTCGCGTTTGTTATTTCGTTTACCTTATCTGTAAGAAAATGTGTGAGAAAAAGGGAACCAATACCAGTTACTTGTGTTCTCAGTCCATAATCTGAAAATAATTTTCTCAATCCATTCCTTGCCATATCCCCTAACTTATTGATTTTATTATAAATCGCCTTACGATTTTGATTGAGATAGTCTAAAGTTGCGTAACCTGCAGTCATTGTCAGTGGATTCGAAGAAAATGTCCCACCGCCGATATAACATATCTGTTCCTTATTCATGTTTTCAACTGGATTTGCTACTTTCATTATTTCTTTTTTGCCACACAATACTCCTATCGGAAGCCCACCGCCAACAATTTTCCCAAGCGTAATCATATCTGGATCCAGATGATAGACAGACGAATAGCTTCCAAAATTAAATCTAAACCCAGTTACAATTTCATCCAAGACAAACAGTATGCCATTCCTTTTACAGTACTCTTCTAAACCTCTTAGGTAATTGATATCTGCAGGAATACAACCCCCACCACCCAGTATCGGTTCAAGAATAACGCATGCTAAGTCATCTTTTACACTGTCTAGTAATTTGATGGATCGGTCAAGATCATTGTATGGAATTGATTCGACAAAATCACCTTCCCTTCCAGTCATACCTACTCCTTCATCAATTTCAAATGGATAATTCACAGACTGCATCAAGTCAGTATTAAATCCATGCCACCCGCCTATTGTTTTACAAATAATCCTTTTTTTGGTTACAGCTCTAGCAATTCTAATAGCATACATTGTAGCTTCTGATCCAGTAGTACAGAATCTTAAAAGTTCGCTAGTAGGGATCGATTTCTTAATAGTTTCTCCCAAATTAACGCTGATATCATTTGCAGTACCATATAGTGTGCCCTTACGTATTTGTCGAGCAAGCTTCTTAACAACAAAAGTGGGAGAATGGCCAAGGACTAATGCCCAATGTCCCATCCAGTAATCGACAAACTTATTCCCGTCAACGTCAAAAAGATGCTTATCTTTTGCCTTATTCACAAAAAATGGATAAGGTTTGAAAAATCGAATGTTATGACTAATGCCTCCTGGAAAAATATTTACAGAATTATCATAAGCTTTTTTTGAGTTGTGAGTTTTTTTTTCATACAGACCGTTTAGACTGTCGTGTGTCACTACAAGAATCCTTTACAAGACCTATTTATTACGATTATGAAATTTCAAAAAATAAAAAAAGATTGTCATACAAAAGAACAATTGACATTGAGCAAACTGAACTTTATAGTGAATTCTATCGTATTGAATGATATTGAATCCATCATCTAGTTAGTTCTAAATCAGGTGCGTTGGGCTATTAGTAATGGCAGGCTGAACACCTCGCAAAAAGCTCGATGCGTACACCTCCATTCTATCAATGCTATCTTCTATAGCTGCCCTTCTCCTTACAGAAGGTTGTCTTTTCTCGGGAAAGGTTTCCTCCTTAGATGCTTTCAGGAGTTATCCTAAACAGCTTAGCGGCTCAGCCTGCCCTGTCGGACAACTGATAAACCAGAGGCTGCGCTGCCCTGTTCCTCTCGTACTATGGGCAACTTCCCCTCAAACAACTACACCCCTGTCAGGCAGAGACCGACCTGTCTCACGACGGTCTAAACCCAGCTCACGTTCCCCTTTAATGGGCGAGCAGCCCCACCCTTGGCTCCTGCTGCAGAACCAGGATGGGAAGAGCCGACATCGAGGTACCAAACCGCGGGGTCGATAGGAGCTCTCGCCCGCGACGAGCCTGTTATCCCTAGGGTAACTTTTCTGTCACCACCAGCCCCCAATAGTGGGGACATGATGGATCGCTAAGCCCGGCTTTCGCCTCTGAATCTCGTATCATTGGAGATCCAGTCAGACTGGCTTCTGGCTTTGCCCTCAACAGCGGAGTTCTGTCCCGCTTGAGCCAATCTTTGGGCCCCCTCGATACTTTTTCAAGGGGGTGCCGCCCCAGCCGAACTGCCCACCTGCCGATGTCCCCGTGAAAACGGGTTAGCCGTACGGTAGCAAATGGCTGGTGTTACAACGTTGCCTCCATCAATCCCGGAGGACTGACTTCGAAGGCTCCCAGCTACTCTCTGCATTCGCAACCATACAGCAACAACAGGCTGCAGTAAAGCTCCACAGGGTCTTCTCTCCCCGACAGAGGTTCGTGGACTGTTCGTCCACGTTATGTGGCTTCACCGGGTTGTAGGCGGGGACAGCGGGGCCCTCGTTGTTCCATTCATGCACGTCGGAACTTACCCGACAAGGCATTTGGCTACCTTAAGAGAGTCAGAGTTACTCCCGGCGTTTAGCGGCCCTTAGCCCAGTTGAACCCAGGTTTTAGGTACCGCCACTGGCCAGGATACAGAGGCCGTACACATCCTTTCGGACTAGCGACCACCTGTGTTTTTATTAAACAGTCGGGACCCCCTTGTCACTGCGACCTGCGGTTCCCATTCTTCATGAAAACTGCAGGCACTCCTTATACCATAGGTACGGAGCTATTTTGCCGAGTTCCCTCGCCATACGGTATACCCGATAGACCTTAGACTACTAATCTAGGGCACCAGTGTCGGATCTCGGTACGGTCTTGAAAGAATCTTCCCATTCTTGTTTTCATTGTCTCCTGGATTCGAGCAAATCCTCCTTGCGGAGGACCATTCATCTCTCGTTTTGGATCTCGTCATTATGACACTCCCCAAAACTTGAAAACTTGGACAGAACGACGATTCTGCTTGCCCTATCCTGAAGCAGCAAGATGGGTGGTAACGATCTTTCAAGGCACTGGAATATTAACCAGTTTCCCATTCGGACAACTCTGTTGAGGTTGTTCTTAGGACCGGCTAACTCCCGGCTGACGACGCATTGCCGGGAAACCCTTGCCCATTCGGTCGCCGAGATTCTCACCCGGCTATGCTGTTACTGCCGCCAGGATCTGCACTAGTCGATCGGTCCACTGGATTTCACAACCCAGCTTCTACCCAATCACTACGCCCACCTACCATACACCAACTTTGTTGGTGATCTAAAGTATCGGTAGTTTACTTGAGCCCCGTCCATTTTCGGGGCCTCAGAGCTCGGCAGATGAGCTGTTACGCACTCTTTAAAGGATGGCTGCTTCTGAGCCTACCTTCCTGCTGTCTCTGCTCTAAGACACCCTTTTGTTTGACACTTAGCAAACATTTGGGGACCTTAACTTTAGTCTGGGTTGTCCCCCTCTCGGTTATGAGGCTTACCCCACATAAACCCGTCTCCTAGTTTCTACGACGCCTGTACATTCGGAGTTCGAATGGATAGCGAGCTCTTTCGAACCCTTACTATCCGATCGGTGCTCTACAGCACAGGCCATCTCAACTAAGGTAGGACTGCGATCCGATTCGGTGGGAACTAGCGATCACCGGACTAGATTGGTTTTTGACCCCTAATCCCAGATCTGAGGACCGATTTGCACGTCAGGACCCCTTCAGACTTCCAGCGAGCTTTCGCCCACCTTCATCTTGTCCAGGAATAGATCGTCCGGTTTCTAGCCTTATTGCTATGACTCAAGACCCTTTCAGATCCTTCGCCTTGCTAATGCTGCGCGAATTTGGTTTCCCTTCGCCTACCCCTTAACGGGTTAAGCTCGCCATAACAACAAGCTCCCTGGCCCGTGTTTCTAGACGGAACGTACAACTCTAGAAGGCTTCAGTCCCTTGCGGAACCTCCACCTAAATCCTTTCAAGCTGTACACGTCTGTAACCGGTTGGTTTCAGGCGCTTTTGACCCCCCTTCCGGGGTACTTTTCAACTTTCCCTCACGGTACTAGTATGCTATCGGTCTTGATGAATATTTAGCCTTAGATGCTACTTTCACCTATTTTCGTTGGCCACTGTCAAGGCCAATTACTCTCGCCATAGAAAAATCCAATATTCATTCGTCTACTGGGGTATCACCATCTATGCCAATACGTTCCAGCATATTTCGACTATAAATACAGGATCTAAATCTATAGCACACCACATCCCTACTACTTTACAGTAACAGGTTCAGTTTGGGCTCTTCCGATTTCGCTCGCCGCTACTTACGGAATCTCGTTGATTTCTTTTCCTCGTCCTACTCAGATGCTTCACTTCGGACAGTTCGTCCTCCCAAGCGTAAGCATGGGAGTTATTGAGAGACCTCATTCGGAGATCCTAGGATCAACGGTCGCATGCACCTACCCTAGGCTTATCGCAGCTTGCCACGTCCTTCATCACTTATCAAGCCGAGTCATCCTCCAACCGGCGTCTTTGCACCAGCATTATTACCAGATGTTCATGTACTTCAATTCATTCTATCTTACGGAATTTCCCATATGATCAATTTGCCACGTTTCTGTCAGTGGATTTTTTGTTCTTTTGTATGACGATCATTACAAGCCATGAGCTTGTTTCATCCTTCATTTCTTCAAATGATGAAGAAATTGCATATTGTTATAGTTACACAATATTTTACACAAGATTGTCCGACCTCGAAGTTAAGGAGGTGATCCGGCCGCAGGTTCCCCTACGGCCACCTTGTTACGACTTCTCCCTCGTTGCTGATCTCAGGTTCGATAATGCCAAATCGCACCACCTCGCCTAAAACCAACTTCGATGAAGCGACGGGCGGTGTGTGCAAGGAGCAGGGACGTATTCACCGCGCGATGATGACACGCGATTACTAGGGATTCCATATTCATGAGGACGAGTTTCAGCCCTCAATCATAACTGTGGTAAGTTTTACGGGATTGCCTCCTCCTTTCGGAATCGGGACCTATTGTACTTACCATTGCAGCCCGCGTGTGGCCCGAGGGTTTCGGGGCATACTGACCTGCCGTAGCCCCCTCCTTCCTCCGCCTTAGCGGCGGCAGTCCTTCTAATTAGCCCTTCCACTCCGAAGAATGAAAGTAGCAACTAGAAGCAGGGGTCTCGCTCGTTACCTGACTTAACAGGACACCTCACGGCACGAGCTGGCGACGGCCATGCACCTCCTCTCAGCTTGTCTAGTAAAGTCTTCAGCTTGACCTTCACCCTGCTGTCGCCCCCGGTAAGATTCCCGGCGTTGACTCCAATTGAACCGCAGGCTTCACCCCTTGTGGTGCTCCCCCGCCAATTCCTTTAAGTTTCAGTCTTGCGACCGTACTACCCAGGCGGCAGACTTAACGGCTTCCCTGCGGCACTGGACTAGCATAAAGCTAGTCCATCACCGAGTCTGCATCGTTTACAGCTGGGACTACCCGGGTATCTAATCCGGTTTGCTCCCCCAGCTTTCATCCCTCACCGTCGAGCGCATTCTGGCAAGCCGCCTTCGCCACTGGTGGTCTTCAATGGATCAACGGATTTTACCCCTACCCACTGAGTACCGCTTGCCTCTCCTGCCTCCTAGTCTTATAGTATCCTCCGCAGCCCATCTGTTAAGCAGCTGGATTTAACGGAGGACTTGTAAAACCGGCTACGGATGCTTTAGGCCCAATAATCGTCCCGACCACTCGGGGTGCTGGTATTACCGCGGCGGCTGACACCAGACTTGCCCACCCCTTATTCTACACCATTTTTAGAGGTGTCAAAAGACTTTCTTAGCGAAAGTCACTCAGAGTAACCCTGTCAGGCTTTCGCCTATTGCAGAGGTTTCGCGCCTGCTGCGCCCCATAGGGCCTGGGTCCTTTTCTCAGTACCCATCTCCGGGCTCCTCCTCTCAGAGCCCGTACCGGTTACAGGTTTGGTGGGCCATTACCTCACCAACAGCCTGATCGGACGCAGTCCAATCCAAAGGCCATATAGATTTTGATCAAAAACCATTCCAGGTATCTTGATCTATCGCGGTTTAGCCTCAGTTTCCCGAGTTTATCCACGTCCTTTGGTTATGTTGACTACGTGTTACTGAGCCGTGTGCCACGTATTGCTACGTTGACTCGCATGGCTTAATCTCACTCTGATAGCAGTCGGGTCCGGCAGGATCAACCGGAGTCGATCCTTAATCTATTATAAAATAGTACGGTCGGACAATCAAGTTATTGTGCATATTGTGTAACCATGTCAGATTCAATTGTATTCGAATCTCCATATTATGAGCGCAACTGGAGGTCGATGAATCATGGAATGGCCAACTGACCAAAAATCATCTACGACGCCGCCTATATGATTGCGTTCCTAGAAATTCTTGTCTAATTAAGATATAAACGTTCGCTTGACAAAACTTTTTTTAAGATCAAATTCAAAACATCATACTCCCTTTATTTTTGATTCACCAATGTTAAGAATTTGATATAGGTAGACTTAAAATATTCACACATAAGAATTACTTGTTCTATGAAAAATAGAGTTTGTATATCCCATAAGGAAGACGTCGACGGCATCTCTTCCGCAGCTCTTATCAAAACCGCATTTGAGGTAAATACAGTAATTCTTGTTGATTATGCAAACATGATTAAAACATTACGTAGTTTGGTATCAAGCGTTCAAGAAGGCACAAAAAAAATAGATGAATTATACGTATGTGATTTAGGACTAAGCAAAAAAAATGAAAATGAATTTGTAAAAATTCTAAAGCAGATGATCGAAGCAAAATGCAGTGTTACATATATCGATCATCATGATTTGGATAAGAAGCTTTTAGCAGAATTAAAAAAAAGCGGAGTAAAACTTTTACACAGTACAAAAGAGTGCACCACTATCCATATTTACAATAAATACAAAAGAAAATTTGGCTCTTATCAGGCATTTCTTGCAGCTGCTGCGGCATTGACAGATTATTTGGAAACAAGGCCCATTGCATCTAATTTAGTGTCCAGATTTGACAGACAGTTTTTAATGCTCGAAGCTACTGCCTTGTCGTATATGATTTCTTCAAGCCAGCATGATAGCGATTTTCTTGCGACAATCGTAAAGGATCTGTCACAAAAAAAGTATCCCCATGATATTGAAGGCGGATTCCAAAGGGCCGAGAGACATGCAAGAAAGGTCTTAACTGTGGTAAAGTCCATTGAAAACTCAATAATACTGGCCAAGAATTTGGCGCATGTTCAAATTAATTCTGAACTACCGTCGAGTATGGTGGTTAACTTTGTACTCGGCACGTCGGGAAAACCAGTTGCACTTGTATACAAGGCCAAAGATGATATCAATTCATGTATAATCTCTATCAGGGGATCGAACGAATGCAAAGTTCATCTCGGAAGAATTGTTAACGACTTATCTTCCGCATTGTCTGGTAGTGGCGGTGGTCATGAGAAGGCCTGTGGAGCTGTTATACCCAAAGACAAGTTTCCAGAATTTATCAAACAGCTGGACAAAAAATCAAGATAAAGGCAATTCCTTTGTTTGCAGGAAAAATTACGGATATTGATAGATACTAAATTATTCTGGATAAGCCGTTAGGCCTACCCAGAATATGTTCCCCATCGGTTTGGTCGATGTAATCTTACAATCAAGATTAAGGCAATTTAAATGTGCTGGATTCACTATTCTGCGTCCAGCATCATCCCATCTTCCAAATTCCTGATTTATCTATATAATCAAGTCTTCTGTTGTTGCTGACTTATTCTTGTTTACTGCAGCTTCTTAGTTTACCTTGAGTTTGTCTAAAATTCTATCAATTCTTGCAATTGGCTTATTCTTATTGTCCGATATTTCCTGATGGGAAGGTGGGCTAGCAAAGTATTCTTTATTATTTTCTGCAATCCTTTGATGATAGGTTGGAACTAATTCGTTCTGATAAAAGATACCAATCGGAATCTTATCTCCCCATTCGGCCGAAAATTCCAAAATCTTGGACATCTTTTCATTAACTTCGGATTCATCATTTATTGTTCCGTTATAGCCAGTGTCTTCTATTTTGTATATTCTAGGGCCTGTTGTCTGAGGTTCTAGTTTGTCTTTTCCCTGAAACCATTCCCTTGTATGGATGTCATCATATGTTGGACATGGCTGAAGAACGTCAATAAAAGCTAAACCCTTGTGCTTTATTGCTCTTTGTATTGTATCTTTTAGATGTTTAACATCATATGAATAGGACCGTGCGATAAATGTAAATCCTGACACAAATGCTAGTGCAATGGGATTTACAGAATTGCTTGTATTTGGACTTACAAGGGATTTTGTTTTTTCTCCCAGCCTAAGAGTAGGAGAAGCCTGTCCCTTTGTGAGGCCATAAACCTCATTGTTAAAAATAAGATATGGAATATCAACATTTTTCCTGCCGGCTCCTACAAAATGTCCTGCCCCAATTCCAAGTCCGTCACCGTCGCCTCCGACTGCTATAATTTCAAGATCGGGATTGGCAATTTTTGCACCTTGTGCAAATGGCAAAACTCTTCCATGCAAAGTGTGAATACCATACACATTAATGAAATGCGATGTTTTCCCAGAACAGCCGATTCCCGAGAAAATAACTGCCTTATGTCGTGGGATCTGCATCTCGCTCAGCGCCATTTGAATCGCGTTTAATATTCCAAAATCTCCACATCCCGGACACCAATCATTGTGTACCGTTGTTTTATAGTCAGCTAGTTTAAGTTCCGCCATCTAATATAATCCTCCTTTCATTTGTACCAGATAATATAGCCTTTAGTGCAATATAAATTTCCGTTGTGGACATTGGTCTTCCATTATATTTTACTATCTTGTAATCAATTTTTGCGCCAGTATTTTGTTGGACCAGAGATGCTAACTGCGATGTGTAATTCATTTCTACATCTATTACCTGGTTGGCGTCGACCAAGAATTTTTTGACAGTTTCAGTGGGAAATGGGTGGAGTAATCGCACTTGAATAAATCTAAATTTGTTTCCCTCTTCTGATAATTTTTCGATGGCTTCTAAAATTGCGCCCTTTGTAGAGCCCCAGCTGATAATGACGTTCTTAGCTCCAGGACCGAAATCATAACATGTCACCTTATCGTCATCAGCTATTTTTTCTAATGCTATCTCTAGCTTTTTCATTCTCTTATCCATCATCTTGTTCCTATTCTCAGGATCCTCTGAAATGTGGCCTTCTTCCGTGTGTTCATCTCCGGTATTCCAAAATATTGCATTTTCTGTACCGATAGGAACTCTTGTGGAAACAGGAGAATCGTCGAGTTTGAATCTTTGAAAGTGACCTGCAGCACCCCCAACCTCATTTTTGTCAATATTATTTTTGAATTTTCCTCTTTCAATTTTGAGCTCATTGCTAAATCTTTTGCATGTTTTGATGCTACTGCTAATTGCTTTGTCAAGCAAATGAATTACTGGTAATTGATAAATCTCTGCTAAATTGAATGCCTTTATTGCATCATAGAAAGATTCTTCGATATCACCAGAAGCCAGTACTATTTTTGGAAATTCGCCGTGTCCTGCGTTTATAGCAAATAACAAGTCGCTCTGTTCGTGTCTTGTCGGTAATCCGGTGGAAGGTCCCGCTCTTTGATACATTGTAACTACTAAAGGGACCTCATTCATTCCAGCCCAACCTAGTGCTTCAGCCATCAATGAAAAGCCGGGTCCGGATGTTGCAGTGGCCGTCCTAACGCCGGTTAATGAAGCTCCAATTGCCATGGTAACTGCAGCTATTTCATCTTCCGTTTGAACGACAATAATAGATCCATTTTTGCCGTTAGATTGGTCAATAATTTGATTTGATTCTAAGAATTCGCTCTCATCACTTGCTGGAGTAATAGGGTAATAGGTTTGAAATCTACAACCTCCAAGAATTTTTCCAATTGCTGCAGCCTGACTACCTGAGACTAAAAGATAATCCTGTAGAGCGTCCTTAGGGATAATTTTGTATTTAATAGTCTTAGGATCAAATTTAGTGCTCATTTGGGAATAGGCGTATTCGGCTGCTTCAATGTTAATAGTGACTAGTTTTGGCTTTGATCCAAAGACATCTTGAATAGCACTAGTCAGAGCGTCTTTTTTGATACCAAGTAAAGAAATTGAAGCCGATATGGCCATAACATTAACTACTCTAGCAAGTTTACTCAACTTAGGATCGTTCATTTTTATTGCCACTGCTTCAATCATTTCAAAATATGGTAGACCGTATACTATACAACCTCTCGACTTTGCAAATTCCAGCATACCACTCAAATTAACAGAGTGTCCAGAGTCTTCCAGTAACTTGCGTATTCTATTACTTGCTTCAAAATCAATTGTAGGTACTTCCACTAATGCAGTTTCGGCAAGAGTCGAGTCATATATTATCACACCTCCGGAAGATACTCTGTCTGCGTGTCTGAAAACTGTCTCCGCATCAAATGATACTAGCATGTTGATTTCTTCCAAATGGGAGTTCACAGGTTTTTCTGAAACTCTTATTGTGAAATAGCTGTGCTCTCCTTTAATGTTAGAATAAAATTCCCTCTTTCCAAAAATATGAAAGCCCTCTTTTGCACATGTTCTTGCAAAAATATTTGCAGCTGAATCAACACCACTTCCCTGAGGTCCACCAATTAACCAGGATATAGAATTCACATTAGACATAAAAGACAATGAATTGCATTCTTCTCCAA
>Ga0209968_1000010_pt1 | contig 45500 bp, 62 predicted proteins | sample InoplaM2AM_FD_187579 | JGI IMG/M metagenome (GOLD analysis project Ga0209968, IMG submission 187579) | Arabidopsis thaliana rhizosphere microbial communities from the Joint Genome Institute, USA, that affect carbon cycling - Inoculated... | ecosystem: Host-associated > Plants > Roots >... | reverse complement strand
GAACACCTCCAAGATGAAACTAGGCACGGCCCTGGACCATCTCTTTCCAAGAGGTGGTATGCGCTACTCGATTGTGGGTTTGGTAGGACCTTCGCCTTAAAGTTTGTTTTCTCCACGGCAGCTTGTCGGAAATAAGTTTTCAGGGGAGATGCAGAGAGGTGACTTTTTATTGTATTATTTCGGCCCAGTCATGGGGCGCTGGTGACGCCTAACGAAGCTGAAATGAAGGATTCAGCTGATGGGACACATCTCAAGACACCAGTGCTTAATTTATGAAGGGTCTCCCGCGAGGCACTTACCAGCGCTTGTCTCTGTGATCCAACAAAAGCTCAAGGAAGACAATCGATGCCTTTATCTGAACAGTCCGCCTATGGTTGCGGGTCTTCGCTCATACCTCTTCGCAGCGGGGGTAGACGTGCCGAAGGAGGTCATGAAAGGAAGACTTGTGCTTTCCTCAGATACTACCCATCTGGAGAACGGTACTTTCGACGTGGATCGAATGTTGACCAATCTGAGCACCGCAGTGATCCAGGCTCGAGATGAAGGGTATCAAGGTCTCTGGGCGACGGGTGACATGAGTTGGGAATTTGGTTCCGAGAAAAATCTGGCTAAACTTCTTGAATATGAATGGCGGCTCGAGGAATTATTTCACACGTTCCCAACACTGGCCGGGATCTGCCAATACCACAGTGATACGTTGCCCGCAGAGATCATCCGCCAAGGGCTAGTGAGCCATCACAGTCTCTTTATCAATGAAACGCTCTCGAGGCTAAACCCTCACTACGTCCGGGGGGAACGTGTTGACACCCACCTCGATAACATTGCAGACCTTGACAGGACAATTAATTCCCTTTGTAAGGGTCATAATCAACTATTGAATTGACCTGGCCCTCGCGAACTCTCCGACCTGCGGTTTACGATTTCGCCAAAGCAACCTCAGACAACCAGGTTCGCTTTACAGTTATGGGGACATTCCACCCGCTACTCATACAAACTATCTCTGCCGTGATCAAGGCGCCTTTACGTTCTTTCAGCCGCGAAACCAAGGCCATGGCCGATTTATGGCCGATCTATGCCCTTCGCGCCGATGCCTGTTAGCGCCCTCTGTATCGCATCATACAATTCAACCACAGCGTCCTTCTTATCCACGACTTCGAAGGCCCCCGCTTTTTTCATGGAATACACCGTGTAATCCTTCAGGTCGCGTGTGAGTCCAACGACGGCAGTCTGCGGATACTGGGTCTTGATGAGTCGGGTCGCTGCAATCCCGTCCATCTTCGGCATGACAATGTCCATCACGACGACGGTCGGCTGAACCTTTGCCACACACTCAACGGCTTGCTCACCATCACTCGCTTCGCCAACGACTTCAATATTCGGATAGACTTCCAACGCACAGCGCAACCCTTGCCGTACCATGGCATGGTCATCGACCAGCAAAACTCGAATGGCGCTTGTTTTCTGATGAGCGTCTACCACACGACCGCCCTTCTCACAAAAATGTCGGCGGTCAGGCCTTCCACGAGGCCGCAGACGATGTGTATGGGATTATGAAGACTGTAGTATGGCAAATGCCAAGCCTGGTCAATGTCTTGTATTGAACACAAGCAGGCCAGGTCGGCTCGAAAATATGGGAAAGCATGTCGGATGGTCGACACTTGAACTAACGTGGAGCGGCTACAGCTTCGTGGCTATCATGTCGAGAGATCAGAACTTTTGACCGGCTTAGAGGCTGCGAGACGAGGAAGGTCAAGCTGAACGGACAAAGTAAGGGATTCCCGCTTGTGATCCCTTTGAATAGTCGAGACAGCCAGAACCGCTAGGCGGTCGTCGGTACCCATGGCTGGGGCGCTAGTGTGGGCTGCTTAAGAATTGCAGTCAACAGGGTGACAATTGGCTGTGGTAGCGACCTAGCAGGGATGTTGAGAGTCTCTCGCAATCCGCATTCCTTTGGCCCCTTTGGCCGGGCTGAGCGCCTAGCTCTCACTCAGGCTGGTCCTCCATTCTTCAAGACCTTCCCGACCTGTTCGCCACATTCAAGGACACATAATCGCCAGTGAAAGCTTTGCGCCCCCGATGAGGTGTAGCGCATCACCGGCAATATTTACGAGCAGATCCGAATGTGCTGCCTGACGTGAGGATGACAAGTTGGCATTCGCCTGTGACTCAGCAGAGTGGGCCCTCCTGAATTCTTCAATAGTGAGCAATTTTGACCAGATTGTCATCGGTCCGATTGGATAGGTTTGGGTTTAGGTGCCAACTGCAGGTTCCGGGGCCAAGCCGCCGACATGTCAGAAGGGCGGGAAGCGAAGTCTGAAATCCATGGTTCTCGCCGTCAATCCTCCACAACTATCGACCGCCCTCACAACGGTTCTGGTCATCGACGATGACGACGAACAGCGGAAGTATTGGTGTGAAGCGCTCAAGCAATCGGCACACAACTATACGATATTGGAAGCTTCAAACGGACAGGCGGGCCTCAATCTTTGCCGATCTCAACAGGTTGATTGCATTGTCTTAGATCTCGATATGCCGGAATCCGGCTTCTATGTCCTATTTGATTTGATTCGTCATCGCACACGCCCGCAGATAGCCGTGGTCATCCTCACTCATCTGCTGGCGCCTAATTTACTGGAGATGGCAAAAAACAATGGCGCCCAGGTGTGCTTGGTCAAACAGGCCACATCGGCTCAGGATTTGGAGAATGCGATTCAGAACGCTCTGGCTGCTGTCAGATCGAAGCGGTAGCAAACTACTTGTTTTACCGCCCTGACAGGTCCTCTGTAGGCATCCTGTCCTTGTTTAGGGAGACTTATGCACCGCCTGGATCGCGGTGTGCATTCAGATTTCCGCCCAAGGTGCAGGATTTGATCTGGCGGATGCAAGCACGAAGACACATTCTCCAACGTCCGGGGTTTGGCCTCTTGACTATACGCGAGCGGCTGTTATCGTTAGGTGAGGAAGGCTGCACCCGCGGACCTCAGCCGGAAGAACCCGCTCACGCGTCTCACAAACAAAGAGATGTCTCCCCAGGTACTGTCCACCGCCTTCTTGATTCTGTGCACGCTGCTGCTCTATCAGTTGGCGATGATTTTCGCGCCGTTTTTCACGCCCATTTTATGGGCCCTCATCTTGGCGCGTCTGTTCTATCCCCTCTATCGATATCTGTTACATCTATTAAGAGGAAAAGCGACGCTGTCCGCATCCCTCAGCACCCTCGCCGTGACCTTTCTTGCGGTCTTACCGGTGGCGTACGTCGCATTTCTAGCGATCACGGAAACCATTCATGCGTATCAGGCGGCCATGACGTGGCTGCAGAACGGCGGACTGAAGCAACTTCCAGCCGCGGTTTCCGCTTTACCGTTCATCGGCAACATCTCACAAGAACTCCTGGGACGTTTTGTATTGGCCTATGGAGATCTCCAGGGATCGCTCCTCGAAGGCGGGAAAGCCGTCAGTGCGGTGCTGCTGACCGGTGTGAGCGGACTCGCGAAGAATACCTTCGATCTCATCACGGATTTCTTCATTATGCTGTTCACGCTCTTCTTTTTCTTTCGAGACGGGCAACGCCTCTACGACATCTTTTACGATGCGGTTCCCATCGATGAGGCTCATAAAGCGGCAATTTTTGATCGCTTGACTCAGACGATGATTGCAGTGGTGCGCGGCACCTTGTTCACGGCTCTGGCACAAGGCGTCGCAGCAGGCCTTGCCTATTGGGCGCTTAGCCTCCCGTTCCCGGTGTTCCTCGGTTCAATTAGCGCGTTCTGTTCTTTGTTGCCTTTCGGTGGCACAGCGTTGGTCTGGGTGCCGGTAGCCACGTACCTGTTTTGGACCGCTCCACTCTGGAAGGGGATCGTCATGATCGTTGTGGGCGTGGGGCTCGTCGGCCTGATGGACAATTTCCTGCAGCCGCTACTGGTCGGCTCAGGAGCGGATTTGCCCGTCCTCTTTCTCTTCTTTGCGACCATAGGCGGTCTGGCCTACTTTGGTTTCATCGGATTGTTCTTAGGCCCAATTTTGCTCGGGATTGCGATCGCCACCTTCAAGATCTATCGAGAGAACTATCAGGCCCCGACTAGTCAACTGGTGACACCCGAAGCAGCCGTTCGAATCGATTCCGCCCTCAAATAACGCTGAGCTGGCCGTCCTGCCACCACACCGCTACCGGTTACGAATCATACATGAGGCTAACGGAAGGCGATGGAGCCGGCGGCTGGAATCGAACCAGCGACCTGCGGTGACTACCTTTCCCTTCCATCATCCAAGTACGATGCGAATGTGGTGCTCGCCGGCGGCAACGAGCGGAATATTGTCGCGACCTATCAACGGCGCGCCATCCAGCTCGGTCACCGTCACGCCACGAGTCGCATGGCGCGGATTCTCAACTGTAATGTCATAGAGCGCCGAATGATACCGGAAACGAATAGAATACCCCGGCCAGTCGCGCGGAATGCAAGGATCGATGGAGAGGGTGGAACCGCGCAAGCGGAAGCCGAGCATCCATTCGACACCGGCTCGATAGAGCCAGCCCGCCGAACCGCTATACCAGGTCCATCCCCCGCAGCCGGCATGCGGAGAGTCGCTATACACATCACCTGCTATGACGTATGGCTCGACCTTGTACCGTTGGACCTTCGATCGCGAGGAGACGCGATGAATAGGATTGAGCATGCGAAACAACTCGCCGGCCTTGTCGCCATCACCCATTGCCACGAATGCCAGCACGGTCCAGACGGCCGCGTGGGTATATTGGCCGCCGTTTTCACGAATGCCCGGCACGTATCCTTTGATATAGCCAGGATCCCGAGGCATACGGTCGAACGGTGGGGTCAGGAGGAGAATGAGCCCGTCCCGTCGGTTCACAAGATGCTGTTCCACCGCCGCCATGGCGCGCGCTCCGCGGCCCGGGTCTGCAGCGCCGCTGATTATTCCCCAGGACTGCGCAATGGAATCGATGCGGCACTCCGGGTCTGCAGCGGAACCGAGTGGCGTACCGTCATCAAAGTACGCGCGGCGGTACCATTCTCCATCCCAGCCGTCCCGCTCGATCGCAGCCTTCAACGCACTCACGTGGAGCCGCCACGTTTCTGCACGAACATGTTCGCCGCGCTGGGCCGCCACCTTGGCGAACTCCCAGAGCACCGTATGGAGAAACCAGGCGAGCCAGACGCTTTCGCCTTTGCCCTGCTGACCGACACGATTCATCCCGTCATTCCAATCTCCGGTGCCCATGAGTGGAAGGCCGTGACTCCCAACGGCAAGGCTTCGGTCCAACGCGCGCGCGCAATGCTCAAAGAGGGTTGCGCGCATCTCGGACACTCGCGGCTCAAAATACAATTCATGTTGGCCCTCCGCCAAAGCCGGGCCCTCAAGAAAGGGCACCATTTCATCCAGCAGGGCCGTATCGCCAGTGACTTCAAGGAACTGGATGACTGCATACGGCAGCCAGAGCAGATCGTCGGAGATGCGGGTCCGCACACCGCGCCCGGATGGAGGATGCCACCAGTGCTGAACATCACCCTCCGTGAACTGGCGCGCAGCGGCCCGCAACAGATGCTCGCGTGTGACATCGCGGGCCGAGACGCTGAGGGCCATCACGTCCTGGAGTTGGTCACGAAACCCATAGGCCCCGCTTAACTGATAAAACGCCGCGCGTGCCCAAACCCGGCAAACCAGCGTCTGATAGAGCACCCAGCGATTCAACAATACGTCCATCGCCCGCTCCGGCGTCCGGACCTCTACGGCGCCCAGCACGTCGTCCCAACGGCGAATGACTTCGTGCAAGAGCGCGTTCACGTCGGCGCCACGGTACCGGTTGAGCAACCGACGCGCCTGTTCCCTCCCCTCGGCCTGTCCAAGAAACCAGACAATCTCCGCACGTTCGCCTGCCTGCAACTCAATAGACAGCTGCAACGCGGCACAAGGGTCGAGGCCGGCGCCCACCTTCCTGGACAAGGCACCTCCAAGTTGAAGCGCCAGAGGACGCTCAAGAGTCCGATTGCGACCCAGGAATTCTGTGCGATCAGCTGTCCACGAGGTTTGCTTTCCAGCAAGATCAACAAAGGCGATGCGCCCACGAAACTCGCCGCCCAGCACACTACGCGCGAAGAGCGCCCCGGTCTCCGCATCGATCTCCGTAATGATGTACGGCGTGGAGTCACCACGCGAGTGCCCAAGGACCCACTCGGCATAGGCCGTGACAGAAAGGCGACGCGAGCGGCCGGACGCATTCTGTAGCGTGAGCCGAGAGATCTTGATCGGGTCTTCAGGCGGCACAAATTGCAGCAGTTCGACCAGGATCCCGTGTGAACCATGATGGAACCGGCTATAGCCCTGTCCATGGCAAGCCACATAGGGCGCTGGGTCGCGAATCGGCAGCGCCGTGGGACTCCAGATTTCCTCGGAATCGTCGTCTCGGATATAGAGCATCTCTCCGGACGGATCGGTCACCGGATCGTTCGACCAAGGCGTCAGTTGATTTTCGTGGCTGTTCAGTGACCAGGTGAACCCGGACCCGGATTCCGATACGAGAAACCCGAACGATGGATTCGCAATGACGTTCACCCAGGGCTGCGGGGTCCGGAGACCTTCGCTGAGGATCGTGACATATTCGCGGCCATCGTCCGCGAAACCGCCTAGACCGTTAAAGAATTCGAGTTCTCGTTCAGGCAACGGCACATCCAGGCGTCTGCTCCTGCTCGGTGACGGCAGATTCGGCGGCGGCGTACTGGGCCTGCGCTGTAATCGAGTGACCTGCTCCGCCAAAGTGCCCCGCCGGCTCAGCAGGACGACCCTGGCGATCTGCTGCAGCAGCATCCGATCTTGGGCGGAGAGCAGGTCGGCCCGCAGGAGATAGATACTGCCACGCGCGCCGGCGATATTGGGCAAAAGTCGCAACCGGCTGCCGCGCACGAGCGCCTCCAGGGAGCCTTGCAGATCCTGCTCGTAGGACGCCGGCTTTTCGTTCAGGATGATCACGTCGGCGGACAATTGTTTGATTCGCCAATATTCATGTGCCCGCAACAATTGCCGGGCCGTGTCGACGTCCTCTGCTTTATCGATGCACGCCAGCACGATGGGAAGATCGCCCGAGATTCCATGTCCCCACAATGCCGTACGTTCCACTGTGCTGTGACCGAGCGTCTCGGAAGAGGGACGCAGCGATGCATCGGGGTACAGCACCGCATTGGCCAGTCGCTGGAACAGCTGGGCTTCCTCAGTCCCGATTCCAAGGTGATGGAGTTGGACTTGTGTCTGCGTCCAGGCCAGCGACAAGGCACGTTCAAACACTCGCGGGTCGCTGTACTTGTCGGCCAGATCCAACACCTGATCGCGGGTCTGGCCGACGATGGTCGAAAACACAACGCGCACAGTCTCGCCGGCGAGTACTCGCACCGTGCGGCGCAAGCTCATCACTGGGTCGAGCACGGACCCGACGGTATTCGAGAGCGGCCGCCCATCGATCATTGAGACGGCGGTACGGACATGGCGCCCGCGTCCGAGAAAGCGGGCGCGATCCGTTTCATATTGCAACTCACCCACGGTGTCACCTTCGACGACCACCACCTGGGCCACCCACACCGTCGCTTCGGCGTCCGACCGTCTGCGGCGCGTGGCGAGCAGCGCGCCAGTCTCCGGTACGAATTCCGTCTGGACAAACAGATTCGCAAAGGCCGGATGGGCCACATCCGCAGCTTGTGGAGTCAGGGACAACTCAGCATAGGAGGTGATGGCGACGTCTCGCGCCTCTGCGCCCGTATTGGTCAGGGAGATGCGCCGTACTTCGGCATCATCTTCGGACGACACCACAACCTCGAGCGTCGTGCTCCATTCGCCATCCCGCCGGATAATTTCCGCTCGTTCTTCAGAAAAGGACACCTCATAGTCATCGGCTTCGACGCCGCTGGGCTGATACCCGGCCGACCACACGGACCCGGTGTGCGTATCGCGAAGAAAAATATAGGAACCCCAGCAGTCCCGTGTGGCATCCTCACGCCAACGCGTGACCGCGATATCCCGCCAGCGGCTGTACCCCGACCCGGCCACGGTCAGCATAACGGCATACCGACCGTTGGACAGCAAATGTGTCCGCGGGGTCGCCTCATGTGGAGAGGTGAATCGCCGCAACACCGGCGGAATGAGGTCGCGGATTTGCGCTGCGGCAGAAACTTCCTCCGCACGTGGCCGCGCCACCGGCACGTCGCGCGGCGTACGTTCCTGGAGCAGGAGTTCGGTGGCCCTCACCATCGGCTCAGCGTGGAAACGGCTCCTCATCACCCCATCGTTCAGGACATTCGCGATCGCGACCAACGACATGCCCTGGTGATGTGACATATAGGCCTTCACAATGGCGACGTCTTTTCCTTCGGGCACCCGTGTGCCGGTGTAATCCAGCGCCTCATAAAACCCATAGGATCCCCTGCCGCCGACCTCGGCGAGGCTGGCAAAGTCTTGCGTCGCGGCCGCGGGATCGATCATGGCCGCGAGTGCAGCGGCATATGGCGCGACGACGACATCGTCGATGAGGCCGCGCTTGAGTCCTAGCCCCGGCACACCAAAGCTGGAGTATTGGTATGTCAGGTCGAGGTCGCGCGCGTTATAGGCCGACTCCGAGACGCCCCAGGGCACTCGGCGTTCTGCACCGTATTGAATCTGCCGACGGACGATCAGCTCATACGTCCGGCTCAGCAAACTGCCTGCCGGAAAGCGCATCACCAAGGCCGGCATGAGGTATTCGAAGATGGAACCGGACCATGAAATCAAGGCCGAACCATTTTCCACGGGCGTCAGCGCACGGCCCAGGTGAAACCAGTGCGATGACGGCACGTCGCCCTTGGCGATGGCCATGAAGCTTGCCAGCCGGGCTTCCGACGCAAGCAAATCGTAGCAGTTGGCTTCCAAGCTGTTCTCGGTTACGCGGTAGCCGATGGACAATAGCTTACGCGTCGGATCGAAGAGAAACGTGAAATCCATGGCGCGAACCATCCGCTCCGCGGTCTGCGTGATGGCTGTGAGACGGCGGATGAGTGCGGCGGCATCCGCAACTGATTGCCGTATGGCATCAGCCAGCAGGGCGATCCTTGTCAAACTGGGACGATTCTGCGACGGATGGCTGAGCGAGTCTTCTCGCAAACGATCGAGCGCACGAAGCGCGGCCGCGCAACGTTCAGGGACCGTCGCCAGCGTGGGAACGGGATGGAAGAACGGCGCGATGGTCGCCCACTCAGGCACCGGCCCGCCCGGACGGTCGAACATGGCAGCAAGGTCTTTCCTACTCAATCGGACCCATGGAAGCGACAGCTCCATGTCTCGGAGATGGCTCTCGACACACGATCGAACCGCATCGGCCCAGATGCGCAACTCGCTATCGGGCCCATCTGCGCGCTCTTGAGCCAGCGCCTGCGCCATGTCTGCGATGGTATGGGACGACGCGGTCAGATGGGCAAAGCGGGTGGTCCAGCCGGCGGCATCGACCGGCCGCGACAGCAGGGACGTGCCCAGCACATCGACCGCCTGACTGAGCTGTTTCCGCGTGACAGTATGCGTCTCTTGCTGGTCCGGAATATCGGCAAGAGCTTCGCGTAGCAACACAATAGCATCGTCGATTCCAGCAAACAGGTCGCCATCGACGTGGGATTGTTGAATCAATTCACGGCATCCGTTCCCCAGAGCCACCAAATGTCCCGCGAGATTGCCGCTGTCCACGGAGGACACATACTTTGGATCCAGCGGATGGAGAGTGCGCGTGTCGTACCAGTTATAGAAGTGCCCGCGAAACAGCACGAGTCGGTCCATGGTTTTCAGCGTCGCTTCCAACCGTTCGCTTGCCTCCAGCGTGCCCAGCCAACCAAGGTCACGGGCAACCAAGGTAGACAGCAGATAGAGCCCCAGATTGGTCGGCGACGTTCGATGGGCCACGACGGCTTTGGGATCTTCTTGAAAGTTATCGGGTGGCAGCGCATGGTCCTCCGGTGACACGAACGTCTCGAAGAATCGCCAGGTCCGGCGTGCAATCAATCGCAGCGTCCGGGCATCGCCTGGCGAGACCGGTCCGGCCCCGGTGAGCCGTAACGGCAAGCTGACCCAGCGTGCAACGGCCGGAGAGGCCAGCCAAAGCAGGATGAACGGAGCCGCGGCTGTCCAGGACTCGTACGACCCGAACACCGCAACTCCACAAGCAGCTGCGACCGCGAGAATGATGCCGCCTCCCATGCGTCGATACATCCCCGCCAGTTTGTGGGTGTAGGCATCCTCGGCCTGTGCCGCGGTCACCCACTCTAACAAGTGAGCCCGCGTGATGAGGAGACGACCGAGGGTACGAAGAATCGCGTCCGACATGAGCCAGGTCTGGTATGCGAGGAAGGTCACCGTTAAGGCGATCTGAGTCGCGGCCAACTTCAGATCGGCGATGACTCCACGAGTATGGCTGCGCAAGGCAATGCCGCGCCGGCGTGGATAGAGTCCAAGGACGAAAGACAAAAGCGACGGAATCGCAATCGTGGCAAGAATAAACCCGGACCAGACCCAGGCCGATCCCTCCGGTAATAGCCACCCGACGATCAAGGTCAAAAACGCGGCGGGGGCCGACAGGGTGCGGCGGAGGTTGTCGAGGATCTTCCAACGGCCGATCGCGGGAATGACCACCGCGCGACGCGGCTCAGATCGGGCATGTCCGCGTCCGAAAATCCAGGGCAGCAGCTGCCAATCACCGCGTGCCCATCGATGGTGCCTGGCTGCCGCGGCCTCATAATGGGAGGGAAAGGCTTCGAACAGTTCGATATCGGTGGCTAGAGCTGCGCGAGCAAAGAGCCCTTCAAAGAGATCGTGACTGAGCATCGAATTGTCCGGCACCTTGTCCGCCAACGCCGCCTCGAAGGCATCGATCTCGTAAATGCCTTTGCCGGTGTAGGACCCTTCCCGAAACAAATCCTGGTACACATCCGACACGGCCGAGGCGTAGGGATCGATCCCGCTGGGACCGGAGAAGGTCTCTTGAAAACCTGAGCCCTCACCATTGGTCGGTAGTGACGGCGTAATCCGTGGCTGCACCACTCCATACCCCTCAACCACGCGTCCGGTAAGACGGTCAAACCGAGGCCGGTTTAGAGGATGGGCCATGGTGCCGATCAACCGGCGCGCGGCTCCACGCGGCAACCGCGTGTCTGCATCAAGCGTAAGGACGTACCGGACTGAAGGAATAGACTCGAGCAGATGCTCGCCGACAGATAGAAACGTCGTGCTTGTCGAGCCGCGAAGCAGTTGATTCAACTCATGCAGCTTCCCTCGCTTACGTTCCCACCCCATCCATGTATGCTCGGACGCGTTCCAGACACGTTTGCGATGAAACAGCACGAACCGCGACCCACCGCCGGATGGGGGGCCGTACCGCTTATTCAGGCGCGCGATACCTTCCACTGCAGCGTTCAACAGTTCGGCGTCACCCGGCATGCTTTCGCTCGAGGCGTCTCTCCAGTCTGAGAGCAGGGCAAAGCGCAGGTCATCATCCGAATTCGCCAGATAATGAACTTCCAGTCGTTCGACTTGCTCGTCGATGCCCTGGAGGTTCGTGAGTAATGTGGGCACCACCACGATCGTTCGTAATTCTTTGGGAATGCCGTCCCGTAGTTCCATCCGCGGCAATGGTCGCGGTTTGAGGATTGCCATCACCGTACGATTGATGAGCGCCATGGCGAGATCGGACGCCGGTACAAGTGCGAGAAGGGAGAGCACCGCGAGGCTCGCGGTTGAGGCGTTGACTGAAATGGCATGCCACAGCGGCAAGGCCGTGACGATAGCGGTCCCCACTGCGAGCGATCCCAGATACCCCGGTGCCGAAGCCCGGACATACCAACGCAGGAGCCGGCGTTTCCACGACACTCTGTACCCGAGTTCGCGTTCAAACGCTCGGCGACCTTGAGAAATCAGGTAATAGCCAGGATCCATGTGCCGCTCCCGCTCCGGCTGTCCACTCGCATGCGGCTCCCCCGCAGCCCGTCTGGCGCGGTCCACGACTCGTTCGGTCACGTCGATTTCAGAGAAGCCCGTACCGCGAGAGAGATCCTCGATAGCATGGCGATACGTGTCCCGGGTGACAAAATCCATCTCGGCATAGCGGGGATTGCGCTGCAGAATCGTATCGACCGGGCTGACATTCTCGACAAACACCGCCCAGTCAAACGCAGACGTTAACCGCATGCTGGTGATAATATTGCGCACGGTGACGCTCATGGCGGCTTGTTGCTGATGCTCGGCATGCACGATCTCATCGGCGTTGGTGCCCTGGGCGGCAAGACGTTGGTCGAGCCACAGCAAGATGGGACGCACCTTCGGGTCCAGATCACGCAATCGCTGACTCAACTGCACGGCAAACGCCGTTGCCAACGGCCTGTGCTCGAAGCGGCGGAGGGCCGTGGCCGAAGGCTCCAGAGCCAATGCCCCCGTGCCCAGCAGACCGTCCGCGAGTTCGTCGGCTTCCAGTCGGGCAACGCGGCTGTGAACGATCCGTTCGGACAGTCTGCGAAGGTTCTCGACCAGGACGATGCGCAGCGAAATGGCTACCGCCCACAATTCCCCGATCGTCAGCGGCTGCACGCGCTGATAGGCCATAACAAAGCGGCGCAGCATGTCAGGGTCGAATCGACTATCCGTGTGCGCGACGAATGCCCAAGCGACTCCGAACACCCGTGGATAATTCTGCAGGTGGCCCGATGCAAGTTTGGGCAATTGTCTGTAGTAGCCGGGAGGCAGGTCGTCGATGATCTCACGAAGCTGTTCATCCACGATGTGAAAGTTGTCGACCAACCATTCGGCCGCAGGGGTAATCGTCTTCTCTTCCCGAATCGCGCGGGCGATGGTCCGGTAGGACTCCACCAATACCCGTCCGTTCTCGAGGACCCGGGGCGTGAGCAAGCGGCCCCGCCGTAAGTCGTCGGTAATGATCTGGGCAGCCGCGAGACTCTCCGCGTGCTGCTCGAGCCGCTCGATGCCGAAAAGCTCTGCCCGAATCGGTTCTTCCAATTCTGGATCAAGGGTCGTAGATGAACGGACCATCTGCTGGGCTCCGGATTAACCTCGGATTCGGCTCAACTGCAAAGAAGCGTCTGACTAGGAAGCCGTTGCAGGAGACGGCGTGAACGCCGATCTGCTGAAGCGAGACCACTAGAGCTCACCGCCGGTCGACCATGGCCACCGCTCAGACAGCACAGGAATTCCGGTCCCACGGCATGCCAGGACAACGTACCGGCGAGGTCTGATCCCACTTGCACAGTGAAGGGCGAGGGAAGGCAAGAGAAGGCGCGAAGAAAGGCAGTCAGCGCGGCTGAAACATCGCGACTATCCTTAAAGATCCGGAAGAAAACGTCCAAGGTGTAGCTTCCAACCTAGCGAGAAGATGGCACCGCCTCGATCTCATCAGCTCTCCCTGACAGTGAGCCCTCGACGATTCACCACGAGGCGCACTTGACGGTTCCTGCTCAAACGACCGAGCTCACGGAAAATCTGATTCCACGTGAAGTCCGGGAAATTGCCGACTACGTCCTCAATTCGACAGCCAGGCGCCTCAGATACCGCTTCCAGGATTCGATCAGTAAGAGTGGGTTCGAGTTTCACGGCATTGTGTCTCCTTCGTCGGCCTGCGATAAAGCGCTTCGTCAGATTCGAGCTTTTTCGATGTATGATTTTCCCCGGCATCGGGGGCCTCTCGACGGTCGGTGAAGGCTCTGCCGTATCAATTACGCAGGGGATCGTGACGCCAACCGTTGTCTTCCCATTCCCAGTTCAGCGAATCCAATAGCCTCAGCATGCGCCCGCACATGAGTCAGGAGCGCCTTCGTCACCGCTTCCTCATCCAGATTCTTGGCCCCCTGTTCAATCGTGTAGGGCAGCTCCGTCTTCCATATCAATGTCCCTGAGCCGGTCGCCAGATGCAGATAGAGTCTCCTGGAGGAACTCTCCTTCATCCCCACAAACGTCTTCGTCGGTTCTTGACCGGCGACGTTCCCGTTCAGTACGCAGTCCACCTGTGCCGCCTCGGCCGGGCTCACGATACGAAGATCGGTCATTTCTCGAAGCACAACGGTCCATCGCTCGGCCATTGCCGGATCACCGACGAACGGCATCACGGCGATGCTCTTCACCACTCCCAGCTGCTGCCGCTCTTGCGGTTCGACCACCCACGTATTCTCGAAGGGTTGGAACTCAATCTCGCTGGTCCGGCTCATATCAACTCCGACTGCACCCAGCCACACCATGGCCAAGCAACCTTGCAGGGCTAGGGCTGCGAGCAATAGAAGCCCTAAGACGAAGGCATGGTGGACGCGTGTCATACGGAACGGCATGGATGACCAATTGTGCGGAGTTTGAATCAACATGTACCAAACAAGACAGAACCTCGTCTGATCAAAATTGCTCACTTTTTGAGGAACTCAGAACAGGAAAGGCATCGAGATACCCGTTGTTCATTCCCAGCCCAGCGGACGTCAGTCCGCCGGAAGTGAAACCCCTCCATCGGAGATATCTTCGCCCACGAGACTAAGCCGGTGAATCGAGAGGCCATCGAGCGACGCCTCGAACGCCGCCTTGAACTTCCGGTAGCGTATCTTGGCGTAGGGCACGACGGTTTGCCATAACTCACTATCGGCCAATGCCCGCAGAGCCTCCGGTGTAGCGTTCTTCAAATGCTCGAAATTGATGATGATGTCGAGTCTTGCACGCTTTGCCGCCTCTTTGATTCGCTTGACCAGTTCTTGCGTATTCGCATGATCCAGAGTCCCCTCGAGATCCACGAACAGGGCCGCGAATTGGTCATGCCGTTTTGTCTTTATGCTCAGCCAGCGAGCCTCGGCCGGGGTGGTGTGCTGGTCCTGTTTCTCTTTCACCGCGTGCAAGGCATTCGGAATCAGGGAGGCGACTTGTAAGGTCGGCAATTTTGCTTGCAGTGTCTTGAGTGCCGTCGCGACCAGCGACAAGGACCCTGGAGGACATGATCGTTTCACCAGATTGCGAAACTCTCGATTCATGATCAGTCGGGGAACGAACCGCTGGCTGGTGCCGGAGAGCCGTTTCCAGATGGAGGAAAGTGAATAGAACTCATGGTTGGCCCAATAGAATCCCTCCTGTAGTTGCTCGGGGGTCATGCGACTGGGACGATAGACGACATGCTTCCCGTCATATTTGGCCCAGTCGCGATCAAAAATTCGGCCGGCTGAATTATAGCGATCGAAGAGTGCCGTCCCTGGCAAGGGCGTAAGGACGTTGAAATAGGCCAATTCCACCTGATTCTTGGTGAGAAACTCCACGGCTCGTTCGAACACCGATTCGTCGTCGTGATCGAACCCAAAGACAATCCCCGGATTCACCATAATGCCGTGATCATGAAACATTTTGATCTCTTGTGAGAACTTCTCCACTCGATTGAACGGCTTATTGGTTTCTGCTAAGGCGCCTTCATCGAGTGATTCCATTCCGACGAACACCGACACACAACCGCTCTCCGCTGCCAGCTTGACCATGTCCTCGTCGTCCCCCAAGAACAACGTGGATTGACAGCCCCATTTGATGTTCAAGGGTTTCAAAGCGGCCCACAGTTCGCGGCAGTAGGCCCGGTTGCTGTTGTGGAGATCATCCACAAAGGCCACAATGCTGCCGTCTTCGATACCCAACCGGATGCGCAATCCAGTCAGGAAGGCATTCCAGAGGGTGTCATTCGACATGCGGTCCACCAGTTCCCCACAGACCCACCGCTTCACCTGAGTGAGTTCCTTGATGACCTCCTCGACCGGTCGGCGCCTGGTGGTTTTGCCGTTAAACGGGGAGACGCTGCAGAACTCGCAATCGAAATGGCATCCGCGCGTCGTGAAACTGCACTGGCGGGTCATGTAGGCATCGGGACTCAACAGTTCCACCCGCGGACTTTTGTAATTGTCCAGCGCGGGAAACGCTGTCATCTTGTATGTGCGCTGCAGTGACCCAGCCATGAAGTCGGCTATCACCTCCGGCCACAGGTCTTCGGCCTCACCGCACACTACCGCGTCACAGAACTGCAACGCTTCTTCCGGACAATAGGTTGGATGAACGCCGCCCAACACAACTTTCTTCCCTCGCTTCCTGAACTCCGTGGCAATCTCGTAGGCGCGGGGAGCGTAACAGGTCATTACGGAGATCCCCACGAGGTCACAGGGATGATCGAAATTGACATCCTGGACAGCTTCGTCCACGAGATCGACGGACCAGGACTCAGGTGTATAAGCAGCGATGACCGGCAAACTTAGTTTTGGAAACCATACGGCTCGGCGTTCCGATGCCGTGAGGTGATAGGGATTGTTTCGAGGATAGGGGTCCACCAAGAGCAAACGTCGTGATGGTGATCTCTCAGTTGATTGAACTGGTCGTACTGGTTGAATAAGATTCATCACCCCTCCTGCCCATGAGGACACGCGTCCATGGAGGACGCACTGCCTTCGGGCTGAAAGCTCGGCCTAGTCTTCTTGGAATCTCGAACTAGCATTCGTCAATTGTGGGACAGGCGACCTCACGGAGCCCTCCGCGGCGGCTCCGAGGCCCCTCTCTTAGATGCTTACCAGGCACACAGCCGACGTCCATCACCGGTGCGCTCTTAGCCCCTGCTTCTTTTCGACAGCAACTATAGCTTCAGATTAGGGCCTGAGGAACAGGACACCGCCCTTCCTGACCATCCCGTGAGACGCCAGTCGCTGTGCCATAAGAGGGTGGAGGCGATTGACACGAACCACGGAATCCTCGATACACCCACAATTGATGCACCGTGTTGCCGGGTACAGGCCACCGGTCCCGTATCTCAGCTCATCGAAGTTTTCGCGAACAAGTAGTCCCTCGCACCGTTGGCAACGCGTGAGGCTTCCTATGGATTTATGCATTAGCATGAGAGCTCCGGTCTGTGTTCCGTCAGCGTTGACGACTCGTTTCACGTCCTCGCGAAACGTGTCACCTTCCCACGCCAACGTGGGGTGGGGGGTTATGGAGCGGCGAACGTGTGCATTGATGACAGCGTAATGGCAGGTGTGGTCTTTTCAAACACTTTCACGACGAGGCCCCGCTGTTGCATCTGCTCCACGAGTCCTGCGTAAGAGGTATCGCGGATAATACGGGCAAACTGTGCCCGGTAGTTTCCCACAATGCTGGCGCCGTCAATCACCACGTCGTAGACGAGCCAATCGCCGGATTGTTCCGCTAACCGGAAATCCAACCAGGTATCAACCTTGGAGCCAATCAGCTTGGTTCCGACCTCGGCAAAGCTGCCCATACGTCGTTCAAAGAGATAGACCATCTGTTCGTCGTGATATTCCTCGATCTTGTTGGCAAACGTATCCCGTAGTAACTGAACATAGAGGCGCACAAATTCCTGCCGCTCCGTGTCATTTAGTCCCGTCCAAGGAGCCCCCAGAGAGCGTTGAGCCATTTGCCCATAATTGACACGGTGTCGTATGACTTGCGCAATTTGTTGGCGGCGTTCCTCAAACTGCTCCGGATGCTTCAGTGCCTCATTCCCGAGAATGGAGAGTAACTCGGTGAACGTGCTTTTCACCGCATACGTAGGAGAGTTTTCGTTCGGCCCCACTCGCGTGACGCCGTCTCTGGTCGCCGGCTGTCTCCGCAGCGTGTTGTGATTCGCGTTATCGGCTACCATGGTCTTGTTGAAGGGCCCCAGGGCGCATCCAGTCACTGCGATGGCCATTCCACAAACAACAATCCATGAAGCGAGATATGATTGCATGGTACCCGGCCGACTAGAGTGATGCATATGCGCAGACACTAATGCTACCTCATGATGCATTCTATGCTTGCTAAGGGATGGTCATCTGGTCAAAATCGCACAGTTTTAGAGAAATGATCGACCTCCCACACGGTCTGTCCTGCTTCCCACCCGACGATGCAATAATGTTATGGGAGTGGTTTCCAACGGCTTCTTGAGGCGGTGTTCCCGGCGCTGCAGATCGGCGAGCTTGGCAAGGTGTCCTTGCGGCAATTGCAGAACTCGTTCGAGCTGGTCACGCAGGTCGGTTCGGTTCGGTGCCGTTTGAAAAGATGCAATATACGATTCTGCCTGGCTGGACGCACGCGCGCGATCTCGCGAGCTCATCCTGAGCCGTCTCAGCCGGTTTCTAATGAAGAATGCAAGGTCCATTGGGCTGTCTCCTCTTCACCGTTCCGGTACCGGCACCCACTTCCACTGCGCTGAGAGAGTCGCCTCCGATCGACAGCTTTTATTCAGAGACGACCATCGAGGCACGATCGGCATGCTTCACTACCGAACGTTGCTCCGCAGGAGACGTCAAGCCTGTGCTGCGTGCGCCGGGAATCGCCTGTACAGGTTTGCGTTCATTTTCATCCCGCCAGCAACTTTGTTCTGCGATCATCACCTGACCGATACTGGCATCTTTGGGTATCCTGCCCATGCAGTCCCGTATTGTGTCTTCAACTGAACCAGCTGCTATGTCCGCCTTGTTGGTTGCATCGGTACCAGGGGCAACTATTGTCGACTGCCGGTCTTGAGCTCGTGCGACTGGCAGTCCGAGACACCCCCCAATCAATAGTCCTAAAATCCAGATTGTCTGGCGAGTTACGAGAGGTGTCATGTGCTTGCCCTCCTCTGGTGAACTTCAAAGGCGAATCTCGATGTTAGGCTTTGGACTAGGAACTAGCTGGTCAAAATAGCTCACATTAAATTTATATGCCCCTTTATAACCCATTGACATCAATCTGGAAGTTACAGGCGAGTGCGCCGAGGTCGATGCCAAGAAGAGTCTCGATCTATACGATTTCGCGGATATATGGTGCAGCTAGAAGCGATGCTCTCACACCCAGTCTCGGGACTCGAAATAGGCATACACCAATACGCCGAAGATGCTCGCCGCATACACTATCGTGGCCGTGGCAAAGGGATGATGGGCGAACCATAGGAAAACCGATGGAATGAACGAATGGTCCACGCTGAATCTTTCTGATGAATGCCAAAGAGTCACTTGTGGCCAAACATGTACCAAAGTACGGCGGCAAAAGTGCTCACGAAGACGAACTCAATCAAGGCCAGTGCAAGAACCTCGATCGGAATGGCATGAAGGGAATATTTCATACGGACTCCATGCAATGCGGGATGAAACCACTACTTTGTAATTCTTGCATTGCCACTCAATATCAGGGCTTAACACTTCCGTCTTTCTCCAAGCCTGCCGGCCGGATAGCCGTTATGACCCCAGGGACCGGTCTTCTTCACCTGTGATGCATGACTCCGCCAAACCGGCTCTGTCCTCCTTCGGGGCACCATACCTATTCAACAGCTCTTGTATGTAATAGTTAACAAGGGCTCCCTCATCATCACAGAGCGGAGGCGAAGAAGGCATAGAGAGCAGATGCTCGCAGGCACGAATAAACATCTGTACTTCTTTGGTGAGTACCAAGGGTACGTGTTTCCCTTTCATCAATGATCAGTGAGCCAGCTTCGCTTAGTCCGCAACGTTAACGTGGCAAGCCACATTTCATGTCATCGGCTCCGTAAGGAGTTGCGACATTACACGAGTAACTACTACCGATCCGATCAAAATTGCTCAGAACCTGCTTCAACATTTGCTGCATCTGTTCATGCTCCTGGTCAGAGAGATTATCGACTTTCAAGAGGACTTCGCTGAGACGGATATATTCCAGGATACTGTGCCGGTACTCCAGCTTACTCCGCTGTTGCGGATTTAGTTTTGACAGTTCAACCGCATAATATTCAACGATACCCTCTTCGTCTTCGGATAACCCAGGACTTTTAGGCATGAGAGCGGTTGCCAACAGATTTTCGCAGCATTGGAGATAATCTTGAACTTCTTTGCGAACGGATGAAGTTCGAGGATCCGCCATGGGCCACCGCCTTTCTCACAAAAAGACGGCGGTCGAGCCTTCCAGGAGTCCGTCGGCAGTTGTGGATGGGTCAAGAAAAACAGTTTCGGACCCTTTCGCGTGTCAGTGGAGGTTGACCGACTCGATGGCCGCTTGGATCTCGTCGAGGACGGTCAATTTTTGTGTCATGTCCAGACCCTGCGATTGCGCGAGATCCTGTGCGCAGAATCGCAAAAGCGGAATCAGCACGCGGCACTCATCTCGCAAATGTTTATCGAAGGTGAAGCCGCGCAGGGTGGGGCCGACCATTTGACGAACCTCCCCGTCATACCGTGGATCTGAATGATCGAGTCGCCGCAATGCCTTCACTTCCTTCTCTAACAATTCCGCCAGTGATTTGATCAGAGTTAAAATAGAATCCAACCGCAGACGGCCTTCAGTCCATTCGGTGGCAATGTGTGCGTTCAGAGATGTTTCCGGCATGTTCTTTTTGCGGAAGATGGCTTTGCCGGAAGAAGGCCATTGTCTAAACCATTCACGAGCGAGCACGAAGGCGTAATAGACAACCGCGATGCCGCCAGCAGTGGCCGACAACAAGAAGAGAACGGCGGTCAAGTCCAGATTCAGCATAATTTTTGTCCGTGACCCCTGCAGTTCGCTGATGAGCGCATCCGATCAGATTCCGCTATACAGAACAATCTCAATACGTCGATTCATCCGCCGCCCTTCCTCAGTCTCATTACTTGCGATCGGTCGGATGTCCCCATACCATTCAATGATAAAGCTTTGCGAAGCCGCTCCATTCTCCTGCAGAGCGTGGACTGCTTGAATCGCCCGTGCTTTCGATAAGGCCAACTTCTCGAAATACTCGTCAGAATGGTCATTGACCGAGGCCTTGTCGGCGTGCCCGGCAACTCGGATTTCCTTGAGAGAAGCCGCTTTGAAAAGAGCGCCCATCTGCTTCAGCAAGTCGATACCATCAGGTTTGACCTCATGACTCCCGGCATCGAACAGCAGCCGTTCGGTCATCACGACGGTGAGATGATCGCGGGCTCGTTGCATCCTGATATCACCATTGAGCAATGCGGTCCCAAACAGCTGTTCCAAGTCTTTCTGGACCTGGTGGAGCGGCTGCTCCGTCGTGTCGACGCATCCGATCAGTAGAGTCATGGTCATCAGCGCACTTCCCAGGAATGTGACGGTCCTCACGGTCATGCTCTCCCGCCTTGCTCGGTTCTCCCTTGTTCGCACGTTCGACCCGCTGCCCGTAATCTGTGACGAGGCACTTCACTGTCACGCCTTCTTCTCTGCAGACAGCGGCTCACGCTCTCGCTGTATGGCAGCACGCCCGGCCTCAGCTGCCTCGCTCAGGACCGCCTGGTTGTCTTTGACAAACTCGCGTCCCTTGTCCACCGCCTCATCAAAGACCTCGGCGACCTTGCCGGTCAGTCCATGGATACTCTCTTCGACTCGCCGCGCATACCCTCGCAACTGCTTCCGTGACGCACTACCCGACTGCGGCGCAAGCAACAGCGCTATCCCGCCCCCCACCAACCCTCCGATCACAAACGCCCATCCCATACCTCCCAATAAACTCCCTTTGTCATCTCTCATTGAGCGTCCCTCCTTCTTCATCGACCATGCTTGCTTCTCGGCGAGTACATGCCTCGACGACAACCGTGTGATGGCCATGCCTCCTACCGTGCTTGGCCAGAGCGACCAGCAGACCGTCTCATACCCCGGCTAGACCACCATGCCGTCATCCAGGAGGCCGGCCAGATCCTCTGCATGCTCTTCTTCTTGCGCAAGAATCCGCTCTAAGAGCTGACGGGTTGTCGAATCATCCGTGCCGACATAAGCGACCATATCGCGATAGCTGTCGATCGCGATCCGTTCGGCAATCAGGTCTTCCGTGATCATCTCCACCAGGGATTCCGCTTCGACATATTCCGAGTGGCTCCGGTTCAGCATCCCTTCAGGAGACAGATTCGGCTCTCCTCCGAGTTGGACAATGCGTTCGGCCAATTCATCGGCATGGGCTTGTTCCTCATTGGCATGCTGGAGAAACTCGCCCTTCACGCTGAGGGAACTGATCCCGGAGGCCATGAAGTAATGGCGCTTATAGCGAAGCACACAGACGAGTTCCGTCGCGAGGGCATCATTCAGGATCTTGATCACCGTCTCTGCTTTGGCCTTGTAACCCGATGTCATGGCGCCGTCCTCAATCCCTTCACGAGCCCGATCCCGGAGCGTCTTCACGTCCGTCAGACCGAGTGCTTCCTTCGCGATTCCTTCCTTTCGAGACGTTTCTTCACGAGCCCGATCCCGGAGCGGCTTCACGTTCGTCAGACCGAGTGCTTCCTTCACGATTCCTTCCTTTCGGGACGTTCGAGGCGCTGCGGTTTCAGGCTGCACCGATTTCGATGTGGCTTCTTTCACGATACCCTCCTTGCGGGGGAAACCCCCTGTTCTATTTGCTGATCATGAGTCAATGCTCTCATGCATGGCCGTCTCGCCAGTCTTCGTGCCTAGGACATCCTCTTCACGAACCAGCACGAATGTTTCATCGTCGCCCTCTACTTCTGTGGCGGCGTATTTTTTGTACAGGACATGCTCACCCGGCTGAAGAGTGGTCTTCACAAATGTCTTCTTCTTGATTTTCTCCTTCGAGTCCTTATCCTCAATCAAGCGACCGGTCCCCACAGCGAGGACTTCTCCTTCCTCCGGTCTCTCTTGCGCGCTGTCTGGAATGATAATGCCGCCGGCACTCCTCGCGCTCGGCTCGCCGGTCCGGATCAATACCCAATCGTGTAACGGTGTTAACTTCATCGACGTACGTCCTTTCATTCACGTGCGGAGATGGACCCACCTGACCCTGTCTAGGCTTGACAGGACCATCGGAGCAAGACTACCCGTACGGACACGATGTCCCACCTTCGATGTCATACTATGTCTCTCGAACGGTAGGGCAGTCTGACCAAAATTGCTCAGAGTGGGGACATTTCCCCTTGAGCTGACATCTCACTCACTATCTCCCGGGATTGACTTGGATCCATCCGTATGGACTGTAGACGTGGGAGGCCATTGAGCAATGGTGCATGAGATATCTCGGGACGTCTCGTTCGTCCTTCATAAGATAAAAGTCCAGTTCGCGCATTAGCCCCTCCAACACCCGAACACGCACCGGTTCAATGAGTGAGCTTTTTCGATAGAGTTCGACGCTATGCGGGCCGTCTTTGGTCGCCCAGACCCGGGCAACGAGCGTGTCCTTTCGCTCCTCCTCGCCGTACCAGATTTCGAAATGTTGGTCGGCGCGATCGCCGGCGCCCTCGGACCAATTGCGACCCGGAGATATCTGCATCCGTTTTTCCATGGCACACCTCCTACCCGTGTAATAGCCTTCGTGCCTATCAAATTTCTGGCCCCACTAGGGACATCTAGCATCGTCACGCAAGGACTTGTCTGGCTCGTACGGGGCCAGATGGTCACCAGCACATGACCACGAGGGCAGTTCATGTTGACTCCGAGGCTCGGGACAGCTCACACAAAACAGCCGTAGAGGCGGGCTTGAATCAGACGCGAAACAAATAGTGAGGGCGCGCGAGAGAGAGTGAGGCGGTCTGTGTAATCAACACTTGCCTGTACTCTAATAACCCTGAAGCGTGGTGAGTCAATGCGACGAGGACGCGGACAACCCCATAAGACTACGAATTCGCACGGGTATATTTATTTTCGTGGGTCTTCCACTATTGAACAACGGCCACCCCGATCTAGTGATTACTACCTGATCACTTCAGCACAGACCGCTGCAGGACTTCTCGCCATGATGACACATGGTCGGCTCGAAGATAGATTGGGACCTTCTAGGACTTGCGGGTATCCTGTTCGCCCTTATGACTTTGGTCATGAGTGCGTACATGTTGCTTCTCTGGTATGTGCTTGGTGGCAGGTAACTGGACGCTGGAGCCGTGTCATGGCCACCCCTCACCTGAGCGAAGGGCGGTTGATTATGTCCACGTGCGATATCTGCCACGCCGATGATGTTGTTGCACAACGTTCCTCCCGAGGGACAGACGCGCAACAGCGAGTGGTTGTACACCAGCAATGTCCGCGAGGGCACCGATGGCATCTGGCATTCGAAATCGCAGATAACCCGTTGGGCGATAGGGACACCCTGATCTGTGATTGTCCAGTGGAGGGCGTGTCGATCTGAGGAGTAGGCAGGAGGAAGGAATCGAGGTGGCGGAGTCCTAGTCGTGCAGGACGACATTCAGGAGAGAGCTATGCACGTGCAATTCACCGTTGTAGTCAATGAAACCCAATTTCCGGAACTTGTTCATAAAATAACTCACTCGCGAGCGTGTGGTCCCGATCATCTCGGCGAGCGTTTCCTGGCTGATCTTTGTAATGACTGTCTCCGGCTTCCCTTCTTTGCCAAAATGCGCCAACAATAGCAGCACTCGCGCGAGTCGCTTCTCGCTGGAGTTAAAGAGCTGATCCACCAAATCCTCTTCGACTCGAATGGTGTGCGCCAGCAAATAGGCCATAAACAGCTCGGCAAAGACAGGCTCCTCGTGCAGCACGCGCACCATGGCGTCCTTGTTGATGCGCACGATATTGGAGTCTTCCACGGCCGTCGCGGTCGCCGCGCGAATGGCCTGTCCGGCAAGGCAGGATTGTCCAAAAAATGCACCCGGCTCCAGAATCGCAATCACGGCTTCTTTGCCTTGTTGCGAGACCACCGTCAGTTTCACCTTGCCTGTCTGGATATAGAACACCGCCTCTGCGGCATCCCCTTGCGAGAAGATCGAGTGCTTCTTGGCGGTGAGCAGAGTGGTTTTCCCCTTGCCGACTTTGCTGAGTACTAGCTCGGGATCAAAGGGTGTTGTACGCGCACGCGTCATGCCTCGACCTCAACTGGGAAGTGTAGAGAACATTTATTTTTGCACCCCGCGCTATGAAATAGCAAATAGGGCTATCGTTTATCGTGCGCGGTTCAAGGAATACGACGCGCCGGACGCCGGCACGCGTGCTTGCGCACCATCCATATGCTGTTGCAGTTCCATCAGCGCATGATTGAGTTGTTTGACCGAACAGTGGCGCAAGGTATGAATGCTCTTACCTGTCCACAGCCGCAATGCCTTTCGGGATGGTGAATTCAGCGTCAGCAGATATGTTTGGGGTGTCTGGCTCATGATGTCCTCCTTGGTGTCTATGCCCGGTCGCCTCGAGCGTTCTGTCACACTGCTCGGAAAACAGCGAGCAGATCACTCAACGCCAGGGTCTTGTGTTTCAATACCGCTCTTTCCGCTTTCAATTCATCGAGAGCACTCGCTTTCGCAACGCCATCCGTCAGGCATGCCGTGACAAGCGATCCTACCCGATCGCACTCCTGCTCGACCTTCCCCTTTACCACTTGATTCACCGACAGCATGTCCAGCACCGTGGCTCTCGTCGAGGCCAGACTGGCTTGGAATTGTGGTTCCGGATAGCTGATGCGTGCCGCCTCGCTCACGCAGCGGTCCAAGCTTTGCGCCAGAAAGAGGTATAACCTGGCCATCGTGTCCGTGATGTCTATGTGACTCTGAACAGTGGATGAGGTATTCATCATTCTCCCTTTCATCACAGGCGTGATGTCATGTCTTGAACTCATGGTAAACAGACTGCGTGGTCGTCATAGAGTCCCCACGGGGGCCTTCGGTTCCGTTGACCCCTGCATCGACATTTTCAGTTCGTGAATGGCCTTTGTGACATCCTGTTCTGTCGATCCGAACCGATCGCCCATTACCTTGATCGCTTGCCGGATGGCTGTCGTCATCTTCGCAATGTGCTCCTCAGATGTCATGGAATTCTCCTTGTTACCGGTCGTGAGGACGACCTTGCCCGCGCGGTCCGCTTCATGGGTTGAGGCAAAGATCGCCCGCTGACAGCATGGCCACACGCCGTTTTTCGGCATCACTTTCAGTCGCCATCGACGAAGCTAACACCCACACGAGCATGCACAGCGTAGTGAGTCCAATCATCTCAATCATAGAGCACCCCCGTACCACCAACACTCACTGAATCTTCTCGTCTTCTTATAACAACTTGGAAGCTACCAGTACGGCGGGTCCCCTGTGAACGGAATCAGTCTGGGCAATTCCCTCCCGTCTTGGGGAAAACACGAAGAGACCAGTCGTAAACAGACTGACGAGAATGAGCGACGCCACGATGAAGGTAGTCGTCGTCGAAATCCTCGGGAAAGCGTCTTGTGCACTCGAGACCGCAACTCGATCGGCCGTCAGACGGTTAGAATGTGCGCCTGCCTGTTGCGCCCCTGTCATGGTCGCGACCACTGTTGCGCTTCCAAGCTGTTCTTGAATTGCCGCTCGAACTGGCTCGTAGGCTTCTTGAACTGTGGCCATTTCTACGATTGCTGTTCCCAACCGCTCTTGCCTCAATCTCGAACGCTTCTCGCTGTCTTGGGTCGCGACAACAATTCCTCGGCCAATATTCGGCTGCCAATTCGCGAGGAACGTATTATCCATCTTCTCTCCCATGGCCTCTGTCACCCCAATCATCTGGGGGTTGTCGTGGGCGGCGCGTTCCACCGAGGTCCACAGTCCACTGCGAACTCCACGTCGGGTGAAATTGACGATCGAGCGACCCATGACTGTTTGAACTCTGGCGGTATGCTCGGCCTCCGCCCACGAGGCACCGATGGTGATTGAATCGAGATAGCCATAAGGGGAGTGTTGCCACTGATTCCGTTCGAAAGCCAGACCATCAAGTTGAGCGATGGCTGCAGCCGCATGCTTCGCATGGCTACGTTCAAGGAGGGCACCATCCACGATGGCTTGACCGAGCACCGGTTGGAGCAAGTCCATCCCCGTAAGATTGCCGGTGGGCTGTGCTCGCGACCCTCCTACGGTTCCTATTTGCATCCCATTTGCAGCCATGAGCAATACACCACTGGCCACAATCGTGGCACACAATCCTACCGCCACGATCAAGTCCATAAACTCGAATCTCTGTTGCATAGGCACCTCACATTACCAGGTGGGGGCTTGGCTGGAAGTTCGCTTCTCCCATGCCAACCCCCCGCCTCCGAGAGTTTCAGAAGCCTCATTGTGGCCTTCAGATCCTTACTGCTTTATCCGCTCGCCCTCTCTCACCGAAGGCGCAGTTGTCACGTTCGATCCGACCACAGGCGATTGACCGGCTCCGCCATGCTCCATTAGCTTGGCATTGTTCTGATCCACATTGTTCTGATCCATTAACGTCGGAATCATATTCGTGTCGCCGGACGTCGCGGCCTCCAATAGGGATTGGCTATAGGTCAGATTCTTCTGACCCTTATCGTTCGCAAACTCGCCACCAGACGGATACCCAGGATGCTTAGGCAGCATCGATGGGTTCGCCAGGACAAGCCCAGTCATTCCGAGAAACACGAAACCTGCTATCGTCATCGTGAAAAGTCTCATAAAGAACCCCCTTTGTTGCACACACCATCTTCTCCTCATCAAAGATCTCACTCCTGACCACGCGAGCGGCCTTATGCGAGGACTGTCAAACCTCTCAGACGTTCTGCGTTGAGCGCGGAGACTGAGAATTGATCGCGCTAAGACACGGAACAGGACGCGCAAGGCAGTCAACGTAACTGAAGCCTCAGAACAACATACCGCTCCCTGCATTGAGATAGTGGTCTATATCGAACACTATGCCTGGTCACACGCATCATTTCGCGGTTAACTCGAAAGCAGGTGCGTCAAGACGAGCCCAACTATCCAGGCTATGACGTAGAAACCCAAAAATACTTCTGAACGTCCGTCAGTCCAAATGCGCATGGCGGCCCTCTCGATCTCCGAAATTTTCACTTCTCGCGCATGGATGAATGCACCGTATGAGGCGCATTTCCCGCGCCGGTGTAGGAGACAAACATTTCTTCGATAATATCCTTTGCTTCGTTGGAAAGCGCAAAGTCCACGAAGGATGCTGCGGTAGAATTGGATTCGTGTTTGCGGAGCAGGAGAATCGGCCGGCGCAAGCGATATCGGCCATCGCTCACAGTCTGCTTGGCCGGTTCAACTTGGTCGACACTCAAGAGGGCCACACCGACGCCATACGTAACCGCATCGAGGGCCACACCGAGAGATACATAGGTCACCGCCGAACCATTGCCAGCCACGCTGCTGATCGCTCGCTGATCAGACCGGCTCACATGAGCGGAAGGAGGGATTTTTCCCACAATGTCCAAGATCGTTTCGAACGTTCCGCGTATAAGCTGATTAGAAGGACGATCAATGAGCTCGATTCGAGCATCGATGCCCCCCACATCCGACCATTGAGTCACAAGGCCTGAGAACATGGCCGCAAGCTGCCGCGATGTGATCTCTCTAAGCGGATTGGCAAAATCCACCACCACAGCAATGCCATCCCAAGCAATCGGAGTGGCGACGAGGTCCGGGGCGATTTGTCCTGTCACGGCCAAATCTGCCTCGCCCGATTTCACCATGTGAGTCGGCTGAAATGACGGATCCCAGCGGATCTCAACGACAGCGCCCAAATGCTGCTTCTCAAACGCTCGCGTCAGCCGTTCGACCATGCGAAGTTCTGGACCGTTTCCGGCAATCGTGATGGCGGCGGACAGTGCCTCGTCCGCTGGCCACACCAAGACCGCAAGTGCCACGATGAGGCTTATGACCATCCCCGCATACCGATGCCAGAGGCCTGTCTTCAAGTCTGTCGCTCGTCCCTCAACGATGTTCATGCCTCACCAATCCCTCAACAACGGACCAACGCGTGTGCCCATCACCTGAATCTTCCTTTTGTGAACTTGGCGGTGGGAGCTCCGGGGACACGTGCACGGCTCTGAACCGGAGAGGCGTGCCCCGTCCGATTGCCTTCAATGACGGGATCAATATGTTCACCGCACAGAAGACAGCGCCACCCGTCTACCTGGCCGGAGTCCCACAGTTCCTTCAACTGGGTTGTCACCATGAAGCCTTTGCAGCGCGGACAACGCATTGCTATTTGTCCTTCCGGCAGATCTCGACGATCGCTTGCAGGTTTCCATCTTGCGGACTAATCATTTCGAGCATCCCTTTGTGTTCCGGCGCTCGCTTGAAGAATGTGGCAAAATCTTCGTCATACGGGTTCTCCACAGTGGTCGTGTCGCCGCTGTTACGGTTATAGACCGTTTCATGGACGAGCGCGGAAACGGTCTGCGTGCCGTTGGCACGTATGGGGCTCGTGACCTTCCAAAATATCGGACGCTGATTCAATGTCCCTCTCACTCCGTCGACCGGGATGCTCGAACACAATCGGGTGCCCTTCTTCACCTCAACATGGTCACCTTTATCGTTAAATTGAGCGAGGCCCGCTGCCGGTACTCCAATGACCATTGCTGACACAAGCAGGTGTAGGAATTTGAGCATCACACACCTCCATTTCTGGTTCAGGGCGTAGGACAACACTGACCAATTCTGCTCCTTACGTGGCGGCCACCGGAACTGCCCGCCGCATGAGATACACCGCGAGAACCAAGGCCAGAACCACGAGCACATTCGACCCCAGATCGAGCAGATACCGGTGAAACACCTGATCGGTGAGCTCCTCCATCGAGGCAATCTGGGCGCCAGTCGTGAGGATTCGCCTGGTCGATGCGATGACACAAATATATAAAAATGGTTCTAGCGTAATGACTTTAGTTTTCAGGAAGTTAATGATGGTGCGGAACAACTCCAGCAGGATAATGACCAACAGCAAATCATGAACCAGCGCGAGCACGGCGGGAACCGTTGCTGATCCCACGGAGAGGAGGAAGACATACCAGGAGTGAGCGAATACCACCATGCCGATCAGGAGAAAACTGAATCCGGTTGTGATGTAGCCCAAGCCGTCCAACGTTTCCATCACACCGATGGTCTTTGCATCGGTGGTCGGATTCGTAGTCGTCCACCCACTCCTCAAACCACGCATTACAGTGCTCACTGCCGTCCCCTTCATGTCTGAGAAACTAGCCCGTGCCCATATGGAGACCGGTTGGGCTACTCACTGCGCGTCATCTCGATCCTCGGGCATAGAGGCCCAGATCGCTATCCCCCAAGTCATCACCATCAACCCCAGTAGGCTGTAGATTTGATACATGTTCAGCTCCCTTCCTTTTCTACGAGTGGCACTAACTGCCTCGTGGTCTCTTCTATTTGGCAGATCTGCTGCGCCGTCATATGCTGCTGAGTGGTCATCTGAACGGGAATCCTCGTTAAGCAGGCTGTCAGAGTGTCGTCTGAGACATTGGCGATTCTGACACTCTCTTCATTCGGGGCCACAATCATGGCTCCCTCTAGGAGCCTGTCCTCCGCACGAAGAGGCCATACGACCCCGGACCACGCGACGGTCGCCATCGCAATCAATACGAACCGGTTCATCCTCAGGTAAGTTTTCATCAGAGGCTCCTTCCCCTCGGCGACGACTCGATGACGCGAGTGTACTTCCGTCACGGACACACTGGACGCAATCAAGAAGAACACAGATTACAAGAGGAGCGGCGGAGACTGGAGAATCGGATCGCGCGCTTAGAAGTCGAGAACGGCGCGAGGGATAGGACAGTCGGCGTAGCTCAGTACCGAGTTCACCCTACAGGCCTGCAACGGACTAGTCAATCAGGTGCAATCGCGTTTGCACGATAACAAATTGATTCAGCACAGTTATAATTATTTAATTGGGACCTCGTCGGTCAATGACACTGCCGGTGAAACATTCTTGGCGAACTTTCGCATCACGGGTTATGACACTGGCTCAGACACGGGCTTAGCATCTTTGTGACCGGCATTATTTCCCGTCCAATGGGAATACCGGCGGTTGGCCCAGATGATCACTTCTTCTTTATGTAACTCGCCATATCGCCTTTGCAGCACCGAGCCAAACCTGGCAAGATCGCCCTGAATCTCATCAAGATCTTCCATCGTGATCTTCGCCCAAGTGTCTTTCAGTGGAGTCCTGAGTTGTTCCCAAAACTGGCCGAATTGTTCTTGATTCATCAGGTGCTCCTTGGTGATTGGATAAATCTCCGTTAGTTCCGTTGGCCACGGACCAGAGAGAATGCGACAGTCAGCGTAGCTCACCACATGTGTACCTAATAACCTTGATGCCTGTTGAGTCAATGCGACGAGGACGCGGACGACCCTATAAAGCTATGACTTCACACGGGTACATTTATTTTAGTCTCTTTGTTGTGCATCCTTTATAAGGACAACCTCTCCTTTGGTCAGGTGCACCCACGCGGCGTAGACGGTCCCCTCCTGTGATCACTTTTGACCAGACACGGAATCCGTACCCGTCTATATTTTGTCAGAATGAAGGTGTCGTCAAAGGTTGGCAATGACGACGCGCGACTAGACTTCGGAGCTTGTACATTCGTGTCTTTCTTCTTGATTAAAGGCGGGAGATGCTGACGCACGGACTACTTTCAGCGGGGATTCCGAACCAGATCGGTCATGCCATTGGATATCTGCGACAGTGGCTTCCCCTCTCGACGAGCACATCGCGATTTCCAGGAACACGAATGCTCCTGAGGCCCAAGCATACAGGTGACTGCATGTGGCAACGTGTGGCTCGTCAACGATGGAGTGATTATCTGCTGGGCTCGCTCGGATGGTATCCCTGGCAATGCAAGCGGTGCCATATTCGCTCATACTTTCGCCTACGTTTCTAATCAATTCGGTACTGGTTCCACGCCGAAGCCTCCCTTCTTGACTTCCGGGGAAGAACTCTCCCATAGTCATACGTCATCTTAAGATCTTAAACACATTCCACATTTCCCTGCGGCCTTTTCTTTTTGACCGCCGATTATGTGAAAGGCGGTCGACAATTCGCTCCACCTTGCTTCTAACCGACGAGAATGGCCACCGCTGGGAGATCAGAATTCCAGCAGACGGCTCAATTGAACACCGTCAAGAAGGCCGAAGAACCTGGCTGGGTGGCTGGCCTGCCTCACTGCCTTCCTCAAAACACGTTAACAAGCTTTTCGATAGTGCAACCCTGGTGCTAAAAGACACTGACACATGACCCATCATGATCTGTTAGCGCTCCTGCCCCACTTCCCAGGCAACGACCTTCTTCCGACCCTTCAAGGACGAAGAATCTGAGCAGCGGTTTGTGAATCTGCTGTGACATGAGAATGATTCGAGAACACAATCGGTTGCAGAGGGACGCTCCCCCATTGCTACCTCGAGATGCCCATGAGGGAGGAGGTCTTCGGAATTGTCGTCGATCATCAGCACGAACTAGTACGAGCGAACGTGGAGGTCATGTCATAGCCGCCTTTGCCATCTATCTCTCCTTCTGGCAGATTTCCACGATCGCATTCAGGCTCCCATCTCGTGGACTGATCATTTGAAGCATCCCCTTGTACTCCGGAGCTCTTTTGAAAAATGTGGCAAAATCTTCGTCTGGATACGCGTTCTCCACGGTGGTCGAGTCGCCGCTCTGACGGTCATAGACCCTTTCATAGACCAGCGCGGAAACGGTCTGCGTGCCATTGGCTCGCATGGGGCTCGTCACTCTCCAAAATATCCGGTGCTGGTCGACGGTACGCTGCACCCCATCGACCGCGACGCTCGAACACAACCTGATTCCCTTTTTCACCTCAACATGGTCACCTTTATCGCTAAATTGAGCGAGGCCGGCGGCTGGAAGTCCAATGACCATCGTGGATACAAGCAGCTGGAGGAATTTGACCTTCACACACCTCTTTCCCGGCTGCTGACAAAAACTTTTTAAGTGTCTGCCGATTGCCTGAATGGGAAATAGACATGTCATTGGCTGCCCTCTCTGATGATTTAACGGCGAATAGGATCTTGGGCCTCTAGATGGATGAGTTCTTCGGGTAAAGACCGCTCCTCTTGAGTCGATTCCCCAGCCGAGAGCACGTCATCCACCTGCCATTCACTGCACGTCAGTTCTCCGGAACGTGGATGTGACAAGGCATCCCCCTTTCCTTGTGAAACACGTTTTCGGGACTTTCGCGTCATACTGCTCCCTTGTGCTGGGCGAGGAATGGCCCAGCATCTTGGTACCCGTCATAATTTCCGGTCCAATGGGAATACCGGCGGTTGGCCCAGATGGTCACTTCCTCTTTATGCAGTTCGCCATATCGCCGCTGCAGCACAGAGCCGAACTTGGCCAGATCGCCTTGAATCTCGTCGAGATCCTCTTTCGTAACTTTCTCCCATTTCGCGTTCAGCGGAGTCCTGAGTTGTTCCCAAAACTGCCCGAATTGTTCCTGATTCATCACGTGCTCCTTGGTTAGTTAAGTGGTTGATCTTGCCCAGTGCCTTTAAGACGGACCGCTTAAGAGATGCTCCAGCCCCTGATCCGCAAAACCGCGGAGAAGCGGCTAAAGCTGGTGTATCAGACGCGCTAAGAGGAGTGAGTGACTTGGGAGAGAATGAAACAGTCAACGGGGCTCAACAACATGCCTGTACCTAATAACTCTGAAACGCGGTGAGTCAATGCGCCCTTCTAGGTTGTTCGAGTTATTGGTAGGGCAGCAGGCGACGGAGCGTCGCGGAACCGAGACGATTTAGAATCAGCAAGAAGACTTGTTTTCGTTCGTGTAAGTCTTGCCGCATGGCCAAGTGATCAATGTGACGAATCTCGGTCCCGAGGTCCGAGATGGCCGCCTTGACTGCCCACGACAATATCTCCGAATCTTCTGCGTGAACCAACTTTGCGTAAATCGAAGGAGAGTCTGGATCCCTCTTGCCTATTGCGAATTGAGATGTCGACATGCCACTCCTTTCGCCGTGATTCCCAATGAACGCGCCATCCATGAGCAGTACACGCGCGGGAGAACATCTATAGCATTACAGTGTGTGTAGTTAGATCAATCAGGCGATATGTCTCGCCGATACCAGTTCTAGGTCCTTAAAAAACACCAGATGAACCCAGTATCCCTCTTAGGATGGAGGCGGTCTGATCAAAATTGCTCAAGGGTGACGTTGAAAAGAGATCGTCTCTATCCACGTGGAGAACATCTGGTAGCGTGGAGCGCCCGCAAGACTCCATCGTCGCATGTGCGTACAAAGCCTTCACCGACGCCCCACGAATCAGCACTACTAGCCAATCGTGATCTCCACAGTTTTCTGCTTCGCCTTTACGGATTTGGGAAGATGCACCTGGAGCACGCCGTCCTTGATATTGGCGGTCACGTTACTGCCATCCGCGTCCTCCGAAAGGGAGAACTTGCGCACGAAGCTCCCGTAGGCGCGTTCGATGCGGTGATATTTCCTCCCCTTTTCTTCCTTCTCGAATTTCCGCTCGCCGGATATCGCTAGGACGCCATTTTCCACTGTGAGCCGCACGTCCTCTTTCTTCATGTCCGGCAACTCGGCTTGGATGAGGTATTCCTTCTCATCCTCCGTAATGTCCACCAGCGGCGACCACTGGGCAACCGTGAGGGCCTCTTTCCCCCCGTTTGCCGTCGGCTCCCTGGTCGAAAGCAGCGTCGCCAACTGGCTTTCCAATTCATGCCGATCGTGATCTTTGAAAGGGTTCCATCGAGTTCTGCTGGTAGGATCCCACCGTAATAGTGTGTTCATGGCTCGTCTCCTTTAGCGTCGAATGGCATTCCCATTCGATCACCGCTTTATATGATTACTTGCGGGCTTCCCCGGCCAGTTGCTGCTCTGCCTTCACCCAGTCTTCCAAATCCCTGCCTTCCTGCTGCCCTCTTTGCAGGTACAGTTCATAGGCCCGCCGCGCAATGCGCTCGTAATCCCATCCGGCCTTAGATATCTGGAACGGCGGACCGGACTGTTCATCCTGCTGATCGACTCTGGATATGCTGGCCGATCCCGGCGTTGTTGGGTTCGAAACCTTTTCCCTGACCATCGTGCACCTCCTCACGTTGCCATGTGGTTCATGGTGCAAGTATTGACCTGAAGAACATTTCCCGTTACGCAATCCGTCCGATGCGTCCGTTGAACAGATATGTCGCAACCAACACGATCCCGATCAATGACAGCACCAATGGAATCTCGACCGCTAACGAAGACATTCCAGTGTAATTCAAGACGCCGGTGATCAGACCGACCGTCAGTAAGACCAGTGCATAGTAGAGCATGGTTCACTCCTCTCTATGGAATGCGAGCGTGAATGGTACAGCCTCTGACGTAGTGGCCGGAACCTTGCCCGCCTCCATTAGCGGATCAGGAAACCGGACAGGCAAAGGAGTCAGGGCACCCGGTGTGCAAAGACGGCGGAGACTGGGGAATCGGTCTCGCTGGGAAGCAGTAGGAAGCGGGAGGATAAGACAGTCAACGAGCGTGACACCTCACAAGTACCCTGGGCGCAATTGACTAGGGAGTCAAGGGATATAATGAGAGGCTCCGAGGTAGTCGAGCCATGGGATCGTTGGGATCGTTGAATTATCTTATGCCAAGTTACCCTTTATAGCGCTTGACACCTGTGTCTATAGCGCCTAGCGTGAACCTATGACGTATTGAGCCACGCCGACTGTCCTTTCCCTCGCGCATTTATCTTCCTCCTGCGCGATTGATTTCCTGGTCTCCGCCGCTTCTACGCCGAATTGTTTCAAGACGCGTGCTCTACTTTCCCATGACCGGAGGCGAAGGCTATTCCTCCGGCGAGGAAAGGCGCCTTGGCACTGCGTCGATCGAGGGTATCGCAGATGGACTTTTGTCGTCACATGGCTCCTGAGCTCTGGCTCGCACTGTTCTTGGTGTGCATGTCAGGAGCGCTTGTGACGGCGGCATACATCACGTCGCAGTAAAGGACATTCGTACAATTGCCATAGCAAAGACATCGTTTGCCTAGTAGAAGGAGAAGACACCATGAGCAAGGAACGCATCGCCATATCGCCGGATCTGTACGACATCATGCCGTTGGACTATCAAGACCTCGTCAACCATGCCACCTATGGCAAGGAAGACCGGGGGTGGAAAGATATCGGCACTTCGAAGGAACTCATCGAACAGCACTCGCTCTGTGCCGGATGTCCCGAGTCCATGGCGTTTCGCTATGTGCTCGCCGCGCTTCCCAACCCGGAAGACACCGTCATGGTCGGCTCGACGGGCTGCACCAGCCTGGTCTTCCCGCATGTTGCCATCCACAACATCCACTCGCTGTTCGGCAATCAGAACGCGGTGGCCTCCGGCCTGAAGCGGGCCTTGACGGTCCGCTTTCCGAATCGCATCAAGGATGTGGTCGTGCTGGCGGGAGACGGGGCCACCGTAGACATCGGCCTGGACATGACGCTCCAAGCTTGGTTCCGCCAGGAAAAGTTTACGACCATTTGCTTCGATAACGAGTTGTACGCCAACACCGGTGGCCAGGAAAGCGGCCTGATGCAGAAGGGATTCGTGGCCAAAATGGCCCCCGTCGGAAAACTTTTCGATAAAGTTCGCCTTCCCGAGATCGCGCGGGAGTCCGGGTGTCACTACATCGTGAATTGTACGGTGAGCAAGCCCTCGGTCGTCGAGAAAGTCATCCGCAATGCGGTCTTGATCGCAAGGGAAATCGGCCCGACCTACGTCCAGCTCTATACGCCGTGCATCCTCGAGATCGGCAAGGACAGTATGGAAGGTCTTCAGGAAATGCGGGATTCCGAAAAACCGAACGAGCGGTTTGCATTTAAGGAATATGTGAGCGAGCCCGCGAAGGCGCTGTTGGCGGACCTCGCCGCCAAAACGAAAGAAAAGAAGGCGGCCGCGAAGGCGGCGGTGTTGCAAGAAGCGTAGGTTCACCGTCGCGATTTCGGCTCACAGAGCAGAGAGCAAGGTGTCGGATGGGCGGACGACAAGACAGTCGGAGACGGTCGCGGCAAGCTCGCCGCGTACATCAGCGACGAAGCACTGTCGGCGGCAATCAGAACGGCATGAGCCGGACCCGATCTATCGGCGGCTCACTTGCTCATTTCCACGGTTTAGATTGGAGGAGGGTCGGAACATGGCATACAGCGACAAAGTGGTGGACCATTTCAACAACCCACGCAACATGGGAAGTTTTAAGAAGGACGAGGCTGGAGTGGGGACGGGTATCGTCGGCGCTCCCGAATGCGGCGACGTCATGAAGTTGCAGATCAAGGTGGAGAACGGCACGATCGTAGATGCGAAGTTCAAAACCTTCGGGTGCGGCTCCGCCATCGCCAGTTCGAGCCTCTCCACGGAATGGCTGAAAGGGAAAACACTCCAGGAAGCGGGCAAGATCAAGAACACCGACATCGTGCAGGAACTGAATCTGCCGCCCGTCAAGATCCATTGCTCGGTTCTGGCCGAGGATGCGATCAAAATGGCCTTGGCGGATTATGAAAAGAACGCATTGGTACTCGTTTGATCACAATGACATATCAGAAGGAGCATCATGGCCAACCACACAGAACCTCTTTCGCCCGTCAATTCGCAATATACGTTGGGCTACGGTATGCGGCTGGATAAGGGTACGGCTCCCGAGCTGGCGCATCCGCAGGTGTCCGTGACACTGCCGGACGGATCGGAAGGACACCTGACGTTACACGTCATTAATGGCACGCCGGACGAAATCAAAGCGCGACTGCTTGAAAGCGTCGATGCGTTCTTCGACATCAACGCTGACCTCTAAGAAGAGGCGAGAGCCAACCGAACATTCAAACGCTCGGTCTACATCGTCCCCACATGCCCGATCTTCAGTTCGGCTCCAGGTGCCCTTGCAACCTGGAGCCGGCCACTGGAATCGAACCAGCGACCTGCGGTTTACGAAATTCCGAGAATCCAACCTCAGACAACCTAAAGCCACAAGAAACCACAAAGTCGGACGCTCCTGACACGGGGCTAGATGGGGCTAAGTTGTCCTGTCCTGGTAGCAGCGTGGTAGAGAGGACTAACCTGTAATAATTACACCCGTCCTCCGTGTCAGCGGCGCTCGTTGTCGCAGCAGAACAGGACACCACTGGTAAACAACGGTTTCTTAGGTCTTCCTTGATGGGATGAAAGCGCTACGCTAAACTCTGCATAAAGCCTTGATGCCCATAGTTATCCGCGCACCGACGGGGCATTATGAACGCCGTCCGTTGGAGTTCCGTCGTAAGGTCCTGGATCCCTGGTGCACTGCTCGTGGTGTGGACGGTCACGGGGAGTGCTCTACTCACCACCCCGGCTCAGGCTGAGTGGTATGTCGGTGGGTATGGAGGTATTTCCAGTCCTGGCTCGCTCTCGAATGTCACCGTCTCCGATGCGACGCTCGGAGGCGGCATTACTAACGCCCGCATCAATGATCTCGAACTCAAGTCCGGTCTCCTGGGGGGTGTCAAGGGGGGCTATTTTTTTGTGTCGCGTCCTTGGCTGGGAATAGAAACGGATCTCTACACCCAGAAGCCAGACGTGAAGCAACAAACGGTTGTGGGAGGGACGAGCTCAGGCAGTGTGTTTGCCGCGAACATGCCGGCCACCTCACTTCGGCTTACTGTCTGGACTATGAACTTGATCATCCGCTCGCCGTCCATGAGTGATGTCTTTCAACCCTATGGCGGCATCGGGTACGGATTGTTCTTTGCTACCGGCTCACAGGGTGGACAGTCGAACACCCAAGCGAATCCTGGATTTCAGTTCGTTGCAGGTGCCCGGTATGTGTTGACACAGGAATGGGCGTTGTTCGGCGAATTCAAGTACAACAACACGGAGATCAGGGTTAGCGGGATCAAAGGAAATTACGACTCACAAAATTTTGTCGTGGGGCTGATGTGGCATTTTGGGAGGTAGATCTACCGTCAGACGTGTGCCGGCTGACATCTCGCGCCGTAACTATTGAGGTTGGGGCCGGCGTCCAACCTCCGGACCGACGTATTTGTAGCCCTTACGCTCCATACACGCTTTCAGAAGGGGGACGTGGATCCAGTAGCCCAAATTGTCGGTGATGATTTCCTCTCTTTTCTCGGATTCTGCATACTTCACGGTGGACCACATCTTACAGGCATTGTAATCCGTGAGCGTCTGCGAAGAGGGCACCTCCTTGGCTTCCCAGTACGTTGCGGAACTAGGGACACGTTCCACGGAAATGCATCCTGACATCCCCAAGACGACGCACCACCACACCGCCGCACCCTTCCGGACCAAGGCAGGTTTCGTTGTCATGATCTGTCCTCCACTCTTTCACCGCAGTTGTCACCGGGGATTCGTCATACTGCCGAAAGCCAGCCGGGAAACGAGTCATAACCGCCGGGCATTGTGGAAATCAACAGGGTTGGCTAACCCGTGATTGTGCAGGACGGCGTGAGCCATACTGATGCGCATACACGTATGTAAACTCGGCACCTAGGAAGAAAATCAAGGCGGAGTAATCGACCCACACCAAGATCGCCATCAGTGAAGAGGCGGCTCCGTACATTGAGGTCAAGGCCGGCCCTCCCAGATACAGCGCGATTGCCCACTTTCCCAATGTAAACAGGGCGGCAGTGCCAATTGCTCCAATCCAGACATCCTGCCAAGCGATATGCCCTTCCGGCAGTTATCAAGCCTCAGAGTGCAGGATATGCTGGCTCACCGTTGAGCCGACAACTGGCGGTCGATGGCTCGAGCGGCGGACAAATGACTGAGCAGGTTCGGACGGATATGTCGGAGGTGCTGGCGTAACGCTGGGTCGTCCATTGAGTCCTCTGTATCCTGGATGAGTCCGACCATCTGCTGATGAATGCTGATCTGTTGCTGGATATACGCTTCGTCAAAGTCACGGCCGGACTTCTTTTCGAGCAGACGCTTGGACTCTACTTGCATCTCCTCCAGCGCCGATGCCAGTGACGGTTTGTTGGGCTGTACATTGATTTTTTCGGCGAGATGCTGCCTGTCGACGATCGAAGTCCTATGTTCATGAGCGAGACGGGAGGCAAAAGATCGGACGTTTAGTGATGTTCCCTTCTCCTGCCCCAGTTCGCCGTCCTCGGCTTCGGTCTGGTCGATGGTGTTCAGGACTGCCACCACGTTGCCGTGGGACATCGTGAGGGGCATGACTCGCTCTGTAAAGGCACAACTGCACAGCAGGCCTCCTCCCAACACAATACATACACATACTGAATGGCGCACTCTCGTGGAATTCATTTCAACCTACGGTGAAATGTAAGAGAACACGACAGCCGGAATGGCTCGATCAGCAGATTCCTGAATGAAAGGGGCTACCGACCGACCTATCCCAGCGGCCCAGCGGTCGGAAATTTACCAAAGCCAGAGAATCCCTACCGGTTCGAGGCCGGTTCCTTGCTTTAAATCTGCACATATGATTTTTTGTGCTCATCCTAGTTGCCAAAAAGGCCTCGCTTCCATCGCGAGAAAGTCCTGTTTTCACTCCCCTTCACGCATTTCTCGAGTGCTCACGCGCCTAGCCGGTCCGCCGCACGAAGTTCTCTTTGAGCGTTTCAGCAACTGTGTGTACCGCCTCTTTTGCCTTCTCTTTGCCTGTTTCGACATATTCCTTTCCTCGATCCGCCGCAGTTTCAATTGCCTCCTGGCCTTGTTCCCACAGGTCTTCGGCAGTTCGGCGAGCATACTTCCTCAAGCGCTTTCGCGTCTTGGCTCCGGAGTCTGGAGCGAAGAGTACGCCGACCGTAGCACCGACGGCCATGCCTGCGAGAATCAGTATGAACGCCTCCACAGGATTTCGTTTCAGCATGACGGGCTCCTTTCTTGAGATTTTGACCTGTGTCCAGGCCTACGCTCCAACCTCGCTTCGGTTTTGCCCGAAACGGACGGTCAGAACTTGGGTGCGTCTTGGCTCGCTTTCCGAGTCCCCTCGTCCTGTTTGCAGCTTTGCTTAGCCAGCATGCGCTGACCGGCAGTAGCATCAGTGGGAATTCTGGCGAGGCAGGCCTTCTGGGTGTCCTGGACTGCGCCCGCCGCGATCATGGCAGGCTCTCCCGTCAAAACAACAGGAGGAGACCCTCCCGAAGGTTGATCCGCCGCCTGCGTAGCCAGCGCAGGAAGCCCGCAGATCAGCACCAACGATGTGAAGATGACGATGCGTTTTATGCATGGATAGATTCTCATTGCTCTTCCCTCCTTGGGATGTGAGACTTAAGGGTGAGGGGTTCACCATGATCTTAGAACCGGAGTGACAGTCTCGACTCGTTGTGTGTGAGCACACCGTTCTCACCAGCACAGAAGGGGAGGCGGTTCTGGGAAGTCCTCCCCTCACCCGTGAATAGGACGCTACTGCTTGGGCATGCGAGTCGCCTCACTGACCGGCGGCTCAATATTGATTTGAGGCCCTTGAACCGTCGGCAGTTGACCGGCTCCCTGCGGCTTCACCAGCCTGGCATTATTGGGATCTACCAGCTTCTGGCTCGTGTGCGCATCCTCTGAAGCCGCTCCTGCTCTGAGGGATTGCTCAACAGTCATATTTTTTTGCCCGGTATCGTTGGCATTTTCTCCGCTCGACGGATACCCGGGATGCTTCGGCAGCATCGACGGATTCGCGTCGGCAAAAGAGGTACTCCCTACCAAGACGAGTCCTGTCATCAGCATTGTATAGAGTCTCATGGCCTGCACTCCTTTCATTCGAGTACTCCGGGATTCCTCGGTCACACAACCCGCGCGGAGCGTCCCATAAACACATGGATCGTGACCAAGAGTCCGATCAGGAACAGGATCCAGGAAATCTGGATCGCGACCGTGGACACCCCGCCGAGATTCAGGGCGCCGGCAATCAAGCCGACCACCAGAAACATCAGTGCGGAGTAAAGCATGGCTTCCTCCTGTCTATGGAATGTGGGGTCAGTCGAACAGTCCTCTGAAGCAGGGTCGGAGTCCTGGCCGCCTCCATCAGCAGACCATGACACCAAGGCATGCAGCCCTTCAGAGAAACTCTGGCGTTGGAGCGGCGGAGACTGAAGAATCGGTCGCGTGAGGAAGGACCAGGGAACGCGAGGGATGGGACAGCCAGCGGGGCTGAAACGTCTTGCATTGATACTGCGCGCGGAGGAGCGCTGAGTCAAGCGGTATTATCGGGCCTGTGCTAGTTCAATGATTCAGGCGGTTGAGACTTCTTCCGAGCTAAGAGTTGGACCTCCAACGGTGAAACTGCACCTTCCTTCGCCAACCGCCTTCTCAGCCTCGCATTCGGTGCAGGTGTTATCGCGCTATTTTGGATTTATGCAACCTCCGCTGGCCCTGTCTAGTCATACTGGTCGGTGATGAAGGGGCCTTTTCCACCCGCTTGCTTTTCGCACCATTGCTGGCGATAATTCACATGCGTCGTTCACTAGGTTCTGACCAAAGCAGGTCACCTATGACACGCGTGACACGCGCGCAAACGCCGGCATTCAATCCCCACACATTCCTCAGCGAAGTTGGCAGAGGCAAGACAAGTCTGCCGTCGCCGAACAAACACACGATCTTTTCCCAAGGGGATGCGGCGGATGCCGTATTCTATATCCAGGCGGGCAAAGTCAAGCTAACCGTGGTCTCGCAGCAGGGCAAAGAGGCCGTCGTCGCGATTCTGGAACAGGGGGCCTTTTTCGGGGAAGCCTGCCTCGCCGGACACACGGTTCGGACGGCGACCGCGACCACCACGGAAGACTCCCGTCTCGTGCGCATCGACAAAGAGGCCATGATCCAGGTGCTGCACGAGAAGCCGGCGTTCGCAGAACTGTTTACGGCCTATCTGCTCGCGCACACGATTCGTATCGAAGAGGATTTGGTGGATCATCTCTTTAACTCCAGCGAGAAGCGGCTCGCGCGGGTGCTGCTGTTGTTGGCCCATTTCGGCAAAGAAGGCAAACCGGAGCCGGTGATTGCAAAGCTGAGTCAGGAAACGCTCGCCGAGATGATCGGCACGACGCGCTCCCGCGTCAGTTTCTTCATGAATAGGTTCCGCAAACTAGGCTTCATTGATTACAATGGCACACTGCGCGTGCACAGCTCCCTCCTCAATATCGTCCTCCACGATTAGATTCCCATACGATCTGGACCCTTCTATCTATCGCGGAGAATCCGGTGCATGTAATCGTCGGAGAAAACCTCGGTGTAGATTCCAGCCGTGCCAAAGTTCCTACACCCTGACCTGAGACGTGCTGCTGATTTTACGAAAGATGGGCCTGAGTTGTCCTATCCTGGTAGCAGCGTGGTAGCAGACGCAGAGGTTAGAAATTGAAATCGTAATCCTAATCGCCGAGGAACGAACAAATGTATAGGGCCCGCTGTCTTTTGCCTCCCGCGGGTGGAAGGCTTGAGTAGCCCTCGAAAGGCCGAGGTTCTAACGAGGGTCCATAGCATTGCACGGCTGGGAATGTTACTAATGGGATGCAACATTTGCTTGCTGTATAACAGATGAATACAAGGCTAGCATTATGGATAAATGTCGCGTTCTGCTTGTCGATGATCATGTGCCAATCCGCATCGCTCTACGCCGTATGCTCACCGATCATGATAACGTTCATGTCGTGGGAGAGGCTTGCGATGGCAAGCAGGCAATAGAACTAGTTCCTCTCTTTCAGCCTCATGTCGTTGTTATGGACTTCTATATGCCGAGGATGAACGGCATTGAGGCTGCGCGTATCATGAAGGAATTCTGGCAAGAGATAGCGATTATCGGAATTTCTACGGCACCGGATACATTCATTACCGATGCCTTTGTGAAGGCCGGCGCTTTCGCAGTGGTGTCGAAAGACCAAGGTGATCATCTTTATTCCACAATTCAAAAAGCTTTTTCCCACAATATTGTGGGAAACATAGGCCCTCTCCAGTGAGCCAGAACCCCTCATGCCACTAGATCTGATTTTGACTTGTTTGACAGATTAAGAATTGGGGGGATGCAGAGCCTGCAATACGCGTGCGGCTTATCGGGGGCCCTTCGGTAACTGGCCTTTGCGTTCAAGCTCAGCGACGTGGTCAAGCAGCAGTTGGACGACGTACTCTTGGATGCTTTGCCCCCCGCTTAAGGCGGCCGCAGCCTTCAGTTTGTTCACGAGATCATTTGGGACATTTCGTAAATAGAGAACCCTAGGAGTAGCCATCGGGGGAGCGATGATACCGCACTAACTCCTGGCGACACAAGCTCACTTTACTTGCTTACTAGCAAAGACTAGAATGTGCTAGCAACTGGCGCATTGCTTGCTTCCGTGATGAAGCAAGCCAGACAAGCGAGGATCGCATGGCTGAGAGCACCAAGTCTGGATTTCTAAGAGAGCCGCGGCTCCAAGACTGCCTGGTGTTTTTGGACAAACTGCGCAAGAGCGGCGTGACAAATATGTTCGACGTACGGCAAACGCTACGCGCTGCTTTCCCCGATCTCACGACGAAGCAAGCTGCCGAAGTGGTGGCTTACTGGTTACGCACCTTTACTGTTCGTGCACACAAAGAGGCCTCATGAAAAAAATCATCATTCTTGTCTCATCGCAAGGTGTTGGATCGGTAATTGGCGAACGTGGCCATGCCACGTCCTAACGGCGAAGGAAACAAGCGAAGGAGTGAAAAGAAAGACGGAAAAAAGGCCTCAATGAAATTTAGTGAAAGGTGATCGAACGCAGTAAAGTCCATACAGAAAAACTCGCCAAAAAAGTAATGCTGCCCAAAGTCTATTCCCCTACGCTATTCCCTACGCCGAGCCGGGGAGAAACGATTAAAGTTGCTAACTTGTTGAAAGGATGGAGCCGGCGACCTGGATTGAACAGGCGACCTGCGGTTTACGAAATTCCAAGAATCCAACCTCAGACAACCTAAACCAACAAGAAACAACAAAACCTGATGCTCCAGAAGTGGGTGCAGATGGGGCTGAGTTGTCCTGTCCTGGTAGCAACGTGGTAGCAGATTCCGCGGATGAGGATCGATGTGGGTAGGATCAGTTTGACATGCGCTTCGCTTCAAGAAACAAATAAGGCGGCTCCATTAGCAGCGATCCTTTTCATTCAAACCAGATAGCTTAGCTGGCGCCAGCACGCCTTGATACAAAAGCACGTTAACGAGCCAGGCACAGATATTTCGCATGTGACCACTTCGGTGTGTCGTCTCGCACGCTGCACCATCGAAGGCGCTCAAGACGGTAAAACGCGAGGCGCTTCGCAGGTTCTGGTCCACGTTCTGAGTTGCGGGCATACGATAGCAAAATGGGCGAACAAGTAATAAATCGCACCTACGTGACACGCGGGTGTTGCCTAGGTGTCGAAGTAGACGTCGGCGGTACAATCTCAGCGCATGCTGAGTGATCGCTTGAAATGGGTCATGTCACAAAAGGAGGCCACTCATGGTCACACAACATAGTGGAATCCGAGTCTTGCTTGTAGACGATCACCGCATCCTGCGTGAAGGTCTACGAAGTTGTTTAGAAAGCGTTCCCAATATCGAGGTGGTCGGTGACGCATGTAATGGTGAAGAAGCGATGAGGTGCATTGAAAAGCTGCAACCGCACGTTGTCGTCATGGACATCAATATGCCCAAAATGGACGGGGTGACGGCTACACGGCTTATGACAGGCCAGTATCCCGATGTAGCAGTGGTCGGCTTGTCAGTGACCGAAGATCAGTACCACAAGGCCGCAATGGAAAGGGCTGGGGCTTTGGGAGTATTAACCAAAGGCAAACAAGGTGTCGATGAACTGTGTCGAGAAATCGAAAAAGCCGCCGCCATGATGTCGTTTATTTCTCAGGCACGGAAGAAGACTGCCCTACTAAACTGACAAGG
>Ga0209968_1000006_pt1 | contig 52455 bp, 42 predicted proteins | sample InoplaM2AM_FD_187579 | JGI IMG/M metagenome (GOLD analysis project Ga0209968, IMG submission 187579) | Arabidopsis thaliana rhizosphere microbial communities from the Joint Genome Institute, USA, that affect carbon cycling - Inoculated... | ecosystem: Host-associated > Plants > Roots >... | reverse complement strand
GGCCTGGGGGATTCTCACTGCCAGAGCCTTGGGGTTGAGCCTAGAGGACATTGACACGAACTGTAGCCGGCTTGTCTTAGAACAAGGGCAAGACGGTCGGGTTCGCATAAGCCCACACTACCCCGAGTGTTACTGGCCTACTGCTTTAGCCATACTCGCCTGGCAGGGTTCACCTTCGAATCAGGCAGCACAAAGTCTTGCTATCCGATTTCTTCTAAATACCACGGGAATCCATTTTGCCAAGAAGTCCGAGAGTCCGTCAGGGCATGATACAGCGTTAAAAGGATGGCCTTGGATCGAAAATACCCATTCCTGGGTCGAACCTACGGCGACCTGTGTGATGGCTTTGCGCATGGCCGGATACGGAGAGCATAATCGCGTCCACGAAGCGGTTCGAATGTTGCTCGATCGGCAATTGCCCCATGGAGGGTGGAATGCCGGCAATACGATTGTATTTGGTCATGAACTCCATCCTATGGCGGAAGGAACCGGGTCGGCGCTTGCCAGCTTAGCCGGTGTGGTAGCGGAAGGCCAAGTCGTCCGCAGTCTCGATTATCTGCAGGGTGAAGTGGATAGGTTGCGCACGCCAATCTCGCTTGGTTGGAGTCTCATTGGGCTTGCCGCTTGGGGCCGATGGCCGGCCACGGGACCAGCGCTTGTTGAACGATGCTTGTCGAATCAAAGTCGATATGGCAGCTACGATACTTCATCCCTTTGCCTGCTGGCTTTGGGGGGATTTGCAGGTGATCCCAAAACTTACAGTCCATTCTTTCAGCGCCTAAACCTCAATCCAGCATCGACGATTGTGTCTTCATAGGAGAGTTGTGTCAGATTCAACTGATCAGAGATCGTCGGCTGGGTTGACGCGTCGCCAGTTGCTCCTTCTCGGAGCGGCAGGACTTGCGATGGGCTCCGCTTTGCTGTTGGTTCCGAGGCGTTTCTTTCGAATGCCTCAGCGTGCACAGGCGTTTGTCGCACAGGTTGACGATTATCAGAGGGATATTGCCGATGCCATCACCAGGAGCATTAGGGAGTTGGGTGTCAGTCCCGAAGAATTAAAAGGGAAACGTATTCTCCTCAAGCCGAATCTCGTGGAAACCGCATCCGGCGCCCCTCACATCAACACACATCCTCTGGTCATCAGGGGTGCGGTTGAAGCATTCCTCAAGTTGGGAGCCTCTATGGTCGTTGTTGCTGAAGGACCTGGCCATCGTAGAGACACACTAGCGGTCTTTGAGGAGTCGGGGTTGGCCGACGTCCTGACCGAGGATCGTATCCCCTTCCATGATCTCAATTATTTGACGGGATATGAGTTGCCGAACGCCGGGTGGCAGAGTCGGCTGAAGACACTCACATTTCCCGCGTTGTTCCAAGAAATTGACTGGATCGTCTCCATGGCAAAGATGAAGACGCACCATTGGGCAGGGGCTACCTTATCAATGAAGAATCTATTCGGGGTGATGCCAGGGATATACTATGGTTGGCCAAAGAACGTGCTACATCAAGTTGGGATTGACAACTCTATCCTAGATATCAACGCGACGCTGAAGCCGCACTTCGCCATCGTCGACGGGATCGTAGGAATGGAAGGAGACGGTCCTATTATGGGTGATCCCAAAAAGGCGGGTGTTCTCGTCATGGGACGGAATCTGGCAGCGGTTGATGCCACGTGTTGTCGAATCATGGGCATTGACCCCTACCAAGTGTCGTACTTGGAGCGGGCAGACAATTGGCTCGGTCCCATTGCTGGAACGTCAATCGAGCAGCGTGGTGAGACCATTGCGACGGTACGGACAAACTTTAATTTGATAGACACGATACCGGCTCATCGAGGCTTACGACTTGTGTAAAGGTGAGACATGAGATTATTGGTGTTTTGTGGTTGCTTGCTGTTTTCAGCTGCCGCTTATGCTGCAGAGGCAGATAAGTCGCCGCAGGTCACTCAGGAGCCGTCTCTTCATGACCATTATGTCTCTTTAAAACTGATGCAGGAACGTATGGCGGGGCGTTCCCTCGAAGAGCAGGCGAAGCTGCAGCCTCAGATTCAACGTGCGCAACAAAAGGCATGTCAACGCCTTCGAAAGGACCATGAAGAACGAGTCTCGAGGGAGGAATATCGTAGGCAGGGAGGAGATGAATTCCTTGTTTTTTCTTGGGAGCTCGAGCAATGGTGCGCAATCGCTCGCTAGAGCCTGACTCGATGTAACACCTTGGCCAATAAGACGATAATCGCGCGGTCCCCTCCCAGTTGGCGGCCAGAAATACCTGCTACACTTAAAGATGCAGGTAGGCGAATATGTGGCGAATTGTAATGTTGTCTATACTGTTGGTTGCTTGGGCCCTGATAGGATCCGTCGACGGATTGTCGTTCGCTGCCCAAACCAAACCGCTGGGTCAAGATGCATCTGCTGTTCCTCTGAAAAGCCAGAAAACTTCAGCCACCGTCTCGGAGAAAATTGTGGCTCCTAAGTTAACTAAAGCGCTCCGGCCTTCCATGAAGGAGCCAAAGGGAGCAGTTCTACGCCGGCCATCCTTTACGGCAAATAGTCATCGTGCGATCAAAGCCCATAAAAAGGCCCTGCCCAAAGCCGTGGTGCAGCCGCGGACAGACCTCATGCATTATGGGGTGCTCGAAAATGCCCAGCGCTATGATCCCCGTCCTAATCCTCACAGTGCTGGCGTGCTCAATCCACAGACTCCTGATCTGACTCACGACCATTTTCAAGAGCTCGATCACAATAAGGACGGCAGAATTGATCCCGTCGAACGAGCATTTGGCCGCATCGATATGGATCGGGACCTACATACCCGCACCCTGCAGTAACCTTCCCTATCTTCATTCCGCCGGTCTGTTTTTCTCGTGCTCGCACGGTCTCCGAATTTTCTACCTTGAGGCACACGGTCATCCTCTTCCACCCAAGTGATCTCATCGCCGTTGACAGTTGGGACTGGAGTCCCCATGATACGTGGGCCATGGCACATGAGATGCCCGCCGTCCGGCGGGCCGGCGGGATTCAGGTCAGGAAGCTCGCGATTGTCGCAGTCATCGCCTGCTCGATCGTCCTGTTTTTCGTCTTGGATCTGGGACGCTTTCTTTCCCTGGAGACCCTGAAGGCCAATCGCGATCACCTCCTGGCGTTTACGGAAGCCAACTACACGGCGTCGGTCGTCCTCTTCGTCTTGCTATACATTGCCGTGGCGGGCTTGTCGCTGCCTGGGGCCACCATCCTGACGCTTGCCGGTGGATTTGTCTTCGGCGCAGTCCCAGCCACCCTCTACGTGAATATTGGCGCGACGACCGGCGCCACGCTCGCGTTCTTGGCAGCACGGTATGTGCTGAGAGATACGGTCGAACAAAAATTCGGGAGATGGTTGGAGCCCCTGCAGCAGGGGTTCGCCAAGAATGCCCTCAGCTACCTGCTCACGCTCCGCTTGATTCCGCTCTTTCCCTTCTTCGTGGTGAATCTGGTCTCCGGACTGACGAGAGTGAGCGTCGGCACGTATGTGGCGGCGACTGCTCTCGGCATTATTCCGGGCTCGTTCGTTTATGCCTATGCAGGCCGCCAGCTAGGCGTCATCAATTCGCTTAAAGAAATTGGCTCGCCTCAGGTGCTCGGCGCCTTCGTTTTGCTGGGAGCGTTCGCCCTCGCCCCCATCCTCTACAAGAAGCTCAGCGCAAAATCCGCATGAGTATGCGCGTGAGCAGAGCCTGGAGCCGTCATGTTTGAAGCGTTCGGACTCTTGCCCGAAGATGAGCACGACCGGGAACTGGCTGAGAACGTTCATCCAGGGAACTGGGTCAACCCTACCCCGAGTGAACGCTACAACATCGTCGTCTTGGGCGCCGGAACCGCCGGACTGATCACTGCCATAGTGAGTGCAAGCCTCGGCGCGAAAGTGGCGCTAGTCGAAAAGCATTTGATGGGAGGGGATTGCTTAAACGTGGGCTGCGTGCCCTCGAAGGGCATCATTCGCGCGGCACGTGCTTGGGCGGATCTCCAACGTGCAGCGGAGTTCGGGATTGGGGTTCCTCCAGGCGTCACATGCGATTTCGGCGCGGTCATGTCCCGCATGCGAAGACTGCGTGCACGGATCAGCTCCAACGATTCCGCGCAGCGTTATGCCAAGTTGGGCGTGGATGTGTTCCTGGGGCACGGGCGGTTCGCCAATCAGGAGACGATCCACGTCGAAGGCGCGGCGGGTAACCGGACGCTCACATTTGCCAGGGCCGCCGTTTGCACCGGCGCACGGGCCTCCGCGCCTTCCATCCTCGGCTTGAAAGAGGCCGGCTATCTGACCAATGAAACGGTGTTCTCATTGACCTCGTTACCTCGGCGGTTAGCGGTTATCGGCGCCGGCCCGATCGGCTGTGAAATGGCGCAGACCTTTGCACGGTTCGGCAGTCACGTGTCGTTGATCGAGGCGCTGCACGGCATTCTGCCCAATGAAGATCGTGACGCGACTCAGGTAGTGCAGGAACAGATCGTGAAGGACGGCGTCACATTGCTGTGCTGCGGACAGGACCTCCAGGTCGCCAAGACCGCGGATGGCAAACGGCTGACGGGCGCTTCACATGGCCGGCCGTACGACCTCACTGTCGATGAAATCCTTGTAGGAGTCGGTCGGACGCCGAATGTGGAAGGGTTGGGACTGGAACAGGCCGGCGTGGAATTCAATGTTGAGGGCGTGAAGGTGAACGGTCGGTTGCAAACCAGCAACCCCAGGATTTTCGCCGCAGGCGATATCTGCTCCCGCTTTAAGTTTACCCATGCTGCCGACGCAATGGCGCAGATCGTGGTGCAGAACGCCCTGTTCCCCCATCCGTTCGGGCTGGGCTATGCGAACGCGGAGTCGCTGATCATCCCCTGGTGTACCTATACGCAGCCGGAAATTGCGCATGTGGGCATGTACGAAAAAGATGCCAAAGCCAAGGGCATCGAGGTGGAAACCTACACGTTCAAAATGGACGAGGTTGACCGGGCGATCCTTGACGGCGAGGAGAAAGGATTCGCAAGGATTCATCTCCGCAAGGGGACGGACAAAATTCTAGGCGCGACGATCGTGGCTGCTCATGCCGGCGATCTGATCAACGAGTTTTCCGTGGTGATGAAAGCCGGGAAGGGGGCCAGAATCATCGCGAGGACGATTCATCCTTATCCGACCCAGGCCGAGGTCAACAAGAAAGTTGTCAACCTATGGCGGAAAGCGCATTTCAGTCCGGCAACGAAGAACAAGCTTGCTCGTCTCTTCGCCTGGATGCGCCGTGGATAGGACACGGATGCCGTGAGCGGCCTGCGTTGGACCGTCGGATGGCTCGCCTTTGGATTTCTCGTCTTGGGATTGCTCTTCGCAGTCTCAGCCTCGACGGAGGATTCTTCCCTCGTTCTGGACGTTGGAAGATTTTCAAGCAGCCGTCCCGGATCCGCTCTGCCCGATGGGTGGAAACCACTGACTTTCAAGAAAGTCCCCAAAGCCACTGTTTACGAGTTGGTCACGGATGGCGCTACCGTCGTGGTCAAAGCCACAAGCGATGCCGGTGCGTCTGGCCTGACGAAAGAGGTCAAGATCGATCCCTCGGTCTTTCCCGTCGTCCACTGGCGGTGGAAGGTCGAGAATCTGCTGACCGGCAGTGACGTGACGCGTAAGAGCGGCGACGACTATCCCGCCAGACTGTACATCACGTTCCAATACGATCCGGAGAAGGTCAGCTTCGGCAGGAAGCTGAAGTACAAAGCCGGGCGAGCCCTGTTTGGCGATATTCCGATTGCCGCTCTCAACTACATCTGGGATACCAAGACACCCGTTGGAACGGTCGTCGACAATGCCTACACCAATTTTGCGAAGATGATTGTGGTTGAAACCGGTGCGACCAAGGTCGGTGCGTGGGTCGAGGAGTCGCGGAACGTCTATCAGGATTACAAGCAGGCGTTCGGCGAGGATCCGCCCATGATCAACGGTATTGCGATCATGACGGACACCGACAACACGAAAGAACGAGCCATTGCCTATTACGGAGACATCTGGTTCGTGCGGGAGGGGCGATGATTAGAAGGGGAGCTCAAATGCGGAAGAGGCCGGCCTATTCGAGGCCAGCCTCTTCGTGGACACCACAGCGCCCGGAGTGGGTGCGCGGATTCAAGGGGGTTACTGAATCGAATTCGCGAAGCCGCCCCGCGTAATTTCGGCGCGAACGGTGTCTCCAACCTTCTTCTGCTTGATATGCTTGGTTCCCTGTCCGACGTAGAGCTTCACCTGATTACCCTCGAAGTCTTCAACGGTATAGGCGTTGTCCTTGATTTCCTTTACCGTGCCTCCCACGGTTCTCCAGGCCGGACCAGGCTTTTCATCGTGATGGCCTGGCTTGGGAGCTGCCTGGACTTCCGGCACATGCCCCATTGAGGCGGCTGCTGCAGCGGCAGATTTGTGTGAGGACGTTTTCTTCGACTCCTTCGCCATAGCTGGCGTTGCGGCAATGGCCGCCACAGCGATCATTGCGACGATCGCGATCATGTTGTTCTGCAGACTGTTCTTCATGGGACCCCTCCTTAAGACGACATGGCTTCGACTACGTTCCCTGACGGTTCAGCAAGGCATGTGCCGGATGGCCTGGCGGTCTTACTGAAGGAATTCAGTAGGTTGTAAACCTCGGTTCCACCTATCATGCGTAGTCCGCGTATCGATGGAAAAAAAACGGCAGAAACCTGTCCAAATATGACCGTTTCTACCCATGTGAGGGAGAGTGATGGCATGCGGATCGCCGATCTGAAGTTCGCTGGACGAAGCGTGCGGAGCTTGATAAAACGGAAACGGGTCGCGATTCACTTTACGAACTGGAGGAAGACATGACGCAGGCTCTTCTTATCATCGGCGGCGTGCTACTGTCGGCCGGAATGGCCTATGGACAGGCTGAGACGCCGGGGATCGATCAACGGCAGGCAAACCAAGAACAGCGCATCGACCAGGGCATTGCGAGCGGCCAGCTCACCCAACGGGAAGCGGGCCGGCTGGAGCAGCAGCAGCAGCATATCGACACGATGGAGAATAAAGCCAAGTCCGATGGAGTCGTGACGAAAAAGGAACGGACCCGCATCCACGCCGCTCAAGACAAGGCATCGAAGAAGATCTACCGCCAGAAACACGACCGTCAGAAAAGCCGGCATCAATAGTTTCGCGCTGTTCACATCACGTGACGAGGGGGTTCGGCATTCGCCGGACTCCCTCGTGTCGTTTTTGTGCTTCTTCGAGTCCGTACGGCGGAACCGTTTCGAGAGCGGGGAGAAAGGACTACAATGCCCGAAATGGCGACCAATCAGCTCACGCGACAGCTGCTCCGGCGATTGCCGCCAAGGATCGTACGACTGCTGCGTGAGCTTGGACGGTCGGCTGACGAGAAAGGGATTGGGCTCTATCTCGTTGGTGGAGTCGTGAGAGACCTTCTGCTCAAACGCCGAAATTGGGATGTGGACCTGACGGTCGAAGGCGATGGCATTTCGTTTGCCCGTCAGGTGACGAATCGGTATGGGGCCGGCCTGGCGCTGTTTGAACGCTTTTCGACCGCTCGCTTGGTCTTCCCCGACGGCCTTAAAGTCGACATCGCGAGCACACGACGTGAGAGTTATGCCGATCCCGCGGCGCTTCCCGATGTCATGACCGCTTCGCTCGAGGAAGATTTGTTTCGACGCGATTTCACGATCAATGCGATGGCGATCCAGTTGAACCTGGCCCACTGGGGAGCACTGCGCGATCCGTTTGGGGGCCGAGAGGATCTGAAAGACAAGACCCTGCGAGTCCTACACGACCGGAGCTTCGTTGACGATCCGACCAGGATCTTTCGGGCGATTCGCTTCGCTGAACGATTCGGCTTTCGGATTGAATCGGATACTGCCCGCTTGCTGGCTCGCGCCTCTAGGACGAACCTCGTGGCGCGGCTCTCAGGGCCGCGGCTTGCGAATGAAATCTTCGCGCTCATGAAAGAGGAGCATCCAGACGCGGCGATTCGACGTCTTCGCCGCCTCCGCTTGCTGCGGTTCCTCCATCCACGTCTCTCGCCTGGGACACAGACCGAGCGCCTCCTGGCCGTGCTCCCGCAAACCATCGGGGCGTGGGAGCGGCGGTGGGCAGAGCTTTCTCTCGATCGCCCGCTGTTATGGGTCATGGCGTTGCTCGCGCATACCTCTGCCTCTGTGATCGCCGGCACGATCCAGCGACTGCAGCTGTCCGCCACGGAATCTAGAGCCCTGGAATGGGCAGGTGAGAAAACCAGCCGTATTGCGAAGATTCTCTCGAGCGATGCGTTACTACGGCCCTCCCAAATCTATCGCCTACTCTCGAGCCTGCCGAACGAAGCAGTGGCTCTGGTGCTGGCCAAGGGCCTTGTGAGCAGCAGCAAGGCGGTTGGAATTGCGCGGCTGAAACGGAGATTGACGAGATTCCTCGAGTGTGATCGCCTTACGACGACGACGATCAGCGGAGACACGCTCAAAGAGTTTGGTCTTCGTCCGGGTCCTCATTTCAAGAAAATTTTGGATCGGCTGCTGGATGAGCGGTTGGATGGCAGGATTACGGCTGCCGCCGAGGAACGAGATCGTGCTCGTACGTTGGCAAAACAATACAGTTAGAGGCGGTATTTGCGGAGCCGCTGATCGTTTTCGATTTTTCCGAACAGGTCGTTGAGCGCCGCCTGCACCGCGAGATTGATCGGACCGCGATCCTCTTCTCCCGTAGCTTTGCCGAAGCCGATATATTTCGAAAGAGCGCGCTTGCCCGATGCTTCCGCCAGCGTGGCATCGATGCGGGCCACGTAGACATGATGGAAGTCGGAGTCCACGCTCGGGTCAATATAGATATGGAGCCGCATGGTGAGATCAAGATCGGTTTGACTGTCGGTCGACAGGTAGGTAAACGTTTTCCGTGCCGCGAGATAGTCTGCGATCGACCGTTCCCAATCCTTTTTTGCCTTGCTGACGGGTTGAGCGATTCCCGTCACCTTGTTTTCGATGCGTGGATCCGCGACCATCGTGGCGCCCGGCTCAACCTGGTAGGCTTCGATCTCCGTCAGCCTGACCATGGCGGAATAGGGAAGAGGAGAGGCGGTTGGAACCACTGCACCAGGCTGATAGACGAGTTGCGAACAGGAGAGAGTCACCAGCAGCGCCGCGAACGCCGGTAACAGGACGGACCCGCTCGTCCAAACACGCGCTGGAAGAGGCATCATCTGGGCTCCCTCCACGGAGAAGATCCCGGCATCACCCTACAACCCGGGATGCGTCGTTGCAAGGGGTACGCTCTCGCAGTCTGCTTGCGGTGGTCCTGAAGCTCAGGCGAGGGGCTATTAGTTCATCGGGATGATCGTGGTCGCCACCTCGGTGGGAAGCAGCAACGTTACCATCGCCTGATGCTGCTCGTCCGGTTGCACTAAGGCAAACAGCGGAACCGGCTGGGGGATTGCGCCGTGGGGAAACGCCAATAATGCCGGAAAATCGATCAAAGGCGCCGTGGTCGGCTGCGCCGTCAGGCGAAGCCTGAGCGCCATCAGCACGTCTCGCAACCTGCCAGACCGTTCCTCTTCTGTCAGCGTGTTGGTCGGAGCAATACCGGTATCCCACAGAGGCTTCGTCACAGTGACAGAAAACGACAAGCCGAGTTGTTTGGCCGTCGGTGTGACATCGATCAAGGCACCGGTGTCGATCGCCTGCTGAAAAGGTATCGGCGCCTGCGTGGAACGGTCAGATGGCTGCGCTGATTCTGCTCGAGGCTCTGTCGGTACTGGCATCGATGCCAACGGCTCTTCTGAGAGTGCTGAATCTACGATTGAATCTGATATTTCCTGAGTGGGGAGGTATTTCTGGATTCCCTCGTAGACCGCCTTGGCTCGAGCGGACCACCGGGGATTCAAGGGACGGCCGGCAAAGGCCGCCTCGGCAGCGTAGCGTTCGTCATGGGAAAGGGCACGAGGATTCTCTTTGTGTTGCATACACAGGAACATAAGTCTCCTAGGATGAAAGTCAAGGATCCACCGGTCGTTAGTCCCTGAGCGGCTGGCCTTTCGTTTCCGGAGCAAACCACAGGACGCCGAGGCCGACGAGGTACACCAATGCTACGGTACTGGCGGCACGGCCGAAGGTGCCGAGCGCGGTCACCAGCCAGCCGGTCAAAAATGGCGAGGCGGACGCCAAAATTCTTCCGGCATTGAAGCAGAAGCCAGCGCCGGTGGCACGGAGCCTCGTCGGATACAGTTCAGGCAGATAGATGGGGAAACCGCTAAAAATGCCGTTGTTGAAGAACCCAAGAACTGGCAACAGCATGAGCACGCCGGCGTAGTTCGATGGAAGCAGGTATGTCGTAGGCAGCATGACCAAACTCCCGATGCACATGAAGGCAAAGACGGGCCGTCGTCCGAAGCGGTCGGCGAGAGGGCCGAAGCTGAGATACCCGAAAATCGCTCCAGCGTTCAACGACATGATCGCATAGCTCACGGCCTTCGTGAGGGTGGCCGGCTCAGCACCGTGGAACTCTGGTAATTCATGCACCAGGGTCGGCGCCCAGTTGGTCGAACCCCAGAGACCGAATACCGCGACGAAGGCCAACGTCGATCCAGCCAGCGTGGCCCGTTTCAAATCCCCTTCAAAGATCGCCGACAGGGGGATCATCCGTTGCGCATGGGCGTGGGTCCAACGGTCCGGTTCCCTTACCCACCAGCGGACGAGCAGTGCCAAGAACGCGGGCAGGATGCCGATGAGAAACAGCCCGCGCCACCCGTACGCATCCTTAAATGCGAGATTGCAGCCCGCCGCCAGAAAAAATCCCACTGCCCAGGCGCTCTGTAAAATACCGGCCGCCTTGGCGCGCTTCTCTTCTGGCCACGTCTCAGCGACAATGGCCGCGCCCGCCGCCCATTCTCCGCCAATGCCGAGTGCGGTGAGAAAGCGATAGACCGCGAGTTGCCACCATTCTTCTGCCAACGCCGCGGCGCCGGTGAATCCCGCGTAGATGATGATGGTCGCCATCAGCACCTTCGTCCGGCCGAAGCGGTCGGCGGCAATGCCGAACGCGATGCCGCCGATGGCCCAACCGATCAGAAATATCGAAAAGATGATGCCGCCGTACCAGCCAATGCGTTCAGCCGTGGGCGGACCTCCGGAGGTGTGCAGCAGGTCGTGGAGAGCCGGATGCAGTACGATGGCATAAATCGTGGCGTCCATCGCATCAAAGACCCATCCAAGCCATGCGACGAACAAGACCAGCCATTGATAACCGGTCACACCATCAAACCACCAGCGGTCTCGCGATGACGAGGGTTGTTCAGTAGGGACAGGACACATGGCGCGCCAGGCTACGAAGGTTCAGAGCGGGAGTCAAGGTGAAGCCCCGAGAATGGCCGTGATATAGTCGCGGCCATGCCTCGCGTGGATTTTTACCGCGTCCTGGGCGTCTCTCGTGAGGCGTCGGACGACGTCATCAAGAAGGCCTACCGGAAGCTGGTCTTCGAACACCATCCCGACCGCAATCCCAACAGTCAAGAGGCGGAAGAGAAGATACGTGAAATCAATGCCGCCTACGAGGTCATCGGCGATGCGGAAGCGCGCCGCAATTACGATCGGCTCAACTGGGGAGATGAGTTCGCACCCGATGTCGTCGATGTCGCCGTCCTGCTCGAGGAGATGGAGAAAAAGCTCTTCGACGAAGGGCGCAAGGAACTGTTTGCCCTGCTCATGAAGGATGTGCCGAGGATCAAGACGGAGCTGGCGTTGATCCGGGAGCGGGTGGTCAACGATCAAGGATACGATTCATTTAAAGAAACGCTGGTCCACGAACGTGCAGCGGAGATCATGCCGGAGCTGGCGACCGAGGAGATGGAAGGCCGCAGGAAGCGGCTCATCGAAGTGGCCACGCAGATGATGGTGTCGCAGGGTGTCGTCGGTCGAAACGACGAGGGCGGCATTCGCTCCCTACGGGCGCGGCTCGATGAGCAGTTCAAGAAAGGCCGCCTGCACGGCTTCGCGTCGGCATTGGAGCTGTTATATGAACGACGGTAAGACGTTGGTCAGCGATATCAGTGAGATTTAGATAACGGACCTGCCACGAATCGCCCCGCCTTCATGACGCCGACGATGCGGCGGTGGTCGCGCAGCACCTCGATCTTGCGTAACGGGTTCCCATCAATCAGCACGAGATCTGCTTCTTTTCCCCGCGCCAGTGTTCCCACCTGATCGTCAATGCCAATCAATCGCGCGGCAGCGGATGTCGAGGTGAGGATCGCTTCCATCGGGCTCATCCCATAGGCCACCATCCGTTCCAACTCTTGCGCGTTGTCGCCATGCGCATTGAAGGGCGTTCCAGCGTCGGTGCCCATGGCAATCAATAGGCTCTGCCGGTGGGCCTGGCGGAAGCTCGCTTGATGACGCTTCGTCATCGCCTTGGCCTTGTCGAGCGCACTGTCGGGAATGCCGCAGCCGCGGCGACAGGCCGCCGTGGTCGCCAGTGCGGAAAGGGTAGGAACCATATACACGCGGTGCGACTGCATCAGGCCGGCCGCTTCTTCATCCATCAACGTGGCATGCTCGATCGAATGGACTCCGGCACGAATGGCATTTTTCATTCCCGTGGCACCATGCGCATGGGCGGCGACTTTTCGCCCGGCGCGGGCCGCTTCGTCAACGGCGGAGCGAAGTTCTTCGAGCGTCATTTGCGCTTGATCCGGCGACGTCCCCGGCGTCAGGACCCCACCGGAAGCAATCACCTTGATGACTTCCGCTCCAGCCTCAATCTGTTCCTGCACCACTTTTCGCACCTGCTCGGGGCCTGCCGCTTCCTGCCCGATGAAGCGGGCATGGCCTCCAATCATACAGATGGCAAGGCCGGCGCCGATGATGCGTGGCCCAGGGGTGAGCCCCTTGTCGATCGCCTGCTTCAGCGCGAAGATCGAGTGGTCGCGCGAGCCGACATCCCGAACGGTGGTCACACCTGCCTCAAGGGTGTGTTGCGCCGATCGTGCGGCTTTGAGGAGCGTCTCGGCCGTCGTTTCGTTCTCGATGGCCTTCACGACGTCGGGTTCAGCTCCGAGGCAAAGATGGACATGGCAATCGATCAGTCCCGGAAGCACCGTCAAGCCGCGCCCATTGATGCGTGCCGCGCCTCGTGGAATCGAGATCGTGCGACTCGGGCCGGCGGCGGCAATCTTACTGTTGCGGACGATGACGGTTGCCGGTTCGATGGCCTGTCCGGTTCCGTCGATCAGCCGGACGTGGTGTATGGCGATGGCCACGTGGTCTCAGCTTCCGATTGGAAACGTAATGATGATGCCACCCATCACGTCGTTGAGCTTGAAGTCTCGGCGGGGGCTGTTGGGATGCCGGTTATGGCAATCGACGCAGGCTTGGGAGACCGCGCGGTCGGCATACACGGCTTGAAAGAGACGAAGTTCGCCCCGGCGCACAATGCCGTAATGGGGCTCTGAGGGATCTTTTTGCACGGCGGCCAGTCCCACGCGCTCAAGATCGCTGTTCGCACCGTTCCATGCATAGATTGGCGTCAAGCTCGCCAATCGGAAGGAGAACCCGAGGTCTTTGATGGCCACGAGCCGGCCTGATTCCAGCAGAAACTGAGCGGGAAGCGGGACGCCTCGTTCATCACGCCAATGCTCATGGGCCTCGATGCCGTCACGGCTGAGTTTGACGACCACGTTGTCGGTGTAGTTGTTCCGGTTCGCTTCAAGGATGGCGTGGACGAACTCCGCTGTCTTTTGAGGCGACACTTGATCCGACTTCAGCTGATTGGCCAGGGCGATCGCGAAGATCCAGTAGGCGACGACGGCCGTGAAGGCGAACGCTCCGCCCCCGAGCACCCACAGCAAAGGTTTATTATCCATACAATGTCACACCTCCGGTCAACTAGACACGTGGCTATACACCCGCGACGCGGCCTGAAGCGCCACTCCTGGCGTGCTCAGCCAGCCGCCGTCCAGAAAGAGCGCTTCCAGCGCATTCAAGAGGGTCAAGACATTGGCTTCGGTCGACGATTCACCCATGAGGCCGATCCTCCAGACTTTCCCTTTTAACGGACCAAGCCCTCCGCCGATGTCGATACCATACTGCGATAACAATCGTGCGCGGATGTCCGCTTCCGGAATCTGAGCTGGAACCACCACGCAATTCAGCATCGGTAATCGCCGCCCGGCCGGCGGAAGCGGGGCGAGTCCTAAGACCTCCAACCCCGCCAGTAGCGCACTGCTGTTGATTTGATGGCGCTTGTATCGAGCAGTGAGGCCTTCTTCCTCGATCAATCGCAATGCTTCACGCAAGCCATAGAGCATCGAGATTGGCGCCGTGTGATGATAGGCTCTGCTGCTCTCCCTCCAGTACTCGGCGATCAATCCCATATCCAAATACCAACTTTGACAGGGCAGCCTGCGAGCTTTGACGGCGGCGAGCGCCCGCTCGCTCATCGTAAACGGCGACAGACCGGGAGGGCAGCTCAAGCATTTCTGGGTACCGCTGTAACAGACATCGATGCCGAGCCGATCGACGCCAACCGCGAGGCCGCCGAGCGACGTGACGGCATCGACCACGAACAGCGCATCATGTCGTCGACACACTGCGCCGATGTCTTCGAGCGGTTGCCAGGCTCCGGTGGAAGTTTCCGCATGGACGATGGCTACCGCCTTGACGGGCCCGGAACGAACGAGCGCGTGCTCGATGGCGTCTGGCTGGATGCACTCTCCCCACGGGGCCTCGAGCCGAATTGCTTTCCCGCCGCAGCGTTCGACGACCGATGCCAGCCTGGTGCCAAATAGACCGTTGATGCCCACAATGACAGCATCACCCGGCTCAACCAGATTCACAATCGACGCCTCCATTCCGGCAGAGCCTGTTCCGGAAATAGCGATGGTAAAGGGATGTTCGGTTTCGAAGATCATCCGCAGCGAGGACTGAATATCGTTCATCACGGTCAGAAACACAGGGTCCAGGTGGCCGAGCAGCGGCATCGAAAGGGCGCGCAACACGCGGGGATGAACCAAGCTCGGGCCAGGACCGAGAAGGAGGCGACGCGGGGGGATGAATTCCTGCAGGGTCATGGTGTTCGTGTCAAGGACGGCTCGTCATCAGGGTCGACAGTATAGCGGACTCATACCGCTCGCAGCCAGTTAGCGGTCGCTCTGGCAGGGCGTCGTTACTTTCGAGGGGTTTTTGGCTGGAAAACGTGCGTGGTATAGTGCAGGCCGTTATGGACGAGTCCCTGACGACTGCCCCCCATCCTTCTTCTTCCGTTCGCTCATGGTGGCGTGAAACTGAAGCGCCGCCGGCCGTCGGATCGTTCCCCTGTCATTATTCAACGGCGGTAAGCTGGCTCTCGGCGTTGTTATTGGTCCTCTCGTTCGCCGCCGTCCTGGTCATGGCCTCCTCAACCTTGAAGATCGACCGGTTTGAAGCGCCGGAGCAAGCGCTCGGACTGATGGTTGGACGAACGATGGACGTTCAGGCAGGGCTGACGCGCGCTCCTGTCTGGGAACAGCGGATCATGGACTGGTTATCCGGCGATGGAGCGGCCGAACGCAGGCAGGCGATCGGCTGGTATCAGGAGTTGGCCGCACGCACTGAGGACGCGTCCGTGCCCTTGCAGCTGGTGATTCTTCAAGCCGAATCGGGGCAGGTGTCGCAAGCGCTGCTGTCCGCTCATGAATGGGACGGCAAGGACGATCCGCTTCCCCGGTTTGCCGAGATCATTCGCGCAGCCTACGGTGAAGCGCCTCCTCTGAATCCCGACGTCGTCGAGGCCCTCCAGAGTCGCCTGGCCGATGTGCTGCCAGTCGGATGGTTCTACGATCGCCTCATCATCAAATTGGCGCGGCGCTCCGGCCACATGGAACTGGCCTCGGTCATCCAGGAGCAATCCGACCGGCGTGCCGATCGCTTATATCGCTACTCGCGTCGATTGACCGTCCTCGAACTGGTCATCATGCTTGCAGGGTCCGCTTGTCTGGGGATGATCTGGCGTGCGAGCCGGGCGGGGAGAAATGTAGTCCGTCTGCATGATCCCGGAATTCCACCTCCCTGGCCCGGCCGCGTCGGAGCAGCCGTGCTGTTACGAGGCGGTGCCATCGGCGCCATCGTCATGGCCTTTTGCCTGATCTACATGCCGCCCGAGAATGCGTCGTTGCGGGCCCTGGCGATTCCGCTGACTAACGTGCCGGTGTTGGCGCTGGCTTACTATCATTTGTTTAGGCCCGCCGGCATGACCTTCGAAGAAGGTTTCGGCCTTGGTCTTCCGTGGCGTTCCTTCAGCAAGCTGGTGATCGCAGTGCTTGCCGTTGTTGCCGCGGGCCTGTGGGGGGAGTGGTTCATGGATCGCGCGGCCGAACAGTGGCAGCTTGCGAGCCATTGGACTGAATGGTTCGATGAGGATCTTGTCTGGGGATCGAGCTCGCTGACGATGGTCAGTCTGCTCGAGTACGTGATCCTTGCCCCGCTTTTCGAAGAACTCGTGTTTCGGGGATTGCTCTTTGCGATTCTGCGCCGCAAGTTCCGGTTCCTTCCAGCGGCGCTCCTCAGCGCGGCCATCTTTGGTCTGGCGCACGGCTATGGTGTGGTCGGACTGATCAGCGTTTGCTGGAGCGGCGTCCTGTGGGCCTGGATCTATGAAAAGACAGGGAGCCTCGGCCCAGGTATCCTGGCGCACGCGATCAACAATCTTCTCGTCTGTCTGTCCGTCATGGCTCTGTTGCGCTTCGGACAGTAATCGATGCCTCACTGTTCGGTGCGCTGAGCCTGCGTTCCGGTCCTGGCGTGTTGGAGGACTTCGAGGGCTCGGAACAGGTCGGGATGACGCAGCGAGATGCGGGCTTTCTGAAGCATCGCACGAAGCTTCGTCGTGTTGATGCGTTTGCCTAATGGCTGCTTCTGCTCTGCTGTCTCTGGTTGGGGGAGCTGACCTCCATCGAGTCCTCGGCCGATTTCTCTCCACGTCCTCGGCATGCCATCGCTGACATTGTAGACGGTTCCGGACACTCCGTGTGCTAACGCCGCCAGGCAAATTGCTGCCAAGTCCTCCACGTGAATCAGATTCACGTATTTGTCCGAAAGCCCGACGCGCCCGTTCTTGATCCACTCGTAAGGATGCCGGCCCGGTCCGTAGATGCCGGCCACTCGCAAGACGATCGCTCCGCATTCGGCACGGAGGAATTCTTCGCCTTGCACGCGCGGTTTCTCGAGATCAAGTGGCGCGGTTTCATCGATCCAGGGCGGTGGATAGTCGTGAGTAATGCCGGCATCGTATGCCGACGTGCTGCCCAGGACGACGAGCGGTCGAGATGGTGCATTGATATGTGAGGCAAAGTGTTGAACGGCGGGTAACGGCGAGGCAGGAAAACACCACAATAAATCGGCATCGGAAGGAATGTGGCTCCATGTATCCGTTTCATTCAGGTCGAACCGCAGCCTCTGTGTCTGTGGAAGCCACGTGAGATGGTGTTCCGGATCTCGGCTCGTATGTAGGACATTATGGTAAAAGTCTGTAAGGAAAAGCATAAAGCGGGCCAAGTAGCCGGATCCCAAGATCACAACAGTGTTTCGTTTTATTCTCATGCGAAGTGCCTGTCTGGATTTGAGGACAGTTTGACTTCGTCGCTTGGCGAGAATCTACGAAAATCAACGGGGTATTTTGGCATGCATTTTTAGTTGATAGCTACGCTTCTCGGAAGACAAAGTGTCCTGAGCCTTGCCCTCTACCTATTCAGCTTGCCGGGGTGTCACGGTATCGCCGGACGGAGCCTTCCTCTATGCCGGTAACCAAGGTTCAAACGACGTCTTCGCCTATACCATCAACAGCACTTCAGGCGCGTTGGCCGCTGTGTCCGGCTCGCCGTTCCCGGCAGGTGTCACGCGGCGGGCAATTGCGACGCCGAGACGGCCGTAATCTTGAGAGTCAGACTACACACTCTCTAACCGCAGACTTCTCCCCTACAGAATGTCAAGTAAGATACTTTCAAAGGTACGTAATTGTGCATACATAATTTCGTACCCTGGTTAAGTTAGAATGCGGACCTTATGAAACGATCACTTTTCCTCATCGCTGTCACGTTCATTTTCTTGACAAGCTGTGTCGATGACAACGGGAGCGGCGGCAATGTTGCCCCTGCAAGTGGAACAGTCGTCTATCTTGCAGATCAAGACATCGTCGGTGTCTTTGAGTTATTTCTGGCCACCTCAGGAACCAAGCTGAATCCGCCACTGCCCGCGGGACGCACTGTGCAAAGTTTCGCATTAACACCGGATGCCACAGCGGTGGTGTATATCGCCGATCAAGACCAAAACGATGTCTTCGAACTCTATCGCGTGAATTTGGCCTCGCCGGGATCCAGTACCAAACTCAATAGCCCGCTTGCTCTTTGTGGACTTGCTGTCTGCGGAGATGTGACCGCGTTTGCCATCACGCCCGATAACAGTGCGGTGGTGTATATCGCCGATCAAACCGCCGACGATGTGTTTGAGTTGTTCCGGACCGTTCTGACGAGTCTGGCGAATTCAAAACTCAACCCCAATTTTTCGGCAGGGCAAAATGTCGATGCTTTTGCGGTCCTACCAAACAGCACGGGCGTGATTTATCGAGCCAATCAAAATACGCCGGGTGCGAAAGAGTTATATCGGGTACTGTTCGGAACGCCTCAAATCACTGACCGACTCATTACAAGTCCGCCGCTCCTCACGGGACAAAACGTGGGCAAGTTTACACCAACTCCCGATAGTGCAAATGTTGTCTACATCGCGAATCGACCCGTTGCTATGAACTTGTTTATCGTCTCGGCCGGAGGAAATGGGGCCAGCACCCAACTCAACAGTGTCTCTCCACCGAATGCAAACGCAAATGTGACTGATTTTGCAGTGACGCCTGACGGGCTTTCTGTGGTCTTTCGCGCCGATCAGGATATTGATCAAGTCTTTGAACTGTACCGGACCGTGATTGCCTTAGCGCCGGCGAACACCAAACTGAATTCTCCCCTTGTTTTCGGCATGAATGTAACTTCATTTGGCGTCATTCCAGACAGCAGCGGGGTCATATATGTTGCCGATCAATCGACTGTCGATGTTTTCGAGTTGTTTCGGACAGTTTTCTCGGGCGGGAACTCTCAGGTGAATCCCCCTTTCCTCGGAACTGAGGATGTGGTCGATTTTGTCCTGCTGCCGAATAGTACGGGAGTCGTCTATAAGGCTGATCAAAATACCGACGGGGTGAACGAAATTTATCTAGCGGTGTTCGGATTTCCCGCTTCGACCAGACTCAATCCTGCGCTCTCCATCGGGCAAAATGTTGCAACCTACACCGTGTCGCCCGATAGTGCTAGTGCAATTTACCTTGCCAACCAGGACAATCCTGCCGTCACAGAACTGTATCGGGCGATGTTTTCTTCCCCTGGTGTGAGTGCCAAATTGAATGCTCCACCACTTGGTGCAGGGAAGAACGTCACAGATTTTGCGGTAAGGTGACAAAGATTTTCGGTCATTGGCGGGTACAGGCCTTGACTCAGCCCTGACGGCATCCTAGCATCAACCGGATGCCGTTAACGCGCTTTCACCCCATCATCGCTGAGTGGTTTCAGACCTCCGTCGGCGTCCCGACCGAGGTGCAGGCCGAGGCCTGGCCGGTCATCCAGTCCGGACGGGACGCGCTGATTGCGGCGCCAACCGGTTCCGGGAAGACCTTTGCCGCGTTTCTCTCCAGCATCGATCGGCTCTTTACGCAGGCGTTGGCGCGCGAGCTCGAAGACCAGACTCAGGTCCTGTATGTCTCCCCGCTGAAAGCTCTCAGTAACGACATCCAGAAAAATCTCCGACAGCCACTGGCCGAGATCGGCGAGGCTGCCCTCCAAGCCGGACTCCTCATGCCTGAGCTGCGGGTGCTGGTCCGGACCGGCGACACGCCGATGGCGGATCGCCAGCAGATGCTCAGGCGGCCGCCGCACATCCTTGTTACGACGCCGGAATCTCTGTTTATCCTGCTCACGGCCGAGAAAAGCCGGCATCTGTTGCAAACCGTCCGGACCGTGATCGTTGATGAAATTCATGCGCTTGCGCCCAACAAGCGCGGGTCGCACTTGGCGCTCTCGCTCGAGCGCCTGGAAGCCTTGACGCTCGCGAAGCCGCAGCGAATCGGGTTGTCAGCCACGCAGCGTCCCATCGAATTGGTGGCGAGATTTCTGGCCGGAGACCGTCCGCTTCCGACGGTCATCGACGTCGGTCACAAGCGGCGGATGGATGTCGGGATCGAAGTCCCCAAGGACGAGTTGAGCGCGGTTGTCACCAACGCCATTTGGTCGGATATCTATGATCGAGTGGCCGAGCTGGTACGAGCGCACCGGACAACGCTCGTGTTTGTGAACACGCGCCGGTTGGCCGAGCGGGTCTCGCATCATTTGGAGGAGCGACTCAAGGACCTTGGACCAGGCGCGGTGGCAGCGCACCACGGGAGCCTATCGCGGCAGATCCGGCTTTCTGCGGAAGAGCGCCTCAAGAACGGCACGACCCGTGTCGTAGTGGCCACGGCATCGTTGGAGCTGGGCATCGACATCGGGACGGTGGATCTGGTCTGTCAGATCGGTTCGCCACGAGCCATCGCCACGTGTTTGCAGCGGATCGGCCGCGCAGGGCATTGGGTCAGGGCGATTCCGAAGGGCCGGCTCTTCGCCACGACGCGCGACGAATTGATTGAATGTGCGGCGCTGATACGAGCCATCAGGGCGGGAACATTGGACCGCATTTGGGTGCCTCCGGCGCCGTTGGATATTCTCGCTCAACACGTCGTCGCCGCCGCGGCGACGCACACATGGTCTGAAGCCGACCTCTACGCACTTGTCCGCCGTGCGTTTCCCTATCGAGAGCTCGAGCGAACGGAGTTCGATCGCATCGTGCACATGCTGGCGGAAGGCATCTCAACGAATCGAGGGCGCGGGCTGGCCTACCTGCACCATGATCGCATCCATCATACGGTGAAAGGGCGGCGGGGTGCGAGGCTGGCTGCGATCACGTCGGGAGGCGCGATTCCCGATACGGCCAATTATGCGGTCGTGTCAGAGCCGGAGGGCACGGTCGTGGGGTCGGTCGATGAGGATTTTGCGGTGGAGAGCCTGGCCGGCGACATCATCCTGCTGGGCAATACCTCCTGGCGCATCAAAGGCGTGGAAATGGGGAGAGTGCGCGTCGAAGATGCGCATGGCGCGCCACCGAACATTCCGTTCTGGCGGGGCGAGGCCCCCTCGCGTACCTCCGAGCTCTCGGCCGAAGTGGCCGACGTCCGAAGAGAAATCGCAGAGAAAGCGCTCAACGCGCAGCAGTCGGCCCTTCACTGGCTTATACAGGATTGTGGTCTGGACGCGCGCGGCGCCCAGCAGGCCGTTGAGTACGTGCTCAGCGGCCGCTCCGTTCTCGGAACGGTTCCCACGCAGGCCACCATCGTGGCTGAACGGTTTTTCGACGAAAGCGGTGGAATGCAACTTGTCATTCACGCCCCCTTCGGTGGGCGCATCAACAAGGCCTGGGGATTGGCCTTGCGCAAGCGCTTCTGTGTCACCTTTGATTTCGAACTCCAAGCTGCGGCCACTGACAACGGTCTGGTCATCTCGCTCGGCGAAAAACACAGTTTCCCGTTGGAATCCGTGTTCGGCTATCTGCATTCGCAAACGGTGCGGGAAGTGCTGCTGCATGCCGTGCTGGCCGCGCCCATGTTCGCCACACGCTGGCGTTGGAACGCCTCGCGCTCGCTAGCGTTGCTGCGATTCTCAAACGGCAAGAAAGTCCCCCCGCAGATTCAGCGGATGAAAGCCGAGGATCTGCTCGCGGCAGTCTTTCCCGATGCGATTGCCTGCCAGGATAATATGACGGCTGATCGGGAGCGCCGGATCCCCGACCATCCGTTGGTCCAGGAAACGCTGCGCGATTGCCTGACTGAAGCCATGGACGTCGAAGGACTGACGCACGTCCTGCGAGACATCGAGACCGGAGCGATTCGCTGCGTCGCGGTCGACACGCCGGCACCCTCGTCCTTTTCGCACGAAATATTGAATGCCAATCCCTACGCCTTCCTCGACGACGCGCCGCTTGAGGAACGTCGGGCGCGGGCCGTCGAACTGCGCCGGACCCTGCCGGTGGAGCTGGCCGGCGAGGTCGGGGCATTGGATCCTTCGGCCATTGACGAAGTGGTCAGGGAATCCTGGCCGGTTGTGCGTGATGTCGATGAGCTGCACGATGCGCTGCTCTCGCTCGTCTGGCTTCCGGGCGGAGAGGTGTCGGGTTGGCAGCAGTTTATGACGGAGCTGAAGCATTCAGGTCGCGCCGACGAACTGACCGCCATCGATGGAGCAGATCGCATCAGCGGATGGGTGGCCGCGGAGCATGAGGCTGATGTTGCACGGCTGCTGGCAGGAGACGGCGATGAACGGACCCTCGATGCCATTGTGCTGGGTTGGATGGAAAGCATCGGTCCAACGACGGCGCGGGAATTGACCGCGCGGTTGCATCTGCCGAAGGGAAGTCTGGAGGCCGCTCTGGTCCGTCTCGAAAGCCAGGGCCAAGTCCTCCGGGGCCAGTTTCGGCCGAGGGGCCAAAATGCGGATGTGACATCTCAAATGGCCGATGATGATGGGCAGGCCATGCCGCTTGAGTGGTGTCACCGCCGGCTGCTCGCCCGGATTCATCGCCGGACCGTCGGGAAACTGCGCAAGGAGATCGAGCCCGTCGCGACGGCGGATTTTATGCGGTTTCTCTTCCAGTGGCAGCATATCGCACCTGGTTCCCGCCAACACGGGGAAGCCGGTTTGCTCGAGGTGGTCAGGCAGCTGGCGGGATTCGAGGCGGCGGCCTCAAGTTGGGACTCGCAACTGCTCCGAGTACGGATGGGCAAGTATGAACCGGCATTGCTCGACCGTCTGTGCCTGAGCGGAGCGGTGAGCTGGGGACGGCTGGCGCCTCATCCCAGGCTGATGGACCAAACTGCTCGTGAACAAGGCCGCCGGATTACGCCGACCAGCGTGGCTCCTATCAGTCTGTTTCCGCGTGACCAAGGCGTGTGGCTGCTGGACGCCTTACGAGACGATTTCGGGGTTGGGCCCGACCCGTATGCCGCCTTGAGCGTCGCCGCGCGAAACGTTCGACGGGCCTTGGAAGAGCGAGGCGCCAGTTTCTTCGCCGATCTCGTAGAAGCGACGGGTCATCTGCCGGCGGAAGTTGAAGAGGGACTGTGGGAATTGGTGGCGGCCGGATTGGTCACCGCTGACGGGTTCGATAATCTGCGTGCGCTCATGGACCCGCGGCGGCGGCGTGCCGAGGGGCGCGAGCGGGCGCGTCGGCCGAGACATGCCGCCGGCCGATGGTCGCTGCTGAGAACGATGAAAACGTCTATCGCCTCAAGCCAAGGCCTGGCGCATTCGCACTCCGCATCGGCTGAGCGAGTTGCGCGGCAATTGTTTCACCGGTATGGGGTGGTCTTCAGGGATCTGCTGGCTCGCGAAGTGCTGGTTCAGTCTTGGCGCGACCTGCTCGTTGTGTATCGAAGGATGGAATTGAAAGGAGAAGTCCGCGGTGGGCGATTCGTCTCTGGGTATGTCGGAGAGCAGTTTGCCTTGCCGGAAGCCGTTGAGGCGCTCCGGGCCATCAAGAAGCATCCGGGGTCTGCCGTCGGTGTGGACATCAAGCTCTCCGCCTGTGATCCCTTAAACCTCAGCGGCGTGATTCTGCCCGGTCCCCGGATACCAGCCGTGCCGAGCAACTTCATCGTATTCCGCGATGGGCTGCCCGTTCGTACTGTCACGGCGCGGAACGACGACTTTCGCGCTCGCGAAGTCGCGCAACTCTCCCACGGAATGTAAATTCGGTCCGTGATGCTCTGCTGAACCGCCTTCCCGGTCAACGGGATACAGTGGCTGCTGGCGATGGATTATTCACGAGCAGCGCAAGCGTCTCCTGGGGATTGCTCCGGTGCTCCATCACGAACGGATAACGGGACTGCGCATGGGCGTAAAATGATGCCCGACGATCCTGCGGAATCCCCATCAACGTGCTCAATGAGGCAAGATACTCACCTTGCCCATGTGCCATGTCTTGCTTGAGGTTCTCGAAGTTAAACGCCATGAAGGCATTGACCTTTTGATCTTCCTTGACCAGGCCATCCTCTGTGAACCACGATCTTCCGGACGTGGAGGAGAGAAAATTGTTGATCGTTTCGGTAATACTGCAGGCCGATAGAGAGAGAGCCAGCGCTGCGGCACCGGAGAGAAGCGTCAGAATGTGTCTCGGCTGTCCCATGGTCGCCTCCTGATGGGTGATTGATCAGATTGTTGACCTTACTCTAGAGCAGACCGTCATGAAGGATCAAGTCACTGTCTATTCATGAGGACAAGGGGCGCCCCGAGTTGCCTCTGGCACACTACGCAGACACTTTCTGTGCCGCAGCAGGATTCAATTATTCCATAACCGCTGATACCACTTGTTCTCGTCACGGGTCGGGCGGGCGGCGAGATTCATGGCCTTCCGGATTTCACCGATATTCCAGCCGGTCAACGTCGCCAGCGTCTGTGCCTGTTGCTCGTAGCGGCCATACAGTTGCTCACGATAGGCTGCAGCCGCGGTGCACTCGTCCTGTCCTGTCCAGGGATGGCGCAGAATGTATCGGGCCTGGAAATTTGCTCGATCGGAGGTTTCCTGAAACAATAGGTCTTCCGGAAAGTGTGCCTCGTCATAGCGGACATGGAGGCGCGTCAGAAACACGTTCTGCGCCTGCGGGCCCCTGCCGGGACGGCCCTGGGGCTCCAGCCAGAATACGCCGAGACTCCGGAGCTCTTCCCCTGAAAGCGGATCTGCTGCGCAGGGATCGCACCAGGTCATATCCCAGGCATACTCCAGGAACACGCCACGATGCTGTTCCCGCTTCACCTGTTGGGCAAACAGGTCGCGGTAGAAATCGCCGAAACGGTCCTTGACGTACAGGGGAATTTCCTTCGCTTCAGGTAAGGGCACCGTACGGTAATTCGTGGTTTCGACCCTGCCTTGCCTGGTGAGGAAGTAGACGAACAGTTCTTGAGGGCCGTCCGCGTTGACGGTTCCCAAGCGGATCGGCAGCATGAACCTCGGCGACTCGAACGCGATCTGGAGCGGCCGTAAATGCGTAAGGCCCAACTTCGCCTGCTCCCCCAAGTTGACCTTGGCGACGAAGAATTTCAGGTTCTGTTTGATGTAACTGTGCAGTACGGAAGAGGCGCCTTTAGGAATACGGTACCCATTCTCCGTGAGCCAGGTTTCGAGTCCGGCGCTCTCGTTTGCCGAGAGGATGAGAATGTCATATTCGCCGACGGTGTATTGCGCCTCTACGCTCACGCCGAGCGCCTTCTCGCGCTGCAGCGAAGGACTGGCTTTCCCCATCATATCCATGGACCGGCTTTCGGGGTACAAGAGCCGGCAGGGATTGGCATCGAAGTACTCGACGAGCCTTGGAGCGGAATAGTCCGCCAGATGCTTCAGCACCGCGGCATCGCCGACATGGATCTGCGCCTTCTCGAGCACGGTCGGCACGGGCACAACCAGTGCAAATTCCTTCACGTCACCCTTGAAGTCGTTCGCCATCGTGATGACCGTTTTGTCCTCAGCCCTGGCAATGGCCACCTCGGACGCTTTATTGAAAAGCTTGCTGTCGGCCTTTGCGACATAGAATCCGCAGAAGGCTGAAGCGGTGCCGTTCCAGAGGAGCAGAGTAACAAGGAACAATACGGCGGGAACGTAGAGACGCATATTCAACATATGCGGGTCCTGCCGCGAACCAGCCCATCCGTCCTCGCACGCCTCATAATCTTGATGGCTCATGAAACCCTCCTTTGTTGTGATGGTATGGACAATGGAACGAACACAGGAGCAGAAAGGGGTGGTGTCAATTCACCCTTTGAAGGCCTGGCCCAGTCGTAGCGCGAGCCCGGAAAACACCGATCGATCAAAGGCACGAGCGGGGAGCAGATGAGCAAAGCCCAGAGCGGACCGTGGGGACGAAACAGGACAAACTGCACGCCTAGCGCAGCCAGCGCCACCAACAACGTGAAGATGAGGCGCCCCACACGGGAGTCCGGCGTGGTCTTCGGGTCGGTGATCATAAAGAACGAGAAAATGAGGAGTGTGCCGCTTTCGAGTTGATGCAAGGGAATCGTGAGCGGATCGCCAAGCCAAAGCGCACGTGCCGTCAAGAGACCGATGTAACAGCCGAGAAACGACAACGTTACGTCTGCCCGCACCGCGCGGGTGACGACGAGGCTGCCCAGACAGGCAATGAGAAATCCGAACCATGCGGCCTGTCCCCATTGGCCGGGAGAGATCCAGCCGAGGCTGCCGGTGACCACGACGAGCAGCGCCAGATTGGTGGGATTGAAAATGTGCTTCTTCTGCCAACGGATCGTGAACTTGCTCGCGATCGCGATGCCTGCGGCCAGGGCCGCCACGGCCATAGAGTTCGTGCGCAAGAATATGCAGAGTCCGGCGGCCGAGACGAGCGCACTCAGCGGATCGAACGCCGGGAGTTTATACAGGCGTGTCCCCGCATATTGGGTCAGAAGCGCTGTTCCGAAGGTCAGGGCAATCTGGAGGATCGAGACGTCAAAGTGCAGCCACAGCAGGCCGTACGCAAGCAAGGTACTGAGGCTTGCGATCTGGTACAAGCGGGGATCGCAGGACCGAAAGCGACAGCTGACACGCTCAATAAGACGAATAAAGCACATCCGGCACCTCGTAAGTGACACGGCGATCCCTTCCTACTCACGGTATGGCGCCAGCAAAAGAATCCTTTCACGGCTGGAAAGAAAAAAATGTGCGTTGCTTCCGCGGGTCTTACGTAGACGGTGGAATGAGCCGCAAAGCGTCTGAGCATGATGTGTTGACAAGTGCGGGTGGGGACGTAAGAATCGCGCGCCTGCTGTCTGCCTTTGTGCTTGCTATGCTGCGTGAAAGGAATGGCCTATGGCGTGGGTGATTTTGTTTTGTGCGGGGCTGTTTGAGACCGGTTGGGCGATCGGGTTGAAGTATACGGATGGGTTCACGCGCCTGTGGCCCACGGTATGGACCGTATTCGCGATGATCATCAGCCTGTGGCTTTTAGGTATCGCGGTGAAGACGCTTCCCGTTGGAACGGCCTACAGCGTGTGGGTTGGTGTGGGGGCAGTTGGCACGGTGGCGCTGGGGATTGCGCTCCTTGGGGAACCTGCGAACGCCGCTCGACTGATCAGCGTCGGACTGATCATTGCGGGCATCATCGGATTGAAACTGGCCACGCCGGCGTAAGTGTGCCCGTGCGTCCGGCACGGGTGGCACACTCGCTACTCGACTCGCGCTTTCGTCTCCTTGGATTTGCCTTTGACACGCTCTCCGGCGCCTTTCACGTTGCCCTTCGCGCGCTCCATTTCAGCCTTCGTCTTGTTGCCCTTCGCTTCCTCGGTGAGTGCTTTAGCCTCGCCTTTGGCTTCCTGGTAGTCCGCCTTCGCTTCTCCTTTGCCTTTTTCCATCTTCGCCTTCGTTTCGCCGGCGGTGGCCGAGATGCCCGTCCCGCCCACGATCGCAATACCCATTAATGTGATGACGAACATCTTTCGCATGGCGCCCTCCTTGAAATGATAATCCCGTCTCTTTTTGATCTAAGCGCCCTTTCCTTGTACGCCGTACTGGAGCCTTCCCTAGGAAGAAGATGGGAGAAGGCCTGATTATGCTCGTTGAGCCTGAAAGAGCTCGGTCACCGTTTGAATCGTATCGGCTTCCTGAGCCGACTTATCGGGCCTGTAGCGTTTTACCCGGGCGAAGCGGAGGGCGAGACCGGCGGGATAGCGCGGAGATTCCTGGATGTCGCTGAAGGCAATCTCGACGACCAGTTCAGGCCGAACGAACACGGTCTGACTTTCACGGTGCGTTTCCAGGCCGAGCAGCTGTTCGGTCTGCAGGCGCAGCATGTCATCGGTCAGACCCTTGAAGGTTTTGCCCAGCATCACGAAATGACCGGTGACCGGATCGCGCGCGCCGAGATGTAGATTCGACAGCCAGCCTTGCCGGCGGCCGTTGCCCCATTCGGCTGCGAGCACGACCAAATCAAGGGTCGTGGCTTCCTTCACCTTGAGCCAATGAAACCCTCGCTGCCCCGCGATGTATGGAGCCGTAAGCGATTTAGCCATGACGCCTTCGTGGCCGGCCGCTAAAGATTGGGCCAAGAAGCGCCGGGCTTCTTCCGGCTGGGATGTGATCAGACGTGGGATTGCGGCCTCTGGCGCGATGGACGAGAGATGGCGTGTGCGGTCTTCATAGGAGGAAGTCAGCAGCGACTTGCCATCAACATACAGCGCGTCGAACAACAATGGCGACAAGGGGATGGATTCCCGCATGGCTGCAACGTCTTTCATCCGTCCCAGCCGGCGCATCGTGATCTGGAAGGGCTCGGGCCTGCCGTCTGGCCGCAGAGCGATCGCTTCACCGTCCAAGATCGCCTCCCGCACGGGGAGGCGACGCGCCCACTCGACAAGCTCTGGCAGCCGTGCCGTAACATCTTGCAGTTGTCGCGTGAAGAGCCGCACGTCGTCGCCGCCCTTGTGGACCTGAATGCGCGCACCGTCGAATTTGTATTCGAAGGCCGCGGAGCGGAGACGCTCCAGCGCCTCGTCGATGTCCTCTGCGGTCGTGGCCAGCATCGGCGCCACGGGAACAAACAGGCGCAGCGAGTAGCGTGCGAGACCCGCTGTCCCTTCCGTGAGCGCTGCCAGCGCCAGATCTCCTATATGGGGGGCGAACATAAAGGCCTGTCGAACATCGGCCGGAGGCAGTTCCGAGGCGGCGGCAATCGCGTCGAGGAGGACGCCTTCGAGCGCTCCCTGTCTGAGCTCGCCGATGAGCAGTTCTGAAAGAAATCGGCGCTCGTCTGGGCGGGCGTGGCTGAAGAGTTTCGTCAACTCGGCGAGACGTCGTTCGGTAGAACCGGGACCGCGCTCAGTCGCCAGCCGATCGAATACCTTGTCGACGTCGCTCAATGTGAGCCGCTCGCCGGAGGGAGCCGAGGAGCTTCCCTCTTTCTCACCCAGCCACCCAGGCGTGCTCAGAAGCACGCCTTTCCCGATTGCTTGTTGAATGAGATTCCACCCGATGCCGATCTTGCCCTGCGGCAATGAGCCGCTGAGGTATAGCGCCGTTAGCACCGCCTCACGCCCGCGCGTCGCACGCAGGGTCTCGGCGAGAATGCGGATTTTTTCAGATTTCTTGGTGGTCGCGCGGACTTGCTCCACCGCACCCACCAGGCGAGCGAGCTCCATGCTTCATTATAAACAATCAACAAAGGTGCCCTCTCTTGGGAAATCTCGAACTTGGCTGGAGTAGGCTGGAATGAGCTGGTGAGGTGGAGTTGAGCACAAATGAGCACAGCAGGTTAATTCTGGACGAAGCGGCCAACTGCTTGAGTCTGCGATTATGCAACTCGCGCCTGCCACCAAACATGCTGGTGAAATCCCTGGCAGCCAAGGCGCACAACGAGGTGTGCGCTAGGGAAATTTTCTTCGCTCCCTAGTGCACTTACTTCTCAGGCTTTTCTTTGACGTCAAATACTCTCAGATTTCAGATTAGGGGTTTCTTGATAAGCCCACCACCCGGGAGAGGTCATGGCGTCACAGGGATGGCCCTCGGGCGTGACATGGAACTTTACGATCCTTGTCATGCTGCTTTTTGCCGGATGCGGCGGTAGTGGCGGCGACTCAGGGGGAAGTGGCGGAAATCCGGCGGCGCCCACCGCGCAGGCAACAGCGGACGACACCGTCCCAGTCGGAAGCCCCGTCACACTAGATGGCAGTGCCAGCAATTCTCCTTCCGGTGCCCCTCTCTCCTATCAGTGGACATTAACCGCGACGCCTGCAGGCAGTACCGCCTCCCTGAACACCCCCAACTCGGTGCGGGCCACCTTCACGCCCGATGTGGCGGGCACCTATACCGCAACACTCGTCGTGCGCGCGAACGGCATGGACAGTCCGCCTGACGCCATCAGCATTACAGCGGTGACCGGCAATGTGGCGCCTGTGGCGAATGCCGGACCTGATCGGGATGCCGGCCCGAGCAGACCCATCATCCTCGATGGCACGGCAAGTCACGATCCGAATAACTCGACAGTGACCTATAACTGGCGCATTGTCGAACAACCGCCAGGCAGTCATCCGACCTTAACGAACGCTACCTCGGCAACGCCGACGTTTACGGGGGATATACAGGGGCGGTATGTCCTCGCCTTGACCTGTAGCGACGGCAGCATGACAAGTGTCGACCAAGTCGTGATCATCGTCGCCACGGGCAACCTGCCTCCCGTAGCCAATGCCGGTGCGGACCACACGGTGACGACCGGACAGCAGGTGATGTTGAACGGGACCGGCAGCAGCGATCCCAATGGCGATCTCCTGACGTATAGCTGGTGCTTAAAAGGCAGGCCGGAAGGAAGTAGCGCCACATTGAGTGGGGCGAACACGGCTCGCCCCACGTTCACGCCCGACATTGCCGGGTCCTATGTCTTCTGCCTCACCGTCAGCGATGGAAATGCAGCCAGTGCGTCCGATCGCGTCGTGGTGGAGGCTCGGCTGCCGAGCTCGGTAGGCGGCGTGCTGCAGGCGTATGTGAAGCGGTCCCATGTGATGTATCCAGATATCAATACCTTTGGCCGGAGCGTGGCCCTCGACGGCAACACGCTCGTGGTAGGGGCCGACGACCCCAGTTGCGCCACCGGCATCAATGGCAACCAAGCCGACACCAGTTGTTTCCGTGCTGGGGCTGTCTATGTCTTCACGCGGACGGGGGAGACGTGGAGCCAGCAAGCCTATCTCAAACCGTCCAACACCAACGGGACCTTCTATTTTGGTGATAGTGTGAGTCTCAGCGGAGACACATTAGCCGTCGGAGCATGGGCTGAGTCTGGTTGCGCGCGCGGCGTCAATGGCGATGATCAGAACCAAAACGCCGGTGATCCTTGCGGATCTTCAGGCGCCGTGTATGTGTTTACCCGGAGCGGCAGCACATGGAGCCAGCAAGCGTACCTGAAAGCCTCTCTTCTCGATCCCAACGGCCTTAACCACGAGCGCTTTGGCCAAACGGTCGCCGTCAGCGGAAATACGATTGCCGTCGGTGCACCCGGACAGGGGTTTAGTGAAGGCTGCCCCCCTTGTCTATATTTAGGCGCCGTGTACGTCTTTACGCGCAGTAACGGTCAGTGGACGCAAGAAGCGCTTCTCAGAAGCTCCAATCCTGTAAACCGGTTTGAGGCATTTGGGTACACGGTGGCGTTAGATGGCGACACCGTCGCAGCCAGTAACATTACTGAATCAAGCTGTGCCACCGGTGTCAATGGCGATCAATTCAGTAATCGCACCTGTTACGATACAGGCGCAGTCTATGTATTCACGCGGACCGCTGGCGTGTGGTCCCAGCAGGCCTATGTGAAGGCGTCCAACACAAGTGCGCGCCTGTTTGGATTTGGTCTCGCCGTAAATGGTGATGCCCTGATAGTCGGTGGTCCCAAGGAGCAGAGTTGTGCCACCGGCATCAATGGGAACCAATCAGATACCGGATGCCCTGAAGCAGGCGCAGTGTACATCTTCACCAGAATGAATAACCTTTGGTCTCAGGTCGCGTATGTGAAAGCGCAGTATCCGAATTTGCAGAGCTTTGGAGGGAACTTTGGAAGCCGAGTCGCGTTCGACGGCACCACGCTCGCAGTCAGTGCAGACGACAATAATTGCGCCAGAGGATTTAATCCCTCACCAGTTGCCAACGATTGCGCTTCCTCGGGTGCGGTGTACCTCTTCTCCAGGACTGCGACCAGCTGGGCGCAACGGGCCTATGTGAAGGCATCCAATCCGGGCGCTTTCGATTTCTTTGGGCGCGGAGTCGATCCTGGTGTGAGCGGACTCGCCATCGCCGGGAATACGCTGGCGGTGGGTGCGACAAGTGAAGACAGTTGTGCGACAGGAATTAACGGGAACCAAAATGATAATAATTGTGGCGTAAATCCTTTTACTGCTTTCGGGGGTCCGGATCCAAACCCAGCCATCGGCGGCTCCGGTGCGGCGTATGTGTATGTGATGCAGTAAGAACTATCAGCTCGCGTCTAGATCGTGTTTGATCGGCGGTTCACTTGCCTCTGATTCATCTGCAAGTGATTGAGATCCAACCGGTGAGGACAGATCGGAGCCTATAGCCTCTGGTGCTGGAGCGTTTTCAAATCTCGCAGCCTCTCCCGAGACAGTTAGGGTTAAGAACCAAGCAAGAAAGCTTCGTGGATCTATCGAGAACTATTCAGCGGAATTAGCTTCACGGGCCAGCCCCAAAACCACTAATTTTGCACACGGTAGCGTTCACTGGTATTTTTAGAGGCCGGAACCTCCGGCCCGATTATTAAGAGGGATCAAAGGGATGTTAGGTATTCGCCGTCTCGTCCGATCCATGAAACGCATCGTTTGTTCATTCCTCGTGATCGTTGGCCTAACCACAGAGGTGAGTGCTTGGAATGACTTTGGTCATATGACTATTGGCGCGATAGCTTATGATCACCTCACGCCTAAGGTCCGCACACATGTTGATGCTTTGCTAAGATTGAATCCTTCATACCAAGAATGGGTGGCAGTAATTGCCGAGCAGGATAAAGGCAAAGTCGCCTTCATGAAAGCAGCCACTTGGCCGGACATGATCAAAATCGATGTGCGCTACACCAATGATGGGAATCTACCCAATGGCCCTGATGCAGGACGTAACATCGGTTATGACGACAAGCTCATGCACCGCTACTGGCATTTCATCGATAATCCATACTCATCCGATGGGACGGCTCTGCCCGCCCCAGATATGCCCAATGCTCAAACTCAAATCGTGACCTTTCGTGAAACATTACGAGACTCAGGTGCGTCGGACGAATTAAGAAGCTATGATCTTGTATGGCTCCTCCACCTTGTAGGTGATGTGCATCAACCGCTGCATGCCATTACTCGCTTTAGTCAAAAGCAACCCAATGGTGACAAAGGAGGTAACGATGTCAGGGTGTGTACCACGGCAACAGACTGTGGAGGGAAATTACATCGCTTTTGGGATGACTTGTTAGGAACGAGCGAAGATTACAAGGCGGCGATGGCTCAAGCTAAGACTCTGGCGCCTGTTGAGCCTAAACTTGCCGCGATCTCTGACGAAGCCATCTGGGTTCAGGAAAGTTTCCGAGCGGCAAAGCAGGCCGCGTATGCCACACCCATTGGTCCGGATGAAGGACCGTACAATCTGAACGAGACTTACAAGGCGGCGGCAAGAGAAGTGGCAGAGCGCCAAACAGCCCTGGCCGGCATTCGTCTGGCACATCTACTCAATGAAGCTTTGAATTGATTCAACATGGCGTCAAGCGGAAGCCTAATCGGCTATTCGACTTCCTGCAGCTTGATCAGATTCGTTCCTCCAGGTTTTCCAATGCTCGTGCCCGAGAGGATCACGATGCGCTCGCCGGTCTTGGCCAATCCTTCTGCCTTGAGCCGGCGTTCGGCTTCGTGCACGCGCTCATCGGTTTGAGCGATCTGCTGCATCGTATGAGGCTGCACGCCCCAATAGAGCGCCATCTGCCGTCGCACGGGTTCAAGCGGGGTAAAGGCGATGATTGGCGCTGCGGGGCGCTGCTTGGAGATCAAGCGGGCGGTGTTACCAAGTTCACTGAAGGCCACAATCGCAGTGGCTGTCGTCGCCGCTGCGGCGGACGACGCGGCGGTGCAGATCGCTTCCGGAAGGGTCATATTGCCGAAGTCGCCCTGACGTTTTAGCACGATGCCTGGCTCGCACCCCTCCTCGGCCGCTCGAATGATGCGGTCCATGACTTGGACCGTTTCCATCGGATGGGCGCCGATCGCCGTTTCAGCCGACAACATGACGGCGTCTGTGCCGTCGAAGACCGCATTGGCGACATCGGATGCTTCCGCTCGCGTCGGACGCAAATGCTGCGTCATGGACTCCAACATTTGGGTGGCCGTGATGACCAGCCGGCGGCACCGATTGGCCTCTGCGATGATGCGTTTCTGGAGCAGCGGAACCGCTTCGGGACCCATTTCGACACCGAGGTCGCCGCGCGCGATCATCACGCCGTCGGCCTCCTCCAAAATGGCCTCAAGACAGGTGATGGCCTCCTGCCGTTCCACTTTTGCGATGACGGGAATACTGCCGCCGCATCCCGCGATGAGTGTCTTTGCTGCACGAACGTCGTCGGCCCCGCGGACAAACGACAGCGCAACATAATCGACTCCTTGCTCGACCCCGAATCGAATGTCCTCCCGGTCCTTGTCGGTCAGTGTCGGTGCGCTGACGCGCGTGCCGGGCAGATTGATGCCTTTGTGAGAGGTGACCGTCCCTCCGACGACCACGTGGCAATCCAAATGGCCTCCACTGATCTGTTCGACGGCCAGCTCGATGAGGCCGTCATTGATGAGGATCCTGGCGCCTGGCCTTACATCCCTGGCCAGGTGCGGATAGGTGACGGGAATTTCCTGAACGCTGGAAGACGAAAGCGATTGATGGCCAAGTTGTCCGCCGGATCGCGCCAGCACTGTCTGCAACCGCACGGGCTGGTGTTCACGCAATACGATCCCCCCCTCGGCGACCTCGCCGACACGGATCCTCGGTCCTTGGACATCTTGAATGATCGCGACGGGAGCCCGACAGTGGTCTGCCGCTTCGCGAATGGTCTTGATGGCAGCGGCATGCGACGCGTGCGTGCCGTGGGAAAAGTTCAGGCGGGCGGCATTCATGCCCTGTTCGATCAGCCGGATCACTGTGTCCAGATGATCGCTGGCGGGCCCGATCGTACAGACGATTTTTGCTTTACGCATCTGAGTTCCTCAGGTATTGACAAGAGAAGCACAGAGGTCCAAAAGATGCTACACGAACCTTCCATTCTCGCCGGAGGAGACCGCAGCCGGCGCATTAGTGAGGGAGCATGCAGATTACCACAAATCAACTCGATTTCGTGACGATTGAAGGACTTTTGGCCTATGCGAAAGATTTCGCGGGGCGTCCTCCCGCCGCCGATGTGAAACCACCCGCTCCGCCGCCTTCAACGGAAGACCGGATCAAGTTGGCGCACGCGGCCATGGACCGTCTCCGGCGTTTTGTGCAGGAGGCGCAAAGCGGATTTACAGGTGCCGCGGCCTACCGCGCGGCGCGCCGCGCAGTCCTCGAAGAAGCCTGCGGCGGCGATGAACTCGTCTTCTACGCCGCCTGGAACCGCTTGGTGGCGGAAGGGGCGATGCAACCTCTGCTGCGTGCGCCGATCGGATCCGTACTCAAGCCTGCTCACCGCCGGCCGGTCGCGATCGTGCCCCGCGTCCAGCTTACGCCTCAACTCGCGGAGGGGCGCATCGTGCTCGATCTGGGCGACGACCGCTTCTGGCTGCTGCCTCGCGATCTGGCGGACCGGACGCTCCTCTTCACGATGCGGCATGGCATTTCTCGTGTGGAGAGCAAGACGCATCGCGTGGGCCAACGTTTGTCCAATCAGCTCGACGAGGAGCGTGGCGTCCCACGAGCCGATGCCGTGGGGTCCGCGCTGGCTCGTATGGTAGGGGTCGTCGGACAACAGCTTGACTTTCTGCATCTGACAAATTATCTCGACCCGCGCCGGTTCCTTCATTTCATTAGCCACAGTCCCAATACCCGTCAGCTCTATCAACGGGTCGTCCGTGCGCTCAGTCCGGCGTCCGATTCGCATCCGGAGCCCATGTTCGAGCATGCCCTCGAATCGTCGGATTTTGGATGGATCACCGGCGTCGCAAAAGCCGCGGAGACTGAAGCGCTTGCCAAGGCCTTCGGCGTGGAGGTCTCGACCGCCAAGCGGCTCGTCAAAGATCCCTTGTACTGCTATCCGGGGGGTAACTCCTTCTTCGACCTCTACGTCGACGTTATCGACGGCCTGCATGGGTTGGGCGAAGCCCATCGCGGCCAGGTGGCCTGCTTGTATACGCATAGCTCGACGCTCCGCGCGTTGATGATTTATTTGGATGCTCGTCCCTTTCACGAAGCGTTCACGGAATTCAGCGACTACAAGGAAAGCCAGGACAACGTCGTGCTTTTGACGTATGAACAGGGCCGGTTATCCGGGTATTCCACCGCCGTCGGCCTCTCGGAGCGCGAGCGGGCGGCGCGTGAAAACTGGGTGTCACTCGAGCGCGTGAGAAAAGACAGCGTGACGCTGAAGCCTCGGCAGGTCAAACGCATCGTGGCGCTCGTATCCGGCGGAGATTTCGCCGGCGCCGGCGCGGCCCTGAAAGAGATCCGGGTGGCCGGACAACGTTATGGGCTCAAAGTGCATTTCGTTCGGCATGGATTCCTGGGGCTCGCGAACAACTGGATCGAAACGGTGACCGAGGAAGACACGCGCGGCATGAGCAGTCATGCGAGCAGTCCGATTGGCAGCAGCCGGTTCGAGGATTTCAAGGAAGAGGGTGTGCAGCAGGCGGCGATGCGAAACCTTCAACCCTATCTCGACGACGCGGCGGTCATCATTCTGGGTGGCGACGGCAGCTTGCGGGGCGCGAGGGCGGTCTATGAAGGGTTCGGTGTCCAAGTCGTCGGCCTTCCCGGCACCATCGACAACAACATCGAAGGCACGATCTCGTTGGGCTACCATTCGGCCGTTGCGCTGGCCGATCAGTCGATCGAGTCGCTGAAGGCGACCAGTGCGGCCATGGGAAGCATTTTCTTCGTCGAAGTCATGGGCGCCGGTTCTGGCCATCTGGCTCTCGGCTGCGCGTATCAGGCGCGGGCAGAAGGCTTGTTGGTGAATGAGCATCCGGATCCGGATGCCTATATCGACGACATCATCCTCGGCACCTTGAAGCGGACGTTGGGCGTGCCGAACAAGAGCCATTTGTTCGTGGTGGCGGAACGTACACCGCACCGACATCACCGTGAAGGGGGGGTGCACGGCTTGGTGGACTATGTGGCCGGCGTCATTGCGCAATGGCCTCAGCGGCAGGGCCGCGACAATAAATATCCGCTTACGCTCGCGACCAAGGCGACGATACTCGGGCACACACTCAGGGGGGCAAAACCTGTTCCTGAAGACAAGGCGATCGCCCAGCATCTGGCCTACGAAACCGTGCAACGGTTGGTCGAGCGTCCGGAGGAGGTCGTGGGCTGTATGATGGCCTATCGTGAGCGCGGAACTATTGAAGCCATTCCGCTTCACGCGGTGGCACCGAAGCAGTTCGATTGGGACCTGTTTGCCAGAATGCATGGGAACGCCTCTTAATCAGGCGGGCGTGACAGGACAAGGTCGTGTCAGCGGGTTGTTCGCGTGTTGAGGGGAATCTCCAGGTCGAGCTCAGCGGCAGACGGATCTGGATTCGCGACGTAAGTGGCCTGTTCTGCCGTGGTTGATGAAAGTTCCGCCACCTGGCCGCTTGATCCGCGTCCGGTCATGACCGCTTCCTGGCGTGTGATGGGACCGAAGGGGACTCTCGAGAGACGAACGATCAATCGGTCCGATGCTCCCGGCACGGTCATCTGTTGGGGCTGGCCCGCGGCGGTTTTCAACGACATGTGACCGGTCTCTTTGGCAGGAAGCAGGAGCTCGGGCAACGAGTCGCCGGCTCTCCTCCATATCTGAACATACGCGTCCTGATTGCTTTCGAACTTCAATGTGACCGTCCCGGCGTCAGTGGCGGCCATCGCCACATCCACTTCGCGCTCCTGTCCGTTGCTCTCGCGAATGACGAAGCTATACCGGAGGGCCAGTGGCTTCACCACCGACGGCCTCTCGGGCGCTGTTCGCCCCAGAGCAAATCGATCGGTCTTCTGGGCCGACTTCGCTTCTTTTTCTTGAGCCCTGACGCCAACCTCGGAGGCTGGGATCTGCCCATAAAACAGTGCCCGCGCGGATGGGCCGGTCGCGGCTCCCTCACCACTCTGCGCCTGGATGTGGACATCCAACCCTGAGGCAGGGGCAGAGGCCGCCGGCCGGCGATCTGCTGAAGAAGCCGGCTCTTCTGTGGACTTGGCGAGCTTCTGCGCCTCCTTCTGCCGAGGCGGCTCTCGCTTCTCGCCTTCCTCCACACCTGAGCGAAATCCCTCCGGGGGCCGGGACACGTCTGTTCGTTCTCGAGTGTTCAAGGGCTTGGTCAGAGCATCTTTGGGCGCCGAGCCGACCGGCGGAGCAGCCTTCGATCGTTTAGCTTCCCTATCTTCTGGCGGCGCTTGCATCGGAGGAGTCGACTGCGGCGCTGTCGATTCATCCGGTGGCCTTCCTTCTTCAAGGGCTGCGCTTTCGGAGGCTTGGCGCAAGCTCTGCTGATAGACGTTGAGACCCAGGATGACCGCAAACACGCCCACGACAGCCCCGCCGACCCAAGCAAGGCCGGGCCGGCTCGCGAAGCGATCCAGCCAAGATCGCCAACCGCGCGCCCCGGGAGGCTGAGCCAAGGCGTGAAGCAATTTCCGGCGAACGGCCGGATCGGCCAGCAGGTCTTTCAGCGCCTGTTCATCGGCGAGGGCATTGAAGAGTTGCTGGTCGTGGAGCGCGGCGGCATAGAGTTGTTCACGTTCTTCAGCCGTGAGCGTATCGGCGGAAAATCCGCCCAACAGCTTTTCCAGTTCGTGCTCAGCCATGAGTTATTCCCAACTGCCGCCCATAAGCGCCATAAGCTGCTTCCGGCACCGCAGATCCCAGGTGTAGATGGTATTGATGGACGTCTGTCCCATCAGCGTTTGAATTTGGGGAAAGCTCTTTCCTTCCAGTTTCCATCGGAACAGCTCCCGACACCGCACGCCGAGCTGGGCCAAGGCGGCCATCAGCCGCTCCACGCGCTGTCGCTGATCGAGCTGCGTCTCGGGCGAGGCGTCAGGCGTGGCAAGGGAGAGATCGTCAACCGATTCCTGATTATACTCGCCGCGGCGAAGCGCCTTGCGGTGGGCATCGAGCATCTTGTATCGAAGCACTTGGAAGGCGAGTGGAACTAGGTCAGTGAGATCGGTTACATGGGCGTATTTTTCGTGAAGCAGAAACAGGACCTCCTGCGTCACGTCCTCCGCCTGTTCCTTCGATGTCCGTAATGTCGCAAACGCCAGGATCCTTTCACGGAGGGACGCGAGGATGGAGTCACGATCCATGGCCTACCTGTCAAAAGGGCGTCACCTTGCTGGTTGCGCTGTCGGGCGAATCCGCAGCTTGTCCTCTACGGTGACTGCGGCCGTTTCTCCAGCAGGGCCTCAAAGGATTTGAACGCGACGCCAAGCGCTGTGCACACCGCATACTGCCTGTCGAATCGATTGGTGGTGCGGATGAGTTGGCCAATCGTACGGAACGCCAGACGTCCCCAGGCAGCCACATGCATGACCGATAACGGATAGTCGGTCCCGAAGAGCAGGCGATGATGGATCTCGGGATGGCGGCGCAAATGAAGCAGCATGCGAAAACGGTTGGGCAACGTCAGCGCCGAGATATCGGCGTAAAAATTCGGATATCGCTTCGAAAAATCCAACAGCACGGGAAGAAACCGCTCGTAGAGCATCAACCCGTAACTACAGGCATGGGCGGCGATCACGGTCACACCTTCGTCCAGCGCGATCTCGAGCCGGGTCGGATCTCCCACCGATTGATCCTTGCCGATCAGGCTGAACTCATATCCCACGTGACTTAAAAACGGCAACCGGCGTTCCGCGAGCGCCCGGTAAAACCGCCTGTATTTGGCATCGGCAGGATTGAACTGTTGCGCGTTCGGCAGCACCTTCACCAGGACCGCGCCTGCATCAGCGCAACGATGAACTTCGTCCACCGCATCGCTCCGTTGGGGGTTGATGGAGACGCCGGGGAGGAAGTCGTCCGGATGTGCTCTCGCGGTGGCGAGCACATACTCGTTGCTGATCAGGAAATGGGTCTCTTCCTTGGCAAGCTGGCCGTTGTGATCGTAAACGCCGTCCATGCCGAGGAGGACGGCTTGTCGTACGTGTTTGGATGCACGCAGTTCCGTGAGCAGGTCGTCCACATATTTCCGGTTGGCTTGGCGCGGATTGTGAGGTGACAGTCCGTGTTTCCACAGCAGAAACCGAAAGAGCGGACTCTTGAGCATGTGCGGCGAAATGTAGCAGCCGTTCTGCCCCTCCGGCAGCGCCGCGAGATGCACATGGCAATCAATCAGGGATCGTTCGACCATACAGGGAGAATCTCACATCTCAGCTTTCAAATCTCAGCGCTCCGGGATCAGATTCGGGTCGGATTGAAAATCGAGGTCATGTCTGTGCGCTCAGTCGTTCCATCGCAATGCGCTTCAGGGCCCGCAGATCCATCTTGCCGGTCCCGAGGACCGGCAAGGCATCGACTTTGACGAAATTGCCGCGCGGGGGCATGAACAAATTCGGGAGGCCGTTCGACGACAGCTGGCCAAGAATTTCCGGAATGCGTGCTTCGTCTATCGTATGCAGGACCGCGAGCTGTTCGCCCTTGCGGTCGTCGGGAATGCCGGTCACCGCAAACACCTGCGTTTCGCTTTGGACAGTCTGGTGCAGCGCTTCTTCGACCTTGCCATGCGGCACCATTTCTCCGCCGATTTTCGAAAAACGCGAGAGACGATCCGTGATCGTCAAGAAGCCGTCGTCGTCGAGCATGGCGATGTCGCCGGTGATGTACCAGCCATCACGCATCACGCTCGCCGTCAGGTCTTCACGCCTTAGGTAGCCGGTCATCACGTTGGGGCCTCGGACGAGCAACATGCCCGGTGATCCCGGGGGTAGAGGCGTAAAACTGTCAGGATCGACGATTCTGACCGAGATGCCCGGCAGGGGCTGACCGACGGTTCCTCGCCGTGACGCCGGCTGATAGTAGCCAGCGGCTCGAAAGTCCGGGCAATTGACGGCGATGACGGGCGCACATTCGGTCACCCCGTAGCCTTCAATCGGTTCGATGCCGAAACGATCTTTGAACGCCTCATAGAGCCGTAAAGGCAGCTTCTCAGCGCCGGTGAGGACAACCCGCAAGGAGCTGAATTGTTCCGGCGTGCACCGGCGGAGATAGAGCTGTAAAAAGGTCGGCGTCGTGACGAGAAACGTGATCCTCTGCCGGCGGATCAACTCTCCGATCGCGGCCACGTCGATCGGCGACGGATGGAACACCAGGGCGGCGTTGTTGAACATGACGAACCAAAACACCAGATAGCCGAACGAGTGAAAGAACGGCAGGATGCCGAGCACCCGTTCCTGGTGGTACAGATGCAACACCTGAGTGGCGCCCTGCGCGTTCGCATCCACACTGTAATGAGAGAGCATTACGCCCTTCGGCTCTCCCGTGCTGCCGCTGCTGAAGATAATGGTGGCGAGTGCGTCGACGGACAGGGGAGTGTCTTGGCCGCACGCCTTTTCAATCACTCGCATCGGAGTAAGGAAGCCGAGCAAGGCCGCGAGCCATTTGTCCCTTCGACTGATGGTTTCCGCCAGGTCTTCTATCCAGATGATGGCCGGCCCAGCCGGCAATTCCAGCTTGGCTTTCTCGACAAAGGCACGGCTCGTGACCACGGTCCGCAAACCCGCCTGCCGGACCGCGGCTTCCAGACCGATGCGGCCGACCGTATAGTTGAGGTTCACGCTGGTTTTTCCGCAGAGCGGCGCCGCAACATTTGCAAGGGCGCCAGCGACACTGGGAGGAAGCAGAATGCCGACATGACGTTGGCCCTGCCACGAGGCACGTAACGCTCTTGCCAGGGCAATTGATCCGATCAGCGCCTGCGCCGCGGATACATGGGGCCGACGGTGATCCGCCATGACGAAGCGAAACGGGCGGCGTCTCATCGTACGGATGAATTCCCGATGTAACGGATGACGATCCGGCTTGCGCAAAGCCCAAGCCGCTTCCCCCAGCGCTCGAATGGCGTTGCGCAACTCGTGTGCCGGCGTGTGAGGCGGCAGCGGCGGACCGAACGAGACCGTCACGGGGTAGGGCACGCGTTCCGGAAATTTCCAGACGAATCGCCCACGCTCAAAGCTGAAGACGCTGCCCCACACGCGGTCAAGGTGAACCGGGATAATCGGCGCCGACCGGCCTTTCATGATGCGTTCGAAACCCCGACGGAACGGCAGCATTGTCCCCGTCCTCGTGATTTGACCCTCGGGGAAGAGGCAGACGAGATCTCCCCTGTCGATCGCCGCACCTGCCTCACGCAGGGCACGCAAGACCATGCGCAGGCCGCCGTAGGAAGAAATGGGAATGACGCCGAACAGCTTCATCAACGGCTTGAACAGCGGCTGCTCGGCATATTGGGCGTCCACGACGAACCGGACGTGCCGATCGAGACTGGCGATCAACAGCAGGCCGTCGATGAACGACACATGATTGGGCACGAGCAGCGCTCCGCCGGCCTTTGGCACATGTTCGTGGCCCACGATCCGCAAGCGGTAAAGGCTGTTCGTCAGGATGACAAGCACTGCCCGCAGCAACGCTTCCGGTAATAACCGCAGTGCCCAGGCGGTGCCGAGGACGGTGAACGCCGCGGTGGCCGTAAAGATGCCTGTCGTGGGTACCCCCGTGCTCGCGAGCGCCCCGGCGCCGAGTGATCCCAACAGAATGCCTGTGAACACACAGGTGTTCTCGAATGCGATCACCGATCCTCGCCGATCGTGCGGGGCTCGCCATTGGATTAACGCATTGAGCGGGACGAAGATCAGGGCGCTAGACGTGCCAAGGAAGACCATGAGTGCCAATGTCGCCGTGAAGCCGGGAGCGGTGAGGCCGAGGACAGCCAGCATCGCGGCGACGCCTGCTGCGCCAAGTGGAATCAAACCGTATTCGACCCGCGCCTTCGACAGACGCCCAACCCATCGCGCGCCAACGCCGATCCCGATCGACAGCATCATGAGCGGGAGACCGGATTGCCAGTCGGACACCAACAGCACCGCTTTCGCGTAGACTAGGATGTTTTGGGCGAAGAGACTTGCGATCGTCCAGAAAAAGACGGCGCCGCAGATAGCCAGCCGCAGCATGCGGTCGCGGGCGATGGCGGACCAGGCGCCCCGCAGGGTATTCATCACCCCGCCTTCCGCACGTGCCGGCGGAACGGGCGGTATCGTCCAGGCCGAGCCGAATCCGACCAACGCCAGGGCGGTGAGCAGCAGTGGTGCCACCCACACGGCTGCTCCAGTGAGAGACATCAAAATGCCGGGGGCTGCGGTGCCGGTCAAAATGGCAAAAAACGTCCACATCTCGAGTTGACCGTTGCCGGCTGCCAAACGTTCATGTGGTAGCAGCTCCGCAAGAATTCCGTATTTCGCCGGGCTGAAGAGCGCGCTGTGGACACCCATTCCGGCCAGGACGATCAGCGGAAGAACGCCTCCGGCAGGGTTGATCCAGAGGGCGACTGTCGCCGCGCTCATCAACAGCACTTCGACTGATTTCATCAGGATGATGACGGTGCGCTTACTGACGCGATCGGCCAGCATGCCTGCCACGATCGAGACGACGACGAGGGGGAAGGTAAAGACGACAAAGGCCAGTGTCGTTTGCGTTTGAGAGGCGGTCTCGAATTCATGGCCTGGCGCGGTCGTGGCGGCCAGTTGCCGGATGGCGAGAAGCGCGACCATCAGCTTCCAGGCATTGTCATTGAAAGCGCCGCAAAACTGGGCGATGAGCAATCCGCGCAATGGATGAGTCATGCGTGCGATTTAATGCGCCTCCGGTGACGTGGGTTTGGGAATAGGCAGTCCTTCCAACTCCATGATCCGCAGGGCATTGGTCGTGGGACAACTGCCCGGTCTGAGTCGATAGTCAAAGGCCAGCGCGCCGTTGCTGACCGTTTCCTGAAAGTGGGTATTGACGAGGGATGGGATTTCCTGTTCCAGATCGGTCAGCTCCAGATCATGGGTGCTCACCAGTCCGTAGCCGTTGCCGGCGGAGAGGGCTGTGATGTACGAGCGGCTGCCGATCAAGCGTTCGCGGTTGTTGGTGCCCTTGAAAATCTCATCGATCAGAAACAAGACCGGAGGGGACGACCAATCCGCCGTGGCATGAAGAATCGTCTTGAGCCGTTTGACCTCCGCATAGAAAAACGAGAGGCCGGCATCGAGTGAGTCATTGATCCTGATACAACAGGCTAGTCGGCACCAGCTCCAGCTGAACGTGCCGGCGCAGACCGGCGCGCCGGCCTGCGCCAGACAGACGTTGATGCCGATGGTGCGAAGAAACGTGCTCTTGCCGGACATGTTGGACCCGGTGATCAGGTGAATCGTGTCCAGACCTTCCAGCGCGATGTCGTTGCTGACCCGCGTCGTTGCAGGAATCAGCGGATGCCCGAGGCTGCGGCTGCGGACGCCAATGGCGGAGGTCGGCGTCGGCCAGGCATAGTCGGGGTGGAGATACGCAAACGTGGCCAACGCGGAGGCGGCTTCCACTTCGGCCAAGCGGTCGAGCCACAGGGGGAGCCGCGTTCGCACACGCTCTTGAAACTGCCGAAGCCGAAACGCGAAGAACAGATCCCAGGGGCAAAGCGCGTTGAGCGCCAAATGGATCAGTGGATGCGCTTTGACGCTGATGCCGTGAAAAATGCGTGCGATGTGCCGTGTAAAGGAGGAAGGCGCACGTCCCGGTTCCAAGAGCGACGCACAAGTGCTTGCCATGACGGAGCCGGGCCGTGCCGCGTGGCGCTCGATGAATTGCAGGACTCGGCTCAGCCGTTCCATTTCGTGATGCAGCCCCACCGCATGTTCGAGCAGTTCTTCGCCCTGGTCCGTCATGAGATAAATCAGGGCATAGGCGCCGAACGTGAACATCCAATAGCCGGGCAGCCAATCCAGCAGGGCGCCGAGGCCGAGCACGATCGTGCCCAGGGCCAGCAGGGTCTGGAGCAGGAGGATTCGGGTCAGACCCGGAAACCCGACCGGATGATCGAGCGCTGCGGCCAGTCTCCGTCCATTGATCTCCTCCTCTCCCGCGAGTTGGGCCTCCAGCACCAGCCGGTCTCGAAACAATGAACGAGGGCAGAGCTCTTTTACCAAAGCCTGCCGCGTGTTCCAGACCTGCGCCTCAGGCGGCTGAGTGAGGAGCCACAAGGTGAGCCGCGACCGTCCCTGATCGGAGACGGTCGTGTCGATCAGCTGCAGCAGCGAGTGAGGTCCTGTCACGTCCAGGTCCTGGGCGTATAGGTGCGTCGCAAACGGCTCCGCGGGCTTGTACGGAATTTGGGACCAGGCGAGCTGCACTCTGGCGAGGTGTGCAGATTTGATGGCCGTCCACAGCCGCAGCCGGTGAATCCTCTGCTCAAGCCTGTTATGATACGAAGCCACAATCAGGAAGACGATGACGAATCCGGCCAATGCAAGATTCCCGCTCTGGTAGTGGCCGGATCGGAACAGGGTCACGGTGCAGATGACCCCGGCGATGAAGATGGCCAGACGGTAGGTGGTGAAGCGGGAACTGAGAGCTGTTCCGCCCGTGATGAGCCGTTCGATTCTGCCGACCAGCCGTTGCAATTGTCTGGCACGCGAGACTGCTGCCATCGTTCGTTGACGATACTGGAAGGTCCGTATGGCGTCAATGACTAGTGAATGGATCGAGGTGCAGATCTGCTCCGCACTCGACGCTGGGGAGGTGTTAGGTCTGTTGGGTGATCCTTCTGTTCCGGGCGCCTGGCAGGACGGCCGGATGATTCGTCTTTATTGGCCGAGCCAGCATTGGACGTCCGACCATCTGAAGCATTTGCGCCAGACGCTTCGCCGGTTGACGGAGCAGGGCATGGCCGAACCGGACATCGTCGTGCACTCGCTGCCCGATCAGGATTGGAACCGCCTATGGGCACAGTCGGTCAAGCCGCTTCGAGTGGGGAAACGCATCATCGTCAGCCCCAGCTGGGAGCGAACGGAACCAATTGGGGAGCAGATCGAGATCGTCCTCGACCCGAAGCAGGCGTTCGGGACCGGCCATCATGCGACGACCAGCCTGTTGCTTGAATGGCTCGAGGAAGACATCCGGGGAGGCGAGTCGGTGCTCGATGTGGGGACCGGAAGCGGCTTGTTGGCGATGGTCGCGCTTCGTCTTGGTGCGTCCAGGGCAGTCGGCATCGACAACGATCCGGAAGCCATCACCTGTGCGCGCGAATACGCCGCCGCCAATGGCTTCGGGCCTGAACTCGCCCTCCGGTGCGGCACCTTGACGGCTGGTCTCAGCTCTCATGATGTCGTTCTCGCGAATCTAGACCGCGGCACCCTCCTTGAGCTGACTCAGCCCCTGGCCGCCAGCACGAACAGGACGCTCCTCGTTTCCGGCCTCCTGGACGATCAGCGTGATGAGATCGTGGTCGCGTTTGCCGATTTTGGTCTATATCCCGGGCGTGAGCGCGAGCGGGAGGGTTGGCTGGCCATGGAATTCACCCGGGTGGAACCCTGCGAGGGAGCGTGACGATGAGCCCATCCGGGCGGCCCCCGTATCCTCACGTGCATCAGATCAATGTCTCAGATGGTGGCGTCCCCAAGCATCCGATTTTTGAAGCGAAAATCTCGAAAGAAGGTGTGGAAGGCGACCGCCAGAAGAATCTCAAAGTGCACGGGGGGCCGGATCGTGCAGTCTGTTTATTTTCCGCGGACCTGATCGAGCGGATGCAGGACGAGGGGCATACCATCGATGCCGGCTCGTCGGGAGAGAATCTGACACTCGCAGGGTTGTCGTGGGAGAGGCTCGAGCCGGGCACACTGCTGAAGATCGGCCCGGAGGTGCAACTCGAAGTGGCCAGTTACTGTGCGCCGTGCGAACTCAACGCGCGCTGGTTCCGTGATGGGGACATCAACCGGATCTCACAACGGATCAATCCAGGGTGGAGCCGACTCTACGCGAGGGTTTTGCGGGCTGGCCTGGTGCGACCCGGCGATGTCGTCGAAGTCATGGAGAGCCGTTAGGCGCATCTGGCGAGGATCTGCCGCGATAGAAAAACCGTTCAATGATGGATCGCGTTCTTGAACCGGAGTTGATGGAGGATCCCGAACAAGCGGCGGCTTACGCTGCCGCGGACTTCTCACAAGAGAACCAAGGGTTCGTTGACCGGTTCGAGGAATACTTTCCGGGTTTTTCGAGCGGGCGTGTTCTGGACGTCGGCTGCGGTCCGGCCGATATTCCAATTCGATTCGCTATGCGCTACCCCTCCTGTCATCTGACGGCGGTGGATGCCTCAGCGGCCATGATCCGGCAGGCTGAGCAGGCCGTGAGCCAGGCAGGCCTGAGCGATCGCATCACCGTACAGTGCGAGCGGTTCGAAGCCGTCCCCGGCGCGAACGTCTTCGATGCCGTGCTGTCCAATAGCCTCCTCCACCACCTGCCTCATCCCCTGCACTTCTGGAATAAGCTCCGTCAACTCGTCAAGCCCGGCTCGCCTGTGTTGGTCATGGATCTTCTACGGCCAGACTCTCCCGAAGAGGCCCAGGCCATCGTGGATCGGTACGCGTCGGGAGCACCCCCCGTGTTGCGACGGGACTTTTTCAATTCGCTCATGGCCGCCTTCACGGAAGACGAGGTCACCACACAACTTGCCCGCATGAATTTGACGCGGCTGTTGATCGATGTGATCGACGATCGGCATTGGGTGGTCGGCGGGACGATCTACTGAGGGGACGGTGAAAACGATTATGTTCTCACCAGCCCACCCTGGATGCGCCGAGACGAGCCCTTGCCCAGTCGCACCTACTAGATCCCGTGGCGGGGTCCAGTGGATGGGAATGCTGATCGTTTTGACCCTCGCTATCGTCACCGTTCTCGTTTGTGATGTGACGGTTTCTCAAGCGCAGCTTGACCGGCTCAGAAAATCCAAATCCTTCATGAGTACGCCCCCGGCGGAAACGCCGATGGTAGAAATTCCGGCCGGCGAGTTCATGATGGGCTCGGACGGCAGCCAGGCGTTGGAGGATGAGCGCCCGTCTCATCGTGTGTGGCTCGATGCCTTCTCGATTGATCTTCACGAGGTGACGACGGTGCAGTATGCGGCGTTTCTTGCGGCGGACAAGCGCGCGGCTCCATGGCAGTGGGAAACCGTCGATCTCGTCCAGCACGGAGATCGTCCCGTGATCGGCGTGGACTGGCGCGACGCCGAGGCCTTCTGCACCTGGAAAGGCAAGCGGCTTCCCACGGAAGCCGAGTGGGAAAAAGCGGCGCGAGGGCGCGACGCACGGCTCTATCCGTGGGGCAATCAAGCGCCGACCGGAGATCTGGCAAATTTTGCCCTGGGAGCACGCTTTAGCTACAACCAGGTCTTGTTTCCCGTGCGTTCGCACGAGGCAGGCAAGAGTCCCTATGGGCTCTATCACATGGCCGGCAACGCCTACGAATGGGTGCAAGACTGGTACGGCACCAACTACTACGACAGCTCTCCAGACAGGAATCCACCCGGACCGAGCCAGGGCCAGTTTAAGGTCCTGCGTGGCGGCTCGTGGTCGGATCTGCCCAAGTATCTACTGACCTATGGACGCTTCAGACTCTCGCCCGAGACGAAGAACAGTTATACGGGGTTTCGCTGCGCCAAATCCGAGAAAAAGTAGGAGTACGCTGCAGCAAAGCAGACGACTGAGACGAGGCCTGCTAGTAGATGCTCTTGCTCACTTCAGAAGACAGCCCGCTCTCATTGCCAGAAGAGTCAAAGGCCGAAATGGCAAAGAAATACGTCTGCCCTACGGGCAGGCCCGTGACCGTGTAGCTGCCGGTCAGGCCCACCACGAAGGGCGAGCCCGGATAGCTGTAGAGGCCTGCAGCCGTCCCTACGTAGATCTTGTATCCTGCCAGGTCAGGCTCACTGTTCAGTGTCCAACTGAGGGTGGCATTTCCGGTGCCTGGTGTTGGCGCTGGCGGCGGGGGCGACTGGGTGGAGGGAAGGGACGACGAAGGCTGAGACTGTGGAACGACTTGCGATGGTGCTGGAGAAGGCGGCGGAGAGGAGACGGAGACCGTCGGTGCCACCAATTGCGTCAGGCCGGGCATCTGGGTGTTGAGACTCTGGAGGCCGCGTCCGGCGGCCACCCGCGGCGATACGGGTGTTGTGGGGCCTATGCCAGGGACTACAGTTGCCACCGGCGTTTTGGCCGACAAAGGCGCGGGGGTGACCGAGGCCGTGGCGCTGGTTGATCCCGTGCTTGTCGTGGACGCGGGGGGCAAAGCGGACGTTCCGACTGCGGTCGCCATCGACGTTCCAGCCTTGTTTGTTTGAACTGGAGAAATGGGTTGCAGCGAGGAGGTCGTGGTCTGGGGCGTGACCGTACCACTCGATGCAGCGAGGGATAGCTGGCTCGGACGTTTCGTGAGTTTTCGTTGAGGTGGGCGAGCGACAGGCGCGCTTGTGATGACCGGCGTTGTCTGTGATATCTCCGCCTCCTGTGGTGTGGCCTCTGGTGCTTGGCGGTGGATCAAGCTGTGTGGCCTGGGCGCCTGTGTCGTTTCAGCCGCAAGCACGCGTGCACTGATGGCCACCACACCACAAAGCGTTGCGATGACGAATGCCAAGCAACGAATGCTGGAATGAACCGGGGTCACGAGATCTGTCTTTCGTCGAAGGTAATCGCGCAGACAATCGTTGATGCGGCGCCATGCCCGGAGAGCCGTGTAGACGCATTGTGAAGCTGAACCCTTTCATTGGCCACAAAAAGTCAATTTTCTGACAGAGGAACACCGGGAGGACTCAGGCAGATGGTTGACGAGCCGGCGGGGAAGGGAAACGTCAGGCGAGCAGCAATGCAAGAAGAAAGATGCCGGCCAGTGCACAGAGCGAAGCGAGATATTGTATGCCGCTGCGGTCCCTGAGCCAGGCGGTTTTCCACTTGGCTGGATAAAGCGGTTGATGCTCGATGAACAGTCCGTCTTCATAAAAGCCGAGCGCCTGTTCGAGTTGGATCAGGACTTGCTTGGCCAGTCGGTGACGATGCTGTTGTTGAAGGATCAAGCCGCAAAACAGCCCGCACCAAATCAGGCTGCCCAGCGCGAGGAGCAACGTTTCGGCAGGGGACAGCCGGCTTTTGAGAGGACTCAGGAGGAGCGCAAAGGTCATCGCAACGAGTGCGAATGCCCCGAAGGCTGTGAGGCGTATCATTTGCTCACGACGCTGATAGACCTCGTTCTTGTACAGCGGATAGAGGACGATCAGAGTCTGTTGTACGCCTTCCGTGATCATGGCCGCATCGCAGGCTCCCAGTATCCCAACACCGTCATCCTGTCCTCAGATGACCGACCAGCCAACTCGTGATGGCAGCCGTCATCGTTCGGAAATCCTCCCCGCGGGTAAACTGGTGGTCCGCTTCCGGCAAGAGGTCAAGCCGTTTCGGGCCGCGAAGCGCCTCCAACAAGCGCTGGCTTTGGTGGAGCGGGACCAGCTCGTCGCGTGCGCCTTGGACGATGAGCGTCGGTGCCACAATCCGTGACGCCGGCTCATAGGCAACGTGCTGCAAACAATCTTCGTACAGCCCATACTTGAGCCGGACTCGTGTCGGACCTCCCGACAAGTTTGGAATCGTGTCCGTAGATTGCCACCGCGCCAGTTCGCCGGGGCCGAATTCTAAGCGAAGTTCTTCGCCAAAATCTACTACCGGGCATTTGAGGGCTAGACAGGCGATGTCGTTCCGCTGGGCCGTGGTCAGAATGGCCACCAAGCCCCCAAAGCTCGATCCCATAAGGCCGACTCTGTCGTAACCCTGCGACCGGACAAGCGCCACCGCCGCATGGGCTTGTCCGGCCGCCAGGGAGACCGTGATGTCTTCAAAGGCACCTTCGCTGTCGCCATGCCCGAAGAAATCGAACCGAAAGGTGACGAGCCCTGCTTCGTTCACCATTCTGGTCAACATCTTGTTGGTCGTGCTGTTCTTACTGGACAAAAAGCCATGGCAGAGCACCACGGCGGCGGTGGAAGGCTGCGGAGGGCGGCTGAGCACGGCGGAGATCCCGTGCCCCTGCTCGTCCTTGAAGGTGAGCGGTTCGTCCATGCGGCGGCATTGTAGCAGAGTTGTTCGGGGGGAGGCCCGAAGCAGTCTACAGCTTGCTCGAGCGCACGCGATAATCGACAGTATCTTGTAACCACTTCCAAAATCTGACCTGCTCGCCCAGATCTCGATTCGGTTCCAGCTTTTCACGCCAGGTTTTCATGACTTCCCCGTCGACGGTCCAGAGGCGGACGCGCTCACGGGGCACATGCCTGCGCCAGTGATCGCCGACCTTGGGGCTGATATAGGCCAGGCGTAGCGTGACATTGCGGGATAAATACTCGAGTGGCTTGAGGTCGATTTTCTCATACAGCGCCTGGGAGCCGGCAGTCGTGCCGCTGGTGGCGGCATCGGGCACCCCGTCGGTAATGATCATAATATTGATGGGCGCCAGGACCAAATTGCGTTCCTTGGTGATCCGAGCCACTTCCGCGAAGAACGGATTGAAATCGGTCACCCGGTCTGCGGGCGGAAACCACTTGCGGAGCTCGGCCTCGATGTGCGGGACGTCTTTGTTTTCGAAATCATGGATCGGATGAAAACTCTTGGGTTCACGCAAATCCTTTCCACCGACGCTGGCGATGAACATCGCCTGGGGCTTATCGAGACCCCCGAGGGCATGCAGATGACCGTAGATGTAATGGGCGAGAAACAGGAGCGCATTATCGTAGTAGCCGGAGTTCTTGAACGAGCCGCTCGCATCGACGCCGATAAACAGCGTGTTGTGCGGCTTCTGCGGCTGCGCCGGTTCCTGCGTACAGCCGGTGAGAGGCACGGATAGGGCGCCGGCGAGCGCGGCGGCGGCGAGTAACGACGCGATGCCGCTCATGAGGCCACCTTCTTGGGCTGCCATTTGACCGTGGGCAGCAGTTCTCGCGTCTCCACGACGTCCTTCAGGCTCTTGAATGGAATGCCGAACACTGGTTTGCCGACGACCAGAATCATGGCAAAGTTCAGCAGGGCCGCCGCCACGTGGAGCACCGGGAGCATGAGGAACTCCATCAATTCGCCGGCTTTCTCGTGCAGCCACCCCACCTCGCGCTTGAAGTCCTCCATCGGTGCCTTCCACCAAGACGGTGGCTCCGGAGCGACAAGCGCCATGCCGGTTGCGGAGGCTTCCTGATGCATCGGTTGCCTCGAGATGAACGACAGGAGGGGAGGCGTGCCATATTGGCCGAACAGAAACCAGGTCATCCCTCGAACGCCCATCCATCCGAACGTGGCGAGCGAGAGTGTGAACACGATTCCCGGCCGAAATTGCTCCCCCGTCTGCTGGGCGATCCAGGGCGAGAGCGCATCGACCAATTCACGGTAGAGAAACATGACCTCGAACGTCATCACGAACACTTCGACGAGAATCATCTGGACGAGATATTTGTACTCGCGGTTTTTCATCGAGTCAGCGAGCACCTGAATGCATGCGAAACTGCCCATGATCAGGAGCAACAGGAACACGTAGAGGATTGTTCCGGTCATGACCGATGCGTCCGCGCCGGTGATCCCG